>Ga0114918_10006095_pt1 | contig 10238 bp, 20 predicted proteins | sample LantaG_FD_87015 | JGI IMG/M metagenome (GOLD analysis project Ga0114918, IMG submission 87015) | Deep subsurface microbial communities from Baltic Sea to uncover new lineages of life (NeLLi) - Landsort_02402 metaG | ecosystem: Environmental > Aquatic > Marine > Oceanic > Sediment | place...
ATTTTATCCTTGCGTCTGCTCGATGCAGATGTTATATTTTACGTAGTTATGGAGTTGATGATTATGGTTATCAGATTATTTGTGTTTGTGTTGGTTGTCGCATTGTTTTGGGGTTTTTTAATCTACATTAAGGGGGACAAAAAATGAATGATGACATAAGAGAATTTGCTGAGAGGTTGAAGGTTATTTGTGAAAACCAGTTAATGCCTGAGATAAAGCAGTTACTCGAAGATATGATAAAGTATCGGGATAACTCAGGTATAGGCGGTAGTTGTAGTTTATTAAATGCGTTAATTGATAGTGTCAATGGTTTTCTTTGGCAATGTCATCAAATAGATTTACGGAAACAGACAAACTTAAATTAAGAAGGGTTAAAAAATGGTTTACTTAATGCAGGACAAAGAAAAGGGTGGTTTTATTTTGGTTGTAAAAGCTAACAGTGAAGAAAAGGTCAGGGAAATGTTAAACCTAAAAGAAGGTGTCGAAATTGTCGGGCGATTGACTCATAGTGATATATCTACTTTGAGTTCGTCTGCTTTTGCTGTGATTGAATCGTAATTCAAGGGGGGTTTTAACTATGAAAACTGAATTGGTTCGTATATTATGGTTGACGTTTTGGTGGTATCTTGCGTTATGTTAATTGATTAAAATGGAGGTTCGCTTATGGCAAAGAAGATTCAAACAGGTACGCAAAAGAAAACAGTTACGGAAACAAAAGAGCAAAGGTTTATCAGAGTAGTTACGCCGAGGGTTACGAAGGCCGTTAAGATGATAAAAATTATCGGTAATTGTGCGGGTTCGACTTACGAGTATACGCCCGAACAGGTCGAGCAGATTTTCGTCGGCCTTCAAACGGCAATGGTCGAGCTTAAAGGTCGGTTCACGGCAAAGCGTCAAGCTCAGCCGGAGTTTACTTTTAACTCATAGTTAATAAGACTCCTTCTTCTGGTGTGCAGTGTTGCGGGCGGATGGTGGGCAATTTTTTAGAGGTACGTTTATGATTGTCGAACGTAAAGAGATATTTGAGTTTTTGGTAACTCTTGACGATTCTGATTTTAATAAGCTCAAGGCTATATCAGATGAGTTCGGTAACAGTATAGCTGATATGTTGAAATGGATTTTGAGTGAGCAGTTGATTGAGTATTTTGATAATTTATAATGGAAGGAAGGTACGTATGTCTTGGAAGGAAAAAATAAAAGAGTTTGGCGGAGGTGATTTGGCGTTTCTATCCGAGGACGCCGAAGTTTTGGTTTTCATAGTTGTCGGCGAACCTGTTTTGTTAGAAGGTAAATACAAAGGCAAGCCGTCGGAAAAAATCGGCTGTCCGGTTATTACCGAGGACGGGTTTGTTTTATTCGTATCCGGCAAAAGGCTTGCCCGTAAAATCAGTAAGTACGAAGACCGGTTCGGCGATACCGCTTTTATGGCAATCCGACACGGTGAACAAAACGACATCACTTCGACGTATGAATTGAAGGTTTTGGATAGTCCGGAGTTGACCGAAAAGTTATTCGGCATCAGGGACACTGATTTTAGTCTTCCGATGATTGACGAAGCTGTCAAGGCCGCTCTGGATGTAATGAAACAATAGTGTTTTCCGATTTCCCCCTGATTGAGCCGGTGTTGGAATGGATTCCGGCATCGGCTTTTTATATGGAGTTATAAAATTATGGCTGGCAATACAAGAGGTAAGTTGAAAGAGCAGTTTGAAGGTATTCATAATAATTTTATCTGGGGTCTGACTCATTGCGAACGTGCCTTGATACTCATTAAGTCGCATAATCCGAGCTTGGCAAAGGCTATAAAATCTTTGCAAAAAGGTATTGACACACTGGACAAATTGTCGCAAGATATTTACTCAAGATTGTAGTCTTTTTTATCGTCGCTGACTGCATAGAAACTCATCGACGTATCCGGTTTATGCAATGAGTATTATCAGGGCAGAAGTTATTGCAAGGATGAGAGTCGCCTTTAGAGAAGGTATGTCCGCTTCTCGATTTATAACCGATGTTACCGCCGTCGGTCTGTCATACCGGCGTACTGATATGTTAGCTGACTGGCGGTCTGTCAATGAGTTAGAGAAAAAAGAAGGTGTGATTCGATACGTTCGTAAAGACCGTTATCCCACTGAAAAAACTATTGCAGCGGTCGGCTGGGAAATGAGTCGGGAATATATGTATAAAGTTCAAGTCCGCTCGATAATAACTCCAGGTGCACCGATTACGGAACGGTTTGTCAATATAATGTCCGACGTCCCGATGACTCCGGAAATGGTCGAGGCCGAAGTTGAATCGAAATGGGGTGAATGGGAAAAATACTCAGCTGAAGAAATCAAAGGTTTGCAGACTTGGTCTGCCGTTCGTAAGGTTATGGAATGAGTTGTATCAACCGGAAGTGTCATTCTCTTAAGCGTGAAAAAACGCTGGCGATACCACGTCATTTAATCTTTTTCGATACGGAAACTACACAGGAGGTTTTGGGTAATGGTTCAATCAGACAAAAACTTAAACTCGGCTGGGCGTGTTATTATCAAAGAGCGTATGGCCGAAATCTTGAAAGATATGAATGGCATTACTTTGAAGATACAGTCTCGTTCTGGAGTTTTGTTTTTACACATACAAGAAAAAAGAGAAAACTTTGGGTGCTTGCTCGAAATCTTGTCTTTGATTTTACAATTACAGAAGGCTGGAAGCATCTCCGTCCGGTGGGATTTAAGCTGAAGTTTTTTCATAGTGCCGGAATGACTTCGATAATATCTGTCAAGGGACGATACGGTTCAATCGTTTTACTCGACGTTATGAACTGGTTCGTTGAGTCATTAGCTAAAACTGGCGAACGAATCGGAATACCGAAGCTGAAAATTGATTTTGATAACTGTACCGACGATTATTTGAGTATATATTGCAAGCGGGATGTCGAGATTGAACTTGAAAACTTCAAACGATTTATTCGGTTTTTGACGGAATACAATGTCAGCCGGTTATGCTATACACGGGGTTCGACGGCAATGGCCGCTTTCCTGTTCGGCCACTATCGAACTAAAATATATATTCACAACAACGAACAGGCGATTGACCTTGAACGCAATAGTTATCGAGGCGGTCGGGTCGAATGTTTTCATCTCGGAGATTTGAAAAATGAAACTTATTATATTCTCGATGTCAATAGTCTCTATCCTTTTGTTATGCGGGAACATCTGTATCCTGTTAAGTATGAAAAAATATATCATAAACCTGAAATTACAGGTCTCGCAGCTCTACTCGCTAATCGCTCAGTTGTTGCGAAAGTGCTGATTGAAACGGACGAGCCGGTCTATGCTGTCAGACGTGAACGAACGATTTTTCCTACCGGTCGATTTTGGGCAACGCTGACAACGCCCGAACTTTTATACGCTCTTGAACATAATCATATTCTCGAAATCGCCGACTGCGTTTCGTATGAGCAGGCGGATATTTTCAGAAGTTACGTTGACCGATTTTATTCGTTACGCCGCAAATTCAGGTCGGCGGGTGTTTGGGAATACGAGGAACTCTGTAAAAAGATGTTGAACTCACTTTACGGCAAGTTCGGACAGAAGGCCGACATATGGAAAAAAATCGGTGAATGTCCCGACGAACCCGACCGAATAGAATTATGTTTCGACCGCCACGCAACCGGCGTTCGACAGCTTCGATACCTGCTGGGTGAAATTTTTGAGTTTACAGGGTTCGAGGAATGTTTTAATTCGTTTCCTGCTATAGCAGCTCACGTCTCAGCTTATGGCAGGATGTATTTGTATGAGCTTATGAAAACAGCCGGTTCTGGAAATTATTTTTACTGCGATACTGATAGTCTGTTTGTAAATGAGGTAGGCTTATGGCAGCTGCGAAGCAAATTAGATATTGCCGGTCTGGGTGGTTTGAAGATAGAAGAAACAACGACTCACTTGACTATAAGAGGATTAAAAGACTACTCGACCGAAACAAAGCAGGTGGTCAAAGGTATACGAAAAAACGCCGTCGAAATAGTCGACGGAGTTTACACACAACAGCAATGGCCATCGTTCAAAGGTCTGTTACGTAAAAATCAGACGGACACTTATACAGTTGAAACGACTACGAAGATTTTATCTCGCAAATATACGAAGGGGAATGTCAATTCGGGCGGGATTGTGAGTCCGCTTGTTCTTGCCGACGGCGATGAGAATCAGTCTCTATTTTGTTAAGGCGTTCGTCGAGTACCTTGTTTGCTTTTCGATATTCGTCAATCACTTCTTTTAATTTCATTGCATCGCTCATACGTTTGCCCTTAAATAAATGTTGATATGTTCGTCGTCGTATCCGATATTGACTAACTCCGTTTTACCCCGTGCCGGAGTTATCAATCCGTCCTTAATAAATGACAGGGTTTGAGCAGTCGTCCAGTTTCTGACAGGCTCGTCTTTTATATCGATGTACCAAGTGTTCATTAGATTATCGACACGAACGGCAGGCAGGTCAAGTTTCAGCAATTCCGCTCTTGCGGTGTCTGCTGTATATACTTCTTTTTTGTACAGGTTGCGAATAGCATCGATACGACTGTCCGTCAATTCCCACGAACGTTTATAATCTGCTGAAGTAAGTATAAGATTTATGTTTTCACTGCGAACGTCGATACTCAATAGCAGACTTCGGGCTTCGTCTCGGTTTATCATATATTTGCTGTAAGCTGATATGATATTAGCTGCGGTAAACTTCGATTGTGTTGCAAGTGTTTGTTTGACGGTAAAAGTTGACATACGTTTTGCATCCCGTTCGTTATAACCTAACTCCGAATATGCGTCGTAAACTTCCGTTTCCGTCATAACGCCGAGATTGTACATTCGGCGGATGTCAACACGGGATAATTTCCGGTATGCGATACCGGTAAGTTTAGCCCGCCAAAACGGCATAACGTCCAGTGCCCGCAAAAGCATATCGAGTTCGGTTATTGTAATGAGTCCACGATGCAACATATCGAAGCCCTGATTCGCCGACGGCAGACTCCAGTGAGCAGCCCAATAACGCTGACTCCATTCCTTAGTCAATCCCTTTTGTGCAGCGAACTTTTCAAGGTCGGGCGGATAATCTTCATATTGTCCGAACCTCTGGGCAATTTCCGGCGTGAACGCTTCTCGAACGGCCATTGTAATTATGTCAGCAACCGGCGGTATCGGATGGGCAAGGGTCTGGTATAAGCCGGTATAATCCGGATGGATACCGATTCGACGAAGCCGGTCGGGTAAGTCTGACAAGTTCGGGTCTCGACGAAGCTCATAAGCAATCAAGTCCTGACTCGACGGCTTTGTCATAATAGCGTCAAGGTACTGCTCAGCAAATTTCGGATTTATGTCGGCAATGCTTATATCGGCTAAAATTTCGGCTGTATTTCGCTTCTGATGTAAATCCCCTTGAACCAGTAACATTGCGTTCGGTATCGACCAGTTCAGCTCACTGATTAAGGCTCTTGTCTGCCCGTCCCAGCCGACTTTAGCCAGTTCGTCGTATAATTCACCTTCCCCGATGAGTTTTCGCCTGTAGAGCGTATGTGCCTGCTCAGTCGTCAATCGCTGAAGCCCTAACCATCGCCATAACGGATAGTCTACGGCATCGACGTCAATCCAGTTTTGAACCTCACTCCAAGGATTGTCGGGGTCGCCGTGATAACGGCTGTAAATGAGTATGTCAGGAATTGACGGATATGCCTGCTGCGACTGATATAAAAACTTACCTAAAATATCTTCGTAACCTTCAGAGGCAATAACTGCCGTCCATAAATCCTGCTCGATTTTTCCCCGTCGAAATAATGTGTTTGCCTGCTCTGATGTAAGCCAAGTTTCTTTTGACCGTTTATTTATACTACGCCCCATCATCTTCATAACCGGATTCATTAGAGTATGAAGCGTTTCGTCAATCATCTCAACGCCGACACCTAAAGCAAAACCGCCAAAACCAGCCGAAGGCGGTTCGGCTAAAACTCTGACAAAGTTCTGCATACCGGCAGGCAGTTCGGCAATATCAGGAATGTCGGCAAATAGACCCTGAAAATATGGTGCAAAAGCAGACTCGATATTTTCGTCGGCAAGTCCGGCAGCTTCGACCTGCGTAGCGAAATAATACTCACCATAGGTTTGTTTATCTTCAACGCCCATTATAATTCCACTTCTTCCGGACGGCTTGCCCAGATAGCATTGAACGGCTCGTCCCAGAGAATTTGTCTCATTCGGTCGATACAGGCAATAGTTACCGCTCGACCTTCAAAATCGTTTTTAATCCACGCTTCACAAATTGCTTTCCAAGTAATTTCAGACTCTTGACTGTAAAGTCCTTCGTGAACATTGAACCACTTAACGTAGTTAAAAGACGAAGCGTATCCGTAAACGAACCATTGCATTGCTTCAATCAAGTCTCGCAAAACCGGTCTGTTTGCAACTGCAATATAACCGATACCTTCGTGTTGAGATTTGGCATAAGCCGAAGGCGTACGTACGTCTAAATCATCTTCGAGATTGTATAGAAGGATACGACATTCGTTTGCCCACGAATTTAACGCATTTATTTCAGTGAGCAAACTCAAATTAAGTTGCCCTCGCAGGCGGAGGTGAACTCATTATACTGAATTGAATTTGTGCATCGGGTATCTCGGCAAGTAAAGCGGTAATTTTCTTTTTATAGTCAAACGCCTGCTCGTCCGATGATACCGGAAACATTATTCGAATACTGCAAACTTCATTTTTACCCTGTGTCATTGTTCACCTTCCTTTTAGTGCTTATATTTTTAACAACTTGCTTAACGTTTTGACCGCCTTGAGCAATTCCGTAAACGGCAGCCAGACCGGTCAATATACCGAGCGGATTAAAAGGTTGACCTTGAACTACGATTAAGGCATTTTGTAAAATGAGCGAACGCAGCTGCTCTTGTTTGTCAAGGTCGAGCATACGAATTTGTGCAGTTGCAAGAATGTTATCAAGTTCTAACTGCAACTCCGACCTTGTAACAAGCTGATAATTACTATTCAATGAACGTACCTTCGGTTCGCAGCCGTAACAATAAAATAAACAACAGCCCGTTACTAAAATCGAAATCAACAACGACTTGTGCTTCTTAATCCATTCGATAAACATAATCACTCCGGAATAACTTCGTCGATAAAATGATTAGTTATATGTCCGCCCAGTGTTATATCAGGTCGGTCGGCTAAACGAGCTTTGACAATATCGTAAACAGCCCGACCCTCATCACGGTCAGCGACTTCTTTTCGTAACGTGATAACAAGATACATTTTGTCGGCCATAAGTGTAATCCTTAAAGTTTCATAATATAACAAAGCGAATAGTAAGGCGGTAAAATACCGTCGTAGTCGGTTGTTCCAGTAACGGCAGTTGATAACATAGGGTCTGTTGGTATACCTTCAAAAGCAGGTGCGGCCAATCCCCCTCGAGCGTGAACGTGTCCGTCTCCGGTGAAGTCGTGAGTATGATTTACTCCGCCGCCGGTCGCATCTGGAGCATAAGTTGTGCCAGCTCCGATAACGAATCTATTGCGTAAATCAGGTGTGCCGTTTGCACCATTGCACAAAACGAATCCCGCCGGTATGTCAGCTTCAGCACCATACCAGAGGACAATTAAACCTCTTAACATTGCCATTATTCCAGATTGCATTATTCTGTATAAATTGCAGCTACTTTGTCCGTGTCCTTTTCAATATACAACTGGACACTGTTTAAGTTGTTGACGGAAAAACTAACCCATTCACCGGTAAAAAGCGGATAGCCGGTGTTAAGTGCAGCAGCAACGCCGAGATTGACAAAAACCCGTCCGGTATTGTCGGGAAACGCTCTTATCATAACTTCGCTTGCCGGACAATCAGGACAGGTAATTACATAATCGTCGATGTTAGCAACGACATTAAGAACACCAAGTGCCCGAGCCGAGCCGACCCGAATCATACCAGTCGGCGTACAGCGAATAAACCGTCTCGTTATCCCGTCCCAGCCGGCAAGCAAAGCAACGGTCTGTTGTAAATCGTCGCTGATTTTAGGCCGACCTGTTATCGGTGGTTTTGTGGGTAAATCCTCGAACGTAAAAGGTTTTATTATCTCAGCCATAACTTATTACCCTGTTTCTTCGTAACCGATTGCAATCGTGCGGGTCAAGTCCCCGCCTGAATTATTGTAAAATCCGGCCTTGCAAAGTTGACCCTCGGCCAAAGGCAGGTCAACAGGTAACATCGGCGATTGAGCAGTAAGTAAATCACACTCGATGTCAACAATCTGCTCGGCATCCCGATACATTCTTAAAAATGTATTCGCCGTTCTATCGCCTTCAAAGAAAAACTTGATAACCCTGTTTTTCCCTGACATACCGGATAAAATATCCTCGACCTGTTCGTAGGTGTTGATTGCCGTAACTGATATTCGTTTCCATTTTAACATTTCATAACTCCAATAAATTGTTAGCTGACTTTGACGTTCATTATAGCAGCAAAGTCAATCGTGTCCGCCGGCAGTGTGCGTGCACCTGCTAAAATGAAACTCATATATATCAACAATTCTTCGCCCGATTTGAACGTTAAAACCGGTTCAAAGATTAGCGGGTCGCCGTGTGTAACGTTGTAAGTCAATCCCATTCCCTCATCGAGAACGAGAAAACTTGTACCTGAACCAATTAAAGAAAAATTAGCCAGATATGCACCGGCAAGAGCGTCCCATTGATAAAGGAACGGAATCCCGTTTCTGTCCTCGTCGAATAACGTTTCACGCTCTTTTACCAATTTGACGTAGCTGCTGCCAATATATGTACCGGCAGCAAAACCATCACCGCAGGGACAGCCGGCTAAACCGATAATTGAAATTTCTGTGTTGGCTGGGACGGCTTTGCCACACGGGAAATCGGGAAACTCGGCAGGTGATAACGACTCGTCTAACAATATGGTTTCAGTTGCGTTTACCGTGTCAGTGGTGTCCATATATTGTACGAATAAGTATTCCTTTGAGTGTCCCGTTTACCATATCAGCCCGAATATCGCCGGCATCATAAGTATCGTAAACGATTATAACAACCGGTGAAGTGCCGACACTGCTGACAGTAAATGTTTGACCTTCGGCAACGGGAATCGTGCAGTTGACACCCTTGCGGGTAAGAAATTCCATAAGATTTTTATGGATGTATCCGTTGTTCATACCCGCAAGATGATTGCCACTTCGACCGTATATTCGATATGCCCCGACGGTTTTACGGTCTACCTTCAAAACCAAAAACTCGTTATCGTTTACCGGCACGGCGTATATTGCCCGTATCAGAAACGATTCGCCGGCGTTCGCTTCTAACTTATCCGTCGCAACGGCAGTGAACCGCTTCACACAATTACCTTGCTTTAACATAGTAAACCCCTTTTATAAAAAACATATCACTTGGCCGTGAACACAACAAAACAATCCTGCAAAAAATATCCGGAAACGAAATCTGTTACCGCTTCAACTCGGACATATGCCGAATAAACGAAGTCATTCGATTGATGTTATCGTCAAGAGTAACATCGGGCATAGCCTTAATCTTATCTTTGCCCCTGTCAATGTGCGGTAAAAGAACTTCGGCAAACGCAACGACCTTTTCTTTTGCCCCGTCAATACCAGCGGCAATGCGATTGACTCCGATGTCCCTTGCCTTGCGTTTCCATTCCTCAAGCGTTACCCGCTTCAATCCGGCAGCCCACTTGCCGCTTGAAACGGCAGCTGTCAGATTCATCAACATTTTATCCTGCTTTGCAGCAGCTTTCTCAGTCGGATTTTCCGTTACCCTGTCAATGCCTTTGCGAACATCTTCAACCGCAGCTTTTAACCGACGTGCGTGCTTCTCTTGAAACTCTGTAGCCGTTAGCTTTGCCATAATAAATACCCCTTAATAAAAAATAACACAACGTTTTTCTTAAATCCTTGAGCATAGTAACGATTGACAATTAAAAATATGTCAACTGCTCTACTACCCTACAGGCGGATAATATCAATAAGATGTGAACCTGTCAAGATGTTTTTTAAGTATTTTACATATTTTTTGTGAAATTAAGTGAATAGATAACATCGGAAAATTTGCTGGGGGAAATCCTGTAAGTGGTTTTGTGGTAGTAGTTTATAAATGGGGATATAGGATAGAAAATAGCGTCAATGCTGATGAGATATACTATACCGGTCAAAAATAGCCGAAAATGTGAAAAATAAATTCGCCGAAAACCGGCCAATTG
>Ga0114918_10006096_pt1 | contig 10238 bp, 15 predicted proteins | sample LantaG_FD_87015 | JGI IMG/M metagenome (GOLD analysis project Ga0114918, IMG submission 87015) | Deep subsurface microbial communities from Baltic Sea to uncover new lineages of life (NeLLi) - Landsort_02402 metaG | ecosystem: Environmental > Aquatic > Marine > Oceanic > Sediment | place...
CCTCGGGAAGGGGATCAGGTTGACGGCGAGCTTGCGGAGGTCCGAGTTGAGCTGCCCCGGGAAGCGCAGGCAGCAGGTGACGCCCGACATGACGGCCGAGATCAGGTGGTTGAGGTCCCCGAAAGTGGGCGTCGTCAGCTTGAGCGTGCGGAAGCAGATGTCGTACAGAGCCTCGTTGTCCAAAATCATGCACTCGTCGGCGTTCTCGACCAGCTGGTGGACCGAGAGCGTGGCGTTGTACGGCTCGACGACGGTGTCCGAGACCTTGGGCGAGGGCACGACCGAGAAAGTCATCATCATGCGATCCGGATACTCCTCGCGGATCTTGCTGATCAGGAGCGTGCCCATGCCCGAGCCGGTGCCGCCGCCCAGCGAGTGCGAGACCTGGAAGCCCTGGAGGCAGTCGCAGGCCTCGGCCTCCTTGCGGACGACGTCGAGGACCGAGTCGATGAGCTCGGCGCCTTCAGTGTAGTGGCCCTTGGCCCAGTTGTTTCCGGCTCCGGTCTGGGGTTTGAGGGAGTATTTGGGTGTTTTTATTGGTTTTTAGATTGAGAGGGAGTGAGCCGTCAGAGGGGGGAAGCGGTGGAAGCAGAGAGAAAGAGAGCAAGAAAGAAAGAGCGAAGAAAGAAGAGAGAAGAAAGAAGAAATAAGAAAAAGAAGAAAGAAGGAAAGAAAAGTTTGTCGCACGACTCTTCCTCTCCCGCAAAAAAAAATGAAAAAACTTTTCTCTTCTCTTCTCTTCTTCTTACCTGGCCGAAGACAAAGTTGTCCGGGCGGAAGATCTGGCCGTAGGGGCCCGAGCGCACCGAGTCCATGGTGCCGGGCTCGAGGTCGAGGAGCACGGCGCGCGGGACGTAGCGACCTGTTTTTTGTTCGGTTTCGGAGAGAGGAAGAGAAGAAGAGGTGAGCGCGAGAGAAGAGAAGACCCGGGTTTTTTGTCGAAGACAAAGTGAAAAACAAAAAAGGTTCCGCGCTCCCTCGCTGATCTCGCTTTCGGTTCGTTCTCTTTTCCAGCGCATGCAGCGTTCCGTACGCGTGATGCTTGCCCAAGAGAGAAAAGCAAAAGGCGCGCGCTTCTTCTCCTCGACAAAACGCAGAAAGAAGGCGCGGCATCTTGTTGCTCTAGCCCGAAGAGAAAAACGTCGCGCTCTCGTTTCCAAAAATAGAAACCGTTATTTTCTTCTTTCTTTCTTCTCCTCCACCACCACCACCAAACTCACCGCCGGTCGCTTCGTTGAAGTAGACATTGACGCGCTCGAGCTGGAGGTCCGAGTCGCCCTCGTAGGTTCCTGTTTCAAGTGAGAGAGAGAGAAGAGAAGAAGAAGTCGAAGAAGAGGAGGAGGGAAGGCCAAGGTTGAGTTTTTTTCCTTCTTTTTTTCGCAAATCTGTTCGTCTTCGGCGTTTTCGACGGTCGATGATGATGGCCCTCCCCTCCCTGCAAAGCTCTTTTTCGACGCTCTCGCGAGGTGCCTTTCACGTTGTTTCTCTTCGCTCTTTCTGCGCGTCAGATTGAGCATCGATGTGTCGAGTTCGATCGGCGAAAGAACAGAGGCAGGGAGCCTCGGAATCGCTCCCGAAAAGAGGAGGCCGGGGCTAGATTATGGTTTTCTTCGTCGACGCCGTCACGGGGAGGGGGCGGGCGAAACCGAAAAAAGAAAAGAAAAAAACTCCGAAAAAAAAACGCACCGGTCGGGGAGACCCCGTGCTCGTCCGAGAGCGTCTCCCAGAACTTGGCGCCGATCTGGTTGCCGCACTGGCCGGCCTGCAATGCAACTATTTCACGCATGGTTGGGTGTAGAGGGGGGAGGAGAGAGAAGAAGAAGAAGAGAGAGGCGGGGAAGAAGGCGGAGAGGGGCCTGAGAGGAAGAAGAAGAGTTTTTTTCCTTTTGTGAAAAGACAAGGGAGGTCGAGAGTTTTTTTTCCATTTCTTCTTGCTTTCGACTTGATCGATCGATCATCGAATTTCACATCAACATCATGGCGCTCTCGCTCCGCTGCGTCGACTGCGGCGCGCAGCTCCGCAGCGTCAAGGAGGCCCAGGACCACGGAGAGGCCACGGGCCACAGCAACTTCGAGGAGTCCGTCGAAGCCGTGCTGACGCTGGTGAGAGAAAAGAGAAAAGAGAAAAGAGAAAGAGAGAAGAAAGAAAGAAAGAAAGAAAGAGAGCGAGAGAGGGAGAGAGAGAGCGAACGCGCCTTCTCTCTCTCTCTTTCTTCGACCCCGACCCCCGCCCCTTGTCCTCACTCCCACCCCCACCCAATCCCCCCCACCATTAACGACTCCTTCAGGTCTGCGCCGAGTGCGGCAAGCCCTGCCGCTCCCAGATGGAGAGGGACATGCACGCGAGGACCAACCCGGGCCACGACAAGTTCGTCGACGAGACAGAGGCTCGGGCTCATAAGATGGACACCGAGGGCGAGGTCCGGGCCGCGCGCGTCGCCGCGAAAGCTGCTGCGATGGACACTGACGACGATGACGATGAATCTAAGAAAAAGGCAAAGAAAGAAAGGGAAGAGGGAGCCGCGTTCAAGCCCTCCAGGGACCCGGCGACGTTCGTCGAGCCAGCTGTCGATGCCGCGGCGCTCGAGGCCCTCATGGCGATGGGCTTCTCGCGCAACAAGAGCCTGCGCGCGCTGCACTTCTCGAGCGGCGGGAGCGAGGCGCACGCGGGCAACGTCGGGGGCAGCGTGGAGGGCGCCGTTGCGTGGCTGGAGGCGCAAGAGGCTAAGGTTGCTGCTGAAGGTTCTTCGGAAACGGCAACGGCGGCAAACGAAGAAGAACAAGAGAAGGAGACGAAAGAAGCCGAAGCCGAAGCCGAAACCCCCGCCACGGCAGCAGCAGACCCCTCCACCCTCTTCGCCGCCCAGCTTGAGGAGCCCCTGCTCCTGCCCCCGGGCCCCCCACCAAAGCCCAAGCTCTCGAAGGAAGAAGCCGCGGCGAAGGCGGCTGAGATGCTCGCCGCGGCCAAGGCCCGCTGCGCCGCCGAGGAGGCCGCGCAGGAGAAGGAGAGAGAGGCCAACCGTATCCGTGCAGGCAAGGAGCTTCTACTGGCCAAGCGGAAGGAGGAAGAATTAGCTGGAAAGCGCGCCGCCGAGGCCCGCAGGCTGGAGAAGGAAGAGGTCGAGCGGGCGCGGCTGAAGGTGAAAGAGAAACTGGAGGAGGACAGGAGGTCCCGCCGCATGGCGCTGGGCTTGCCTCCGGAGCTGTCCGAGGAGGAGAAGGCGGCCGAGGCGGCCAAGGAGGCGGCGAAGGTGGCGGCGGAGGCGGCGAAGAAGCTCCCGGTGAAATCCGTTTCGGTGCGGAACGGAAAAGGAGAGAGAAAGAGTTTGGATTTTTTTTTTCAAACGACGACGACGACGACTGCGAAAGAAAACGAAAGCAAAAACCTCACCCCTTTCTTTCTTTCTTTCTTTCTCTCTCTCATAACAACAACAAAAACAGGCCCTGTCCAAGCAGCGCGAGATCCTGGTCTCGATCAAAAAGGCGGGCCCGGAAGAAAAGGCCAAGGCCTGCTTCGAGACGCTCTTCAAGATTGTCGCCAACGTCGGCACCAACCCGACCGAGCCCAAGTTCCGAAGGCTGAGGCTGGGCAACGCGGCGCTGCACGCGCGCGTGTTCTCGGTGCCCGGGGCGCTGGACTTCCTGGGCCTGGTGGACTTCGCAAAGGAGACGACAGGAGAGGCAGGACAAGAGGAGGAGGTGCTGCTGGTGCTGCCCGAGGAGAAGGCGAGGCCGGCTGACCTGCAGGAGGTCGCGTCGCTGCTCGACTCGGCGATGAACAATCCGATGTTTGGGGCTCTTTGAAAAGAAGAGCGCTCTTTTTTTTTTTTTTTTGTTTGTTTATGTTTTGCAGTGCAAAGAAAGGAAGGGAAAGGAAAAAAGAAGAAGAACGAGAACTCATCTCTCTCGCGCGCGACGCGCACGAGCTCTCTCGAACGAAGAAGAAAAAAAACGAAAAACGAAAAATCATTTTAGTGAAAAAAACTCTCTCTTTCTCTATCTCATCTTCTGGTCTAGTAGGACCTCCCCCACAGAGCCCAGTTCTTCGCAGGCTTGCCCGACGCGAAGCACTTGGTGCCCTCGGGCAGGTCCGGCTGGTCGAAGGGGATGCAGAGCGTTTTGGCGCCCATCGCGTCGGCCTGTTTCGTCGCGGTGGTTGATTGAAAGAAGAAGGGAGAAGAGAAGAAGAAGAAATGAGATCTCTTTGCTTTTTCTTCTTCGTTCGTCGAAAGACCAAAAAAGAAAAAACTTTGAAACTTCAAAGAAAAAAAACTTCCTCTCACCGTCGCCGACCGCTTCCTGACGTCCTCCTCGATCTCCTTCTCGTCGGCCCAGGGTGCGAGGCACATGTGCCTCCTGTGGAATCGGAGGAAATTGGATTTTGGAAAAAATAGAGAGAAAATAGAGAGTGAGTCTTTCGTGTTGAACTTTCGTCAAACCTCGAAAGAAACGAAATCGAAAGAAGAAAAAAAAACTCTTCCTCCTCACCTCTCCAGCGCCCCCTGGAATCCCTCCCAGGTCTCGTGCTTCTCCAGGCACGAGTCGAACCGCGCCTTGGCCCGCGCGTACATGTCCGCCTGGACCTGCGCCAGCAGGGCCGGGATCTTGGTCGCGAGGTCGTCCCACGAGACGGTCTCTTTGGCGGGACCGCTGCTCGTGCTGCTCTCGCCGCTTCCGCTTCCGCCTTCGCCGTCATTTCCGATGAAAGCGCCGCCGTCGCGCCGCGCCACCACCGCGACCCTCGACTCCATGTCCCTCGGCCCCAGCTCCAGCCGCAGCGGCACGCCCTTCACCTCCCAGTGGTTGTACTTCCACCCGGGGGTCTTGTCGCTCCTCGCATCGAGCTCGCAGCGCACGCCCGCGTTCTTTAAAATCGAAACCAGCTCTCCTGCTTTCGAGTTGAGAGCCTCGAGGTCTTCGGCGCTCATCTTGGCGTTCACGATGGGGATGGCGACGAGCTGGACGGGCGAGACGAGCGGGGGCATGACGAGGCCCTTGTCGTCGCCGTGTACCATGACCATGACGCCGATGGAGCGGGTCGAGAGGCCCCACGAGTTCTTTTTTTTCGAGATTTTGGGTTTTTTTTCGGTGAGATTTTTTCGTTTCTTTTTTCGAAACCGTTTCTTTTTTTTTCGTTTCTTTTTTCTCCCGCTTCCTCTCGCTTCTGTCTCCTTCTCTCTCCAAATTGGGCATCAGAACGAGAGGCAACGAAAGAGAAAGAATAAAAAAACAACTCACCTGCCAAGCAAACTGCTTCCCCCCGTCCTCGGCCTCGAACTCGATGTTGAACATCTTGGAGAAGTTTTGACCTAAGCAGTGGGAGGTCGCGCCCTGGATCCCACGGCCCGCCTCGGGCACGTAGCCCTGTTGTTTCAAAAGAGGGAGGGAGAGAGGAAGAAAGGCAAGAAAGAGAGGATGAGAATGAGCTTTTCGGCGACGGATTTGGATAGAGAGAAAAGTTCGAAAATCAAAAAATCAAAACCATCTTACCTCGACAGAAGTCGTGTAGAGGGCCCCCGCAAACTTCTCCGCCTCGCTCTTCCTCCCTTCGATCACGGGAACCGCCAGCAGGTCGGTATACACCCCGGCGTACAGCTTCAGGATCTCCCGCACCTCGTCCTCGGCCTCCTTGCGAGAGCCGAACGCCGTGTGCCCCTCCTGCCACAGGAACTCGCGGGTGCGGATGAACGGCGTCGGGTGCTTGAACTCCCATCGCACGACGTTGGTCCACTGATTCAGGCGCAGCGGGAGGTCGCGCCAGGAGCGGACCCAGTTGGCGAAGTAGGGGTACCTGGGAATGAAGGGAGGAAGGGAAAGAAGAAAGAGAAAAGAGGGCGTGAGAAGAAGAAGAAAAAAAACGACTCCGAAAAAAAAATGGGGAAATGAAAAAAAGAGCTTTCAGGATTTTCCAAACTGAACTCACATGACGGTCTCCGACGTCGGCCTGATCGCGATCGGGCGGTCGAGCTCCGACTTGCCCGACTTGGTCACCCACGCGACCTCGGCCGAGAACTGGAAAAAGGAAGGAGAGAAAGAGAAAGAGAGAAAGAGAGAAAGGTGAGTTTTTTTCTTTTCGTCTCGTTCTCGACCGGTGAAAGAAAAAAAAACTTTCCAAAACGCCAAAAAAACTCTCTCACCCCTTCCACGTGGTCCTTCTCCGTGTTCAGCCTGTCCTCCGTGATGAACAGCGGGAAGTACACGTTCTTCACCCCCAGGCTCTTGATCCTCGAACCAAACCAGTCCTGGATCGCCTCCCAGACGGCAAAGGACCACGGGCGGAGGATGTAGCACCCGGAGACGTCGTAGTAGGAGACCATCTCGGAGGCCAAGAGGGCTTCGGTGTACCAGTCGGAGAAGTTGGTTTCCTTGGGCGCGGAGAGGCCGAGCTTGGTTTCTTTCTTTTTGTTGGCCGCGGCGCCGCCTAGAGGTGGTTTTTTTTTTTAGGTTTTGAGGTCGACGAGGGGTCGATAAGGGAGGAGATCGAGAATCGTCGCTTGCTATAGCCCTTTCCTTTCAATCAATCAGCTCTCCTCTTCTCTCCCTTCTCTTACTTCCCTGCGGCGGCTTCTCCTTCTTCTCCTTCTTGGGCTTGTCCTTCTTGGGCTTGGCCTCGCCGGAAGCGGCAGCAGAGGAAGAAGCATCAGCGGGGCCAGACGGAGCTCCAGAGGAAGGAGCGTCAGCAGCAGCGGCGGCGGCGGCTTCTTCTCCGGCGGCGACCGAAAGCGCGGACACCGCCTCGGCGGTTTCCTCCTGTTTTTTTTGTAACGAATGAAATTCGAGGACGCAGTGAGCTTTGAGTCGGTCGTGGCTAGCCTCCATGGGGGAGAGAACAGCGGCGGAGAAAGCGAGCGAGGCGGCAACGCGCGAGAGAGAGGGGGGCGCAATCGATTAGCTTTTCGTCCGATTGTCGGTCGAGTCCCCCTCGCCCATCGATCGATGGAGCAAACGCTCTTCGTCTTTGCCTTCTCTTTCTGCTCTCTCATTCTCTCATCACGCGCGCATACCACTGCAGACATTCTTGTCGTGTGGAGCTGCTGTCGCTTCTGTTGTTGCAGAGAAGAGAAGAGAAGAGAAGCGAGCGAGCGAGCGAGAGAGCCACGGGAACGAGAAGAGAGAGAAAGTCGAAAAGAAATGAAAAAAGGAGTGAATTTTTTACCTCTCGACCTCGACCTCGACCTCGACCTCGACCTCGACCTCGACCTCTTTTTTTTTTTACAGTCACTCTCAAGACCCCCAAACCTTCACCGCCGCATCTGTTGCTGCTGCATCTGCTGCTGCTGCATCTGCATCTGCTTCTGCATCCTTGCCTGCTGCATCTGCTGCTGCTGCTGCTGCTGCTGCTGTTGCTGGTTATACTGCTGCTGAGAGGCGGAGCTCGCGGGGGCGACGCCCATCTCTGCCATGCGAGCGGCGAGCGCGCTCTTGGCCTCGAGCATCGCGAGCAGCTCGAGCCTGAGCGCGAGCCAGGCGCCGCAGGCCGCGCGCGTCGGGTAGGCCGGCCGCCCGGCGGGCAGGCCGCACTCCGCCAGGGCCGCCTCGAGGGCTTTCGCTGCTGCGATGCGGGCAGAAGCGGCCGCGGCGGAGGGGGCGGCAGTGGCAGCTCCCGTCGCGGGCGTCGCCGTTGCGCCGCTGCCGCCGCCGCCGCCTCCGGGCGCCAGAGGGCACGCGCCCCCCGCCCTCGCCCTCGCGACCTGCGCCGCCGCGGCCTCCCTGACGCTGGCCGACCTCGAGATGACGCCGGGGCGAGGCCTGTACGGCCTGGCGTCGGCGTCGAAGAGCGTGGGCGTGCCACGTGGCGGGGGCGCGGAGAAGTCGAGCGGCGCGAGTAAGGGGAGCTCGTCCGACGCCCAGGGCATCGCCGAAGAGGCGGCGGCAGCGGCGGCAGCGGCCTGCGCCGCCGCTGCGGCCGCCGCAGCCTGGGCCGCCGGGTCCCCCGGGGCGGCGTTGGCGGCCTGCGCTGCTGCAGCTGCAGCCGCGGCGGAGGAGGAGGAAGGCCCTGCTGCTGCGGCGGCGGCGGCGGCCGCCGCCGCCTGCGCCTGCGCCGCCGCCGCCGCCGCCGCCGCGGCAGCCCTCTGCGCCTCCGCCTTCCTCGCCGCCTCGATCTTCTTGGCCCGCTCCAGCACCTCGGCCTCCCTCGCCTCTGCCTCGGGCGAGCGCGCCAGCAGCAGCTCGACGGCTGCTTTCCGCTCGCGCTCGTGCAAAGCGGCGTAGGGGGCCCGGACCGCGACGTGGTGCGAGGCGGCGCTTTCTCCCCCTTCTCGCGCGACGAGCAGGGCGCGGGAGATGCCGTAGTAGCGCTCCTTGAGGTCTTCGACCGTTCGGGTCTGGCCTCCAGGAAACTGGAAGACGAGTTAGAAAGAGAGAGACAAGAGGAGTGAGGGAAAAAAGAAAATGAAGAAAATGAAATGTAAAAAAAAAAGGAAAAACTTTTTCCAAAAAACTTCTTCACCCCCAAACACCTCTCCACTCCTCTTCTTCTCACCTTGTACCGATCGGCAACGACGTGGAACCTCAGCCCGAACCGGTCCAGCATGTCCAGCAGGTAGTCGGACTCCTCCCTGTCCCATCCCTGCGCCGGTGGCACGACCGAAGACCACTCGTCGTCGTCATAGCGTAAAGCTTTGGGTTTTTTATTGAAGGCCGCGAAGGGGTAAGGGGCGCCCTCTCCGTCGGCCTACTCGGCGTTGGCTCGGGCCTGCTTGGCCGCGGCGTCAAAGTCGAAATCGTCGGCGGGGGTGCCGTGAGGCGGGGCCAAGAGTTTTGCCGGAAACAGGCACTTCACCCAGTGAGTGAGCTTGAGGGGTTTCCCTCCTTCGACGTCGCCGCGGGCAGCGTTCTCGAAAGGGCGGAGCTGCCATGTGACCGCCTCTCCCTTCTTTCGCTTGCGGCCTCGGATTTTGGCGACGGCGGCGGCGGCCGCTGCGGCGTTGGCCGCCGCCGAGCCTTTCTTGTGAGCGCTGCCTTTCTTGCCGCTCGCGGAGGTTCCTCCTCCTCCTCCTGCTCCTGCTCCTGCTCCTGCTGCTCCGGGGAGCTTCGAGGAGGTCCCTGAGACGGAGCGGAGGGCGTCTGCAGCTGCGGAGGGGGCGATGGGGTGCGCGCTGGTGTTGTTGTTGTTGTGGGGGGGGGTTCGAATTTGGGAGGTCGGGGTTGGTTGAGAGAGAAAGGGAAAACGAGCGATTGGATGGATTTTCGGCGAATCAACCTCTAATTTCTTTCTTTCTTTCTCTCCCTCTCTCTCTCTTTCTCCCTCTCTCTTACCCGTCAAGCAGAGCGTACGCCTCGCGGGACATGCCGGCGGGCCTGGGCGGGCGGACCTCGCGCGGCTGGCGGTTGCCGAGGGCGGCAGCCGAGGCCGCGGCGGGGACGGCCGAGGCGGCGATCGACGACGGAGGGAGAGCGGAGGCGGAAGCTCCCGCTCCTCCGCGTCCGACGCCGAGGATGTCCTTGACGTCGGACATGGCGCGCTGTTGCTGCTCGTGTGCGTGCGTGCGCTTGCGTGTGTGTGGCAAGAGAGCGTAAGACGAGCGCAGAGCCGCCGAAAAGCAGAGGACGAGATGAGCGGAAAAAAGTGATTCACTGAATTGTCGTCACAAAAAATCGGCGGAGAAAAAAAAAACGATCTCTTCCTTCTTCGCCGCTTCTCTCTCCTCCAAGCATCATCTTCGCGATCGACATTTTTCTTTTCCGTCTCCAAGGATGCCGATGGAGACGATCTGGGTCGCCGGAGGGGAGAGCGCCGCGCTAGGTGCGGGGAAGCGGTCGCAATCGACAGGAGAAAAAAGCAACGGCGAAACAAAACGTCAAACGAAAAAAAGAAAGAAAAAAACTCAACCCCGACCCTCAACTCTCTCTCCAAAACTCCCTCGTCCTAAAAACAGTCATCGGCATGATGGCCTGCGCCGCGGCGGGCGCGGTGGTCCTCTCCAAGTCCGCCGGGGCGATGCTCTCGAAGAACGAAGCCCTCCCGGCGGACGAGGGGCTTTTGAGCAACAAAAGCAGGAGGGCGGTCGAGAAGGTCGATGTCTCTTCGAAGAAGACCACGACGACGATGGCAACGGGCTCTCCGTCGCCTCCGCCCTCCGACGCGGCCTCTCCGCCGAGCTGAATCTAAGAAGTCAGGAGAGAGAAAGAGCGAGAAAAACACTGTAAAAGAAAAGAGGAAGAGAAACCTGAAAGTGGCAAATTTTGCGTGTGTTGCTTGTTTGTTTTTTTACAGTTCAATTTTTGTTTCAAGGGCC
>Ga0114918_10006097_pt1 | contig 10237 bp, 10 predicted proteins | sample LantaG_FD_87015 | JGI IMG/M metagenome (GOLD analysis project Ga0114918, IMG submission 87015) | Deep subsurface microbial communities from Baltic Sea to uncover new lineages of life (NeLLi) - Landsort_02402 metaG | ecosystem: Environmental > Aquatic > Marine > Oceanic > Sediment | place...
ACCGTGTTCTTGGTGTCCGAGCAGCCAACGTGGACAATCACCGGCACCCGTCCCTTCACCTGGTCGATGACGATCTCGGCCGTCCTCTTGCGCTCGGCGATGGACATCATCGGGCCGCTGCCATAGCTGCCAACAGGATACAGGCCCTGTACGTGGGGCACGATGAAATCCACGATCTCCCTGGTTCCCTTCTCATAGATCTCGCCGTCCTTCGTGAAAGCGGTCATCATCGGGGGGATGATTCCGCGGAAGTCCTTGGCTTTCATGACTGTGTTGTCCTCCTTAAGATGGTTCAGTCTCGCTCACGCGCACCTAGCGCGATATCTCCTCTTTGCCTGCCAGAAACGATTGAAGCTCGTCGAAGCTCGGACAGCCGTGGAAGGGGCCGTAGGCCATGGTGCAGAACGCACCGACCGCGTTGCCCCAGCGCACGCAGGTTTCGAGCGGCTGTCCCTTCAATAGGCCGGCAGTGAACCCGCCAACAAAGCAATCGCCCGCGCCCATGGGGCTCACAGGTTTCTTGAGAGCGAAGCCCGGGATATGCTTTGGCTCCTGCCCCTCGGGCGCGAGAATCGCGCCGCCTGCCCCTGCCTTGACGATGAGCTTGCTGATGCCCAACGAGTGAGCCTTGCGGATGGCCGAGTCGAGGTCCGGGCTGTCCATCAGCTTCCTCAACTCGTCCTCTCCCGGCAGCACATACGTAGCCTTCTGCATCAGAGGAATATGAATGGACCGTGAGGTCTCGACACTGGCCATAGTCAGCCTGAGGTTGGGGTCAAACACGATGATCTTGTTGTGCTTGAGCGCCAGGTCAAACATCCTCTCGACGGCGGCACGGGCCGAGTCGCTGATGTACGTCAACTGCCCTTCGGGATAGACGACCTTTGCCTGCGAGATGTATTCCTCGTCCACGTCATCCGGGCAGAGGTTCGTCGCAGCGGAGGTGCTCCTATAGAAGTGGCACTTGAAGTTGCTCTCGTAGGACCGGCGCTCCACGAAAAACACACCGGTCGGCTTCGATGAGTCGACACGCACGCGGGACACGTCGACACCCTCTCCTCTTATCCACCTCGTGATGAAGCGTCCGAACTCGTCGTCTCCCACGCGTGAGAACCAGCCGCAGTCGAAACCCAGCCGCGCGACGGCAATGATGAAGTTGTCGGCGGCCCCACCGACCCATTTCTTGAAGTCCTCGGCTTCCCTCAAGGGACCGGAACTTTGAGCTTCAAAGGCCACCATCGTTTCGCCCATACTAATCACGTCGTACATGGCAACAGCAATTATGCTGAGAAGAGGTGCTCCCCGTCAACGCGATATCTCCACATACAATTTGCACGCCCATTGCCCAAGAAAAAGCGACGGTGATATACTGTGTCGGTTAGCTAGGGGTCTTGGTCCTGACCCCCTCTCCGGACTCTTGAGGAACAGGCTATTGGAGCGAGTCAACCGCCCACGAGAACAACGAGACTTGTTCCGACGCATTTTCTCTCTGTCTACCCCAGACGAGAACCCAGACTACCGCTAAGGAGTGTGCTATGGCCAGTGACATAACCGGTGGCGTGCAGGCGATGGAGGCGGAGGCAGCGCGAGTACTGGATGAAGCAAGAGCCAAGGCAAGCGATATCGTGCAGAAAGCGCGCGAAGAGTCCAGGAAGATGGCCGATACTGAGCTTCCTCTAGATGACGTGAAGGCAGAGTGCGCCGGCATAGTGGAAGAGGCCAGCCGGAAGGCGGAGCGTGATGTGAAGGAGGCGGAGCAACGAGCGGCTGACATTAAGTCGAGCGCCGGCAAGAAGACCGACCGGTATGCGAAGATGATGGTCAGCATCGTCACCGGAGAGAAAGCGGCATAATGGGCGCCATCGTCAACACTCCAGAACCCATGAGCCGCATGCGCGTGGTCACGTCGAAGGACCTCGCCAGCCAGACGCTCAAGGTGCTGCAGCGGGTTGGCGTCCTCCATGTTGAAGAGAGCACTGAACTCACCCCGGTTGACAGGGAGGCCATCGAGAAGGAGAGAAGACAGGTCAGCGAACTCCTCGCGAGTATCGACGACGTTCTGACATACATCCACGATGAACGGGTTGTTCGATTGAAGGAGGACCTCGACGTCTTCTACACTCGACCCCTCAGCGAAATCGGCGAGGACACCCGAAGGCTCTGCACGAAGCTTGGAGCCATGCACCAGCGAGTTCACAAGCTCCAGTTGGAACAGCAGGCACTGGCGGAGCTCAAGGATGTCGTCGGTTCGCTCGCACCAAGGGCGGAACTCACCCTCGCAGACCTCGATTTCACGGGAAAGCATCTCTTCTCGCGACTCGCAGCCCTCCCGCGCGAGGTCTTTGAGGCCGTGGGCTCCCGGTTCGACCAGCAGACGCTAAGCCGGGAAACCGTCGAGAGTGGCGACAACACATACGTCTACCTCATCGCCAGGTCGAGCGAGATGGCTGCGGTTGAGGCACTCATCAGCGACAACGGCGGCAGAATCGTGTCGGTCCCCGACGAGGATGTGCCTCTAAAGGACTTCGCCGCGAAGGCCGACATCGATTCGACACGAATCGCAGGCGAGTTGACACGCATCCGAGCCGATATCGAGGCGCAGACAACTGAGAACCTTGAGAAGCTCGTTCTCCTGCACGAAGCCTTGGTTGCGGAGAACGAGAGGCTCGGCGTGCTTGAGCAGGCATGCGAGGCCAAGTACGTGACGCTCATTGAAGGCTGGGTGCCCGAAGCAAGCGTTGAGCTTGCGTCAGGTGATTTGAGAGAGGAAGTCGGGTACGTTTACATAGACACAAGAGCAGTTGGACCCGACGAGGAGCCCCCCAGCAAGTTTCGCAATCTCAAGGCGCTGAGGCCTTTCGAGATAATCGTGAATCTGTTCGGGACTCCAAAGTACCGGGAGTGGGACCCGACCCCAATAATAGCCTATTCGTTCGCGTTCTTCTTCGGCATAATGCTGGGGGACGCCGTGTACGGCCTTCTCCTCATGATTCTGACCAAGTTGGCGCTGCCGAAGCTCGTTGACGACTCCCAGACCGACGGCTTCAAGGTGTTTCAAACGCTGCTATACATAAGCGCGGGGTCTGCAGTTGTCGTTGGCGTTCTGACCGGCACATATCTGGGCGACTTCTTTCCACGGTTCTTGAACGCGCCAAACCTCGCCCTGTCCAAGTCAATCCAGGCAGCCTATCTCAACACCATGACGTTCATTGTCATCGCCCTTGTGATTGGCATCATTCATGTCAACACAGGTCACGTGCTGATGCTCATCAGGGGCTTCAAGGAGAAGCAGAAGCACCTCGTACTTGGACGGGCCGGACTGTTCGTGCTTGAGATTGCGGGCATCCCGTGGATCATGCATTTCATCGGGTCAGACTTGCTGCCGCTGGCCGAGAGCACGTACTCCATTCTCCTCTACACTGTGTTCGGTGGAATCGTGCTGATCATCATCGCATCGGTGATGGAGAAAGGCCCTTTCCTGGGCAGCATCTTCTGGATATTCGATATCACGGGGATACTGGGCGATGTGATGTCGTACGCGCGCCTCGCCGGAGTCGGGCTGGCGACGTACTATCTCGCATACTGCTTCAACATGATGTCCACTCTTATCGCCAACATGATACCGGCAGGAATACTGCGAATGGTGCTCGGAACGCTCATCGCCTTGTTCATCCTTCTGTTCGGGCACACTCTCAACCTGGTCCTGAGTTCCATTACGTGCTTCGTCCACTCCCTTCGGTTGTGTTTCGTGGAGTTTCTCTTCAAGTTCTACGAAGGGGGAGGCAGGACCTACAGCCCGCTGCGGCTTCGCAAGCGCGAGTTCGTAGCGGTGAAGGCTAACGTATGAACGGAGTGAGTGAGAAATGCTGGTAGATCAGGCGTCACTGGCTACTCTCGGCGGAGGGATAGCACTGGCTGGCGGTCTGGCAGGGTCATCACTTGGCATTGCCATTTCGGGAGCTGCAGGGGCAGCCATGCTGGGACAGGACCCGAAGCAGCTCCGAAACGTGATTATCCTGGCCGCGCTGCCGATGTCACGTGCGTTCTACGCCTTCATCTTCCTTATCCTGACAATCACAACGGCCGTTCCGGCGCTCGGCGGCATGGCCGACCCGAGTGGAAGCGGATTCGCAGTCCTCGGGATAGGAATCATGGCTTCTCTGGCTTTCGGCGTGTCCGGGGCCTACCAGGGATCGGTATGCGCGGCAGGCATTGCAGGGCTCTCCAAGACAGGGGGCCGTGTCCTCACCAACGCGATAATGCTTGCCGTGTTCGTCGAACTCCTCGCTGTGCTCGGTCTCGTGTTCAGCATAATGGCTCTGAGCATATTGGGGTTGATGTAATTCAAGGCAACAGAAACCTAGATTCGGAGGTGTACGATGTTGATCAGTCCTGAATCCCTCGCTGTGCTGGGTGGGGCCCTGGCTCTCGGTGGTGGTCTGGCGGGATCGTCGATAGGTCTTGGATGGGCAGGCTCAACAGCAGCTGCCACTCTGGCCGAAGAACCAGGCCAGCTCAGGAACGTCATAGTCCTGGTGTCACTACCAATGACTCAGACGTTCTACGGGCTCATCATCCTGATTCTGATTCTCACGACGGTAATCCCCAATATCTCCGCCATGCCGGATCCTGCCGGTGCCGGGTTCGCAGTCTTCGCGTGCGGGCTCATTGCAGCCTCCGCCGAGTGTGTATCCGCAGCCTACCAGGGCGCAGTGTGCGCCTCCGGCATCTCTCTCCTGCCGAAGACAAAGGGGCGGATACTGACAAACGCCATGATGCTGGCAGTGTTCGTGGAACTGCTCGGGGTGCTGGGCCTGGTCTTCACGATAATGGCTCTGAGCATGCTGGGCCTGTTCTAGGAAGCTGCTAATTGAGGTACTGAGCAAATGCAGAGAATCAGCGAAGCTGTAGTTGACAAGGTGAGGCTGGAAGCCCGGAGCATCGTCAGCGAAGCCGAGGAAGAAGCGAAGAAGGAACTCGAGAAGGCGAAGAGCCAGCGAGAGGCAAAGCTGAAGGCGGAGAAACGCCGTCTTCTGAACGACGCTCAAGAAGAGGCTGCTCGGATAGTGGCACAGAGTGCAATCCAGACGCACCAGATGATGGCCGCTGCCAAGGCGTCGGTGGTTGACGACATCGTGGCGCAGGCACAGGCCGGCCTCAAGAAGACTTCGGCGAAGCCTGAGCTCCTGGCCCGTCTCATAGGCGATGCCATCAATGGTCTTGAAACAGACAAGGCTACGATTCGCGTCAGTCCCGGTGACATCGCCATGGTCAAGGAGCTTGTCAAGAACGACAAGCGGCTCTCCTCCATGGTTCTGGGTGTGACAGGGTGTAACTGCGGCGGCGGCGTGATTGCCGACAGCGAAGACAAGAAGACCAGCGTTGACAACACGTACTCGACCAGGCTTGAGATGCTACTGCCTCGCCTGTTGCCCGAGATCAGCAAGGAGCTTTTCTAACCATACTCTCATAAGGAGCGCGCGGTGCTCGATCCAAGATACGCATATATGTCGGCCTACCTCAAAGCAGAGGAGCCGAAGACGGTTGGCGGGAACCACCTCGATCGTCTGTCACGGACTACGAACGTGACGGATGCGCTTGGCATCATTCGCGAGACGGACATCGGGGCATACCTGGAAGGGACAACCATACGGGGATTCGAGGACATTGACCGGGCCCTGTGGACCTACTTCGCGGAGCGAATCGCATACATCGAGGCCTTCAAGTACATCCCTGGCGACATGCGAAGGGTATCTCGATCATTCGTTATAAAGTACGATGTTTCGAACGTCAAGGCAACCCTGCAGGGCATTATCACGGGTGAGAAGACCCCCCTCATTCCGATTGGCGCCATATGTGACGAGGGGTTCCTTGATGACCTCAACGCGTCCGAAACGATACAGGATGTGGCCGACGTGCTTACGCAGAGCCGCCTGCCCGACTTCGTACCGGCCATCAAGGCATATGACCCTGCGGGCGGAGTCAAGGCGAAGATCGCTGTCGAGTCCAGGCTTGAGGGCGAGTACTACCACCAGCTTCTCAAGACCGCCAGCGAAATCCGCGAGGGCGCTGTACTCGGCAACGCCTACGGACTCGTCATCGACCTCGTCAACCTCGGAATCGTATGCAGGGCAGTTGTCGAGGGTATCGGACCTGCGGCGGGCGACTATCTCATTGCCGACGGATACATCCTCAGCGAGAAATCCCTCAGGGACACATTGCCCTACAAGCTCACGGACATCCCACGGCGACTCGATAGCCCACAATACAGGGACATCGCAAACGAGATTGCCAGCGCCTACGACAAGTCGAAGTCAGTCACCGTCATCGACGAAGTGATTGAGAAACACAAGTATGCAACGCTGCGCGCTCTGCTGTCCCCGAGGGCACTGTCACCTCTCGTGATGGCATGGTATCTGATTCTCAAGGAAATCGAGCTGAGGAATCTCAGACTGTTGTTGAAGGCTATCTACGACGGCATAGCCGTTGAAGAGGTCAAGAGGTACCTGCTGCTATGAACAAGTCCTCTGTCAGGAATCTGGAGGTCGCCGTCATAGGTGACCAGGAGTTGGTGAGTGTGCTGCGGCTGGCGGGCGTCCGAAAGACTCACGTCATACCCGGCGAGCGCAACGCAGCCGAGGAAGTACGAAGCACACTGCGGGAGTATGTCTCCGACCACGAGGTAGGCGTCGTTGTACTTCTCGAGGAATTCGCAGCCATTGCAGGCGACGTGGTTGCACAGATGAGGCAGAGCAAGAGCGTTCTGCCGGTCGTAGTCGAAGTGCCGTCAAAGCAGGGGACGAAGCACACCGACGTCGTTAGCTACTACAAGCGGTTCTGTCGCGAATTCCTGGGCTTCGATATCGAAATCTAGCCGGGAGCAGCCTGCCGCCGTGAACCGAGTCGAGCAGTCTTAGGAGGTTACAGACATGGGAAAGATCTGGAGGGTATCCGGACCTCTGGTTATCGCCAACGAGATGAGAGGCTCGCAGGTGTATGAGGTTGTCGAGATAGGGCAAGACGGCATTGTTGGGGAGGTCATAGGCCTCGAGGGAGACAAGGCAGTTATTCAGGCGCACGAGGAAACCCTCGGTCTGAAGACGGGCGAGGACGTTCGCCCCACAGGCAGAATCCTCAGCGCGGAGCTGGGTCCCGGCCTCCTGGGGTCCATCTACGACGGCCTGCAGAAGTCTCTTCTGCCGATGGCCGAGAAGACCGGGGCCTTCATCAAGCGCGGCGCCAAGTCGCCGGCCCTCCCTCGTGACGTCAAGTGGCAATTCACACCTACGGTCAAAGTCGGCGATGTGGTCGAGTACGGCGATATCATAGGGACTGTACCGGAGACTCCTCTCGTCGAACACAAGATTATGGTGCCCCTCGGCATCAGTGGCACGATAAAGCAGATAAAGGCAGGCGAATACACTGTCGAGGAGAAGGTGGCGGTCGTCGAGAACGACGGCAAGACGCAGGAGCTTACGCTCATGCAGGAGTGGCCCGTACGCAAGCCGCGGCCATACCTCAGGCGCCAGAACCCCTCTGGACTGCTCACGACAGGCATGCGCATTCTCGACTACATGTTCCCCCTGGCGATGGGCGGCAAGGCCGCAATCCCCGGTGGATTCGGTACAGGCAAGACCGTGGCGCAGCAGCAGCTCGTGCGCTGGGCTGACACCGCTCTTAACATCTATGTGGGCTGTGGTGAGCGGGGCAACGAGATGGCTGACGTGCTGTACAGTTTTCGACAGCTCAAGGAGCCAAAGAGCGGGAGGCTCCTTCAGGAAAAAGAGATCTTCATAGCCAATACCTCCAACATGCCAGTCGTCGCGCGAGAGGCAAGCATCTTCGTTGGAGTGACAATGGCCGAGTACTACCGCGACATGGGCTACAACGTCCTGCTTGTCGCGGATTCCACGTCGCGATGGGCCGAGGCGATGCGGGAGATGGGCGGGCGCCTTGAGGAGATGCCGGGGGAGGAAGGCTTCCCGTCATACATGGGGTCCAGACTCTCCGGATTCTATGAGAGAGCCGGCATGGTTGACTGCCTCGGCGGTCCGAACCGCACAGGGTCGGTCACGATTGTTGGAGCAGTCAGCCCGCCAGGAGCCGATTTCAGTGAGCCCGTTACCCAGAACACGCTGCGCATCGTGGACGCGCTCTTCGCGCTGGATGTGGGGCTCGCCAACAAGAGGCACTTCCCGGCGATCAGCTGGCTCACAAGCTACAGCCTGTACGTTGATGCCGTGAAGGACTGGTGGAACGCCTTCGACCGAGGCTGGGAGGAGACACGTGGCGCGGCGCTACGCGTACTGCAGCAAGAAGCAGAGCTAGAGGAAATCGTCAGGCTGGTCGGCCCAGAGGCCCTCCCCGATGGTGACAAGCTTCTCCTGCTGGTCGCCAGGATGATTCGCGAGGACTTCCTGCAGCAGAGCGCCTACAGCGATGCAGACACGTATTGTGGTCCCAGCAAGGCCGGGCTGATGCTGAAAACCATCCTCAAGTTCCATGAGATGACGCAGGATATGCTGAATGGGGGTGCGGGCTACGACACGATACGCTCTTCACCCATCGTGTACCGCATCTCTCGAATGAAGGAGATAACGAACGAGGATTTCCAGGAGAAGTGCAAGGAGCTATGGGCAGAGATGGATGAGACGCTCGTAGCCCGCACTCGCGCCTGAGAACTCCTCGGAGACCTGTCAAGGCACGAGAAGGAGGAAGCTCATGGAGCTATCTGGACTCTACGTACGTGAAGGCAAGGCCATCAGCAAGGCTAAGGGTGCTCTTGTGATTGCCGAAGCTATTCCGGGCACCAAGTACAACGAGATTGTCGACGTTGTGTTGAGCAACGGCGAGGTCAAGACCGGCCAGGCAATCGACATCAGCGAAGAGGCTACGGTCATCCAGGTCTTCGGCGGCGTCAGCGAGGTAGACCTGAAGGGCTCCAAGATCAGGTGCAAGGGGGAGACGCTCAAGCTGCCGGTTTCGGTTGACATGCTTGGACGAATCTTCAATGGCATGGGCAAGCCCATCGACGGCGGGCCGGCCATCATCCCCGATGAGTATCTGGACATCAACGGCGAGGCCATCAATCCGGCGTCGCGGCAGCCACCTGCTGAGTTCATCGAGACGGGCATTTCCTCCATCGACGGGCTCAACGTGCTGGTTCGCGGCCAGAAGCTCCCGATCTTCAGCGGCTCCGGTCTGCCGCACAACCGCATGGCGGCACAGATAATCCGGCAGGCTGCAGTCAAGGGCACGGACGAGAAATTCGCCATCGTCTTTGGCGCCATCGGAATCAGCTACGACGACGCTGCGTTCTTCATGAGCAACCTGGAGCGAACCGGGGCTCTCGAGCGGGCAGTTGCCTTCATCAATACTGCGTCCGATCCGGCCATCGAACGAATCTCAACGCCACGCCTTGCCCTAACGGCGGCGGAGTACCTTGCGTGGAAACAGGATATGCACGTGCTAGTCATCCTCACCGACATGACGAACTACTGTGAGGCGCTGCGCGAACTCTCGTCAATGCGAGAGGAGATACCATCCCGGCGTGGCTATCCCGGCTACATGTATACGGATCTTGCGACCATCTACGAGCGGGCAGGCAGGATAATCGGGCGTGAAGGCTCGGTTACGATCATGCCGATTCTCACGATGCCGGACGACGACATCACGCATCCGATACCGGACCTCACCGGCTACATCACCGAGGGACAGATAGTCATGTCCCGTAACCTCCAGCGCAAAGGGGTGTATCCCCCCATCGACGTCTTTCTGTCGCTGTCACGAATGATGAAGGAAGGCATAGGCCCCGGCAAGACACGTGAGGACCACAACAACGTGTTCATGCAGATCTATGCATCGTATGCAGAGGGAATCTATCTGCGCGAAATCTCGACTATCATCGGAGCGGATGCGCTTGGTGACCGCGACAAGTTGTATCTTGCGAACGCCGACAGTGTTGAGCGGCAGTTCATCTCACAGGGAGAACACGAGAAGCGCAAGGTCGAGGACACCCTTGGCATCGCATGGGACCTGTTCTCGGCGCTTCCTGAAGAGGACCTCAAGCTGATCAAGGAGGACTTGATCAAGAAGTACCACCCGAAGCACGCTCAGGGCGCCGGTATCGAAGCGCAGTAGGGTCTTGTATGGCACAGCTCATCAAAGTACGGCCTACCAAGATTGAACTCGTCAAGCTCAAGAGGAGATTGGGCCTGTCCAGTCGCGTCCAGAAGAT
>Ga0114918_10006099_pt1 | contig 10232 bp, 4 predicted proteins | sample LantaG_FD_87015 | JGI IMG/M metagenome (GOLD analysis project Ga0114918, IMG submission 87015) | Deep subsurface microbial communities from Baltic Sea to uncover new lineages of life (NeLLi) - Landsort_02402 metaG | ecosystem: Environmental > Aquatic > Marine > Oceanic > Sediment | place: Baltic...
AGGCAATATCGAACTCGAAGGCGTTAACGTATCCGTTGAGGCGAGCGTTTATATCGTAAGCGAGAACTCCAATCTCGCCCTTTCGATCATCGGCAACTCGCAAATCGCCGGTGACGTAAGCATTGTTAATCCCATTGCCAGCGTAGACCTGCAAGGAGGCCAGGCCGGCATAGGTGGTGAAACAGGTCAGGACGCCGTAGACAACCACGTCTCGTTCGGTGTCCCACCGAGCGAGTTCCCCGAGCCGGATCCGACCCTGTTCGAGTCCTATGCCACATCCGTGGTCGATGCCAACACAGACACCTCCGCAGACGCAACTTTGGAGAATATCAGAATACTCGCTAACACCAACCCAACCTTCTCAGGTCAAGTGGAACTAAAAGGCATTATCTATATCGAAACACCCAACGTGGTCGAATTCACCGGAGGCGCAGATGTCACCGGCATCATTATCGGAGACGGAGATATCCAAGACAATTCCGGCGTAAATCAGATCATATTCCGCGGCAATGTCGACAGCCACCCCGTCACCGAACTGCCTGAAGAGGCTCAATTCGATGGGCTTCATGATCAGACGGGCACGTTCGTAATGGCTCCAGGTTTTGACGTGTCGTTCGGCGGCAGTTTCAGTGCGCTATGCGGCGCGATAGCCGGCAACGGCGTAGAATTCTTCGGCAACGCCGGCGGAACAATCAATGGTTCGGTCATCAACTACTCCGACGTGGAAATGACGCTGTCAGGAAACAGCGATCTCTATTTCAACCGATCCGGTCTAACCGAAGTCCCTGCCGGCTTTGTGCCTGAAATAGTTTTGGAGTACGACCCAACTTCTTACTCGGAAGTGCTGATATAGACCGCCCTGTTCGCTTTTCGGAACACTGCCGGACCTTAAAGCTCCACTTTGGCTGTATTAAACAGTTCTTATAGGTCATTCATATTCACATCTTCTTTACTCAGTTCTTTTCAACCAGTTGCATCTGTAGTAAATATTTCTTATACTTTCGTTAGAACATAGAAGTTATCAGATACTGTCTAATTGGGGCTTTTCCTGGGGGGGAAAAAATGGCACCCGTAAAAAAAACACTTCATCCAAAGCGCAAAGGCGCTGTACTTATCGTAGCAATGATTTTCGTTCTTGTATTTTCCGCTCTGGCTGTCTCTATGGCCACGCTGTCAGGCACGAGCATTCAGCTCGCCTCGAACCAGCACAAGATCAATGCAGCTTTATCAGCAGCCCAATCCGGCCTGGAATGTGGAAGATTCATCATAGCCAACACTCCTCTGCAAAGCACTGCATATAACACGGTCACTGACGCCCAGGCCAACATAGCATGGAGCACACTTTGCGCCCAGGTCCAGGCCCAGCCCTGGGTAGGAGGAAACGCCGACGTGACGGCGACCCAAATTACCACGCCTGCTGCCAGCTTTGGAGTTGCAAATGCTTCCTTCCAGGTGAAGTTTTGCCGAATCGACACTCACACTATCAAGCTGGAAGGTATCGGAGCAGATGGGCAGGTTACAAGGCATGTCGCTTTAGATACGACTATTACAAAAGATAACGAAGTTCTGAATTATGCCCTCGCCAGCAGGGGCCGAATGTGGCTCACCGGAGAATCGACGATTCATGGGGATATCTTCAGCTCCTGGGATCGCCCGGAAATATCACCCTTCAACATGACCAGCGACTCAGCCGTGCTCGGCACCGTTAACACAGTTTTAACCCTGGAGCAAATTCAAGCGCAGAGTTACCAAATGGAGACGCTCGATCTGAACGGCAATCCTGTTGACGCAAATGGCGATCCATTAGGCAGCAACTACGAAGAACGCTATTATAGCGATGATGACGAAATCAAGGCCTATCATGAAGGCATAAATTACGGACAACCATACGAAAACATACCGGGTATGGACATAGCCGATTACGACACCGATGGGTATGATTCCGGTCTGGCAACTATACCTTCGTGTCCGGTCGAGCTCAGGGAGGTCGAATACTTCCCTCATGCTTCTTCGGACGAAGGTAGCTACAGTATGCCGAGGGACGGAACGCCGAGCAGTACATGGAACAAAAAGCTTACCCGTCATGTTTACGAGAACCAGACTTTTACCAACGCACGATTGCCCAACAACTACAATGCATTATTCAGAAATTGCACTTTCGAAGAGGTTCTATACATCGATTGCTCCAAGAGCGGCAGCTCATACTATAATAACGTCCGGTTTGAGAACTGCACTTACAATGGCGTGATCGTAAGCGATACGCCTGAAATATTCAAATGGGTAGATAATTGCCTCTACTTTACCGGTGCTGCCACCTTCGAAAATACATCCAGCATACAGGAAGCCACGATCCTCGCGCCACATTTCAACGTGAACCTCGGAAATACCAATCCACAACAAAGCGAGAACAACGTGCTAACCGGCGCGATCGTAGGGGGCATTGTCGACATACGAGGCAATGCACAAATTTACGGCACAATTATATCGATGTGCGATACGACGCAATGGCCGTCGGGATACGTGACAAATATTGGCGCCACTCTTAATGATGGAGGCTCCGAGACAACTGAGCTGGGTGACATCGGCGTGATCGGTATTACGCCGGACATGGATCAAATGCTGCCGAGCGGCATAACAAGCCCCATTATTATTAAACCGTTGAAAGACACTTATTCCGAGGGAGCATAACAGGAGCATATCAAACAAGTTAATTGGAACAAAACTCTCGATTATATGAAAAGGTGAACAAAATGAAGGAGTTAGTTTTGAGTATCTTGGCATTCATATTGCTGGTGACGGTGTTTTCAATAGTCGCTTTAACAGCGAGCTGGACAGACAATTCCGCTGATAACCAGGTTAGTTATTTAAGCGACGACTCAAATGAGTCCAAACCCAACAGTGCCTCAGTTCGGAACCGAATCAACTACCTCAGCGACAACGCCGAAGTACCTGAGCCTAAAAATGCATTTACCGCCGCTTCTATCAGTCGCCCCGGCAATGATCCCAATGAGCCGGAGTCGGAGCCGGAAGCTGGCTCTACCAGTCACCGAGTGAAATACCCAAGGGTAGATTCTAACGATGGCAAAGGTTCCGAAGCCGACAAGGATGACTACGTATATTCGGACGATGTCGTGGAATAAATTATTCCTGCAATCGAACATCAATCGGATGGGACTATCACTGTCTTTTTTAAAAAAGAGCTGCCGTCGAGGATGGGGATAGTTTTGTATGCCCCGACGGCAACTTTAAATCTCACACATTAAAATGTTAAACTAATTCCTATGAGCCCGCTAAAGCGGCCAATCTGGCGGCGACGTAGGCAGCGACGCCCAAGTTCTCGCCCTCAACCAATTTCTCAACATAATTATTCGTTGCGAACTGGATCGACTCGTCCATGGAAAAGCCCATTTCACTGGTCAAGATGCCGACATACTTCGCAAGGGCATCGAGGTATTCCCCAGCCGCTGCATATTGGCTGTTGCCTTCGATGTCATTAGCTATGGCATCGGCGATCGATGCCATCTGCTCCTCTGTCGGCGGTGCAGTGCTCGAAGCGAACTGGCTGATAACCTGTGCCAGGGCAGCCAGACGGGTGCCGTCGACGTCCTGCAAGACCGTAGCGGCTGCCTTTAACCTTGCAAACGCACGGTACGGCTGTATGTCTCCTGCAGAGGCCAGAGTGTTTGCTATCCCAATCTGAATCCTTCCTTTGTCGATTCCAAGCTCCTTTGCCACCCAGTTCGTCAAGGCCGGATAACCCGAAATTTCAAATGCTAATCTCTCGGGGACCGGTGCCGCCGGTATAAATGGCAGCATAGCTCCAAGCACAGGCTTGGGTTCAGGCCTTAATACCGGATTGTTTTCAAGAACCCAGGCCCTGTTAATATCGAGATTGCCTTCGCCGCGAAGCACGTAATCATTAATTGGTAACCAATCCTTCACCCAGGGCAAATTGGCAAAAGGCAGGGTTCCTTCGGCAATAGCCTGACCTAAAGTTCCAGTCCTGCGTGAGCAGACCTCCAGCCTGAATCCCTCCAGCCCGAATCCATATTCTCTAAAATAGGCTCCAAAATCAAAGTCCTTGAAATAGTCGAGGAAGAAGTCCGTGACAAAATCTTTGAATATACCAAAGTTTTCCCTAGCCCAACCCTCGAATTCGGATTCATGTTTAATATAACCAAGGTTGATAAGAGCCTGATTACCGGCGTTTTGAAAGCCCGCCAAGTTTATATTGTCCTCATAGTAGGAACCAAGATTTTCCAGGAAACTTCTGAACTCGTCGAGGTCTTCAAACCCGAACATCTGCTCTTCAAGACCTTCAATGCTGACTGTATCATAGGCATCGAGAACGACTGTTGCTCCCAAATTAAATCCGTATTCCGGCCCATCATCATCATCGGGAAGCACGGAAACAACGGCAATATCAGCTTCTTCAGCTAAAACGACATCGCCTTCGGTACTCTGAGCATATACCGCCACGTCTATTGGAAGTCCTGGTTCCCTATCGAATTCGCCGATTTTCTCCGGTACATTCAGAAAACCTACGCCGGGACGGTCGTCGATATACGAAAGAACAGGATTTTCTGCTATATAGGCCTCGCGAAGGCTCTTAAAGAGTCCAAAGCTTTCCTCGCTCTCGAAATCACCTTCGGTATATCCAAGCCCTTCCAGATAACCATAAAATCCTTCAAACGGATCAGCTATAAAGGGCTCGAATTGTGACCTCAGAAAATCTTCATAGGCCCAAAACTCGTTCCAATTGTCGATACCTTCAAGACTGTACCGCTCGGCGAAACCATACATTCCATAAGCCCACGTGTTGGACTCCGGACCAAACTTAAGGTCTTCCGCGCTGACAAGCACGACGGCAGCCTTACCCGGCCCGTAAGGAAGGTCAACACCGGCGGCCTCGTTGAGCGGGGCATTCCAAATAACAAAAGGCCCGCACCCGTAAATTAAATCCCCGTACCACGATTCAGCGAACTGAGGATCATCCGCCCTATAAGTAATATCATCGGAGAAGCCCTCAATGGTAACATTGAGCTCATAGTCCTCAATATCCGAATCATATCCATCGCCGTTCGCCGTAGGAATATCAAGCCCTCTTATTTGAGGTCTCGTATATATCTTGCCCTGCTCGGAGATAATCGATACTCCGCCCTCGGCCCACGGCCACATCACAGGATCGCCACATTTGTAGTCACTCTCAAAAAACAATTGAACCCATGGGTAATTCTGATGTACTTCTCCTTCACTACGCCACCAACCGCGGGAAGTTATATCTCCGGCGATTTGAACGTCGCCAACGCTTTGCATATACAAGTTACCCGCAGTCAACACGGTGGGATCACCATACTCAATACTACCCGGATACAGAAGATCTATGGCCGGATGGCCGTCGGAACTATCCCAGCCGGCGTACATGTGCAGCTCGCCCGGGGTATACTTACCTATCCAGCTTTCCGCGGTGAGTATTCCATTCTCGGCTGTTATGTACTGATTACCCTGCCATACCCACGCACCGCCTTCAAAAAAGACCCATTCTTGTTGTAAGTAATCCATTCTCCATCCACTGGCCGTATCGTCCCAGACCCATTCGCCGCCGAGAAGTACCAGCGGATCTAATATATTGACATTCTGGCCGGCATAGATGTCTGCCCAATCGTAAATCCAGTCATACGCTGCCAGAGTCACATGGCCTTGTTCAGCCGTTATATCCTCCCAGGCCTCGATCGCGCCATCCCATGAATCAACAGTTATATCGCCCTCATGCGAGAGCAGCTTTCTGGTCCGTATGTCATCCCAATCCGAAAGCTCGATGTCCCCTTTGGCCTCTGCTCCCACGGACTCCCACTGGCCGGCGGCGTTTTCAACGGCATCTACTGTCGCCTTTACCGAGCCTTCGTTGCTTATCAGCGTAAGGTCTGTTTCACCCTGATTGCTAAAGGTCCACTGGCCATCACCAAGGTCTATATCCAGGTCCTGCTGCAATGTCAGTGAGGTATCCTCATATACACTTATAGTGGTGTTTCCGGCATATATTCCGCCGTCATCAACACCGTCCCCAGCTCCGGCTATAATTGTCAGTTCGGTCTCGCCAGTCAACGTATTACATCCGGGGAGATTACTTTTATCGAGGTTATTTACGAGAATCACATCCTGGCCGGCTTGAAGCGTTACGCCTTTTTCCAAATAGTTGTCATAACTCGTATAGGTGTCGTTGTAAAGCACAAGATTTCCACCGGCGGTTACATCGCCGTCCAGATATATACTACCGGGCCAATAATTGCCCTGCTGATCCTCTCCGGTTACTGAAATCTCTATATCGCCGCCGGCATCGAGGGTGCTATAAGCATACACATCGCCCCAAGATTCGTAATTCGGTGTATCCGGTGAATATTCTGAATAACCAGCTCTGCCGGTTATCGTCAGATTACCGCCGGCATCCACAGCTTCTTCAAGCGTGATGTTATTGCCCATAATATCTATATCACCATTAGCAACGAGGGTACCCGAGGCGTGCATACTGCGGAGCTCTGGCTCCGGAGACATATCTGCAATCAGAGTCATATCGCCTGTAACTGTAACATCTTCGTCGAGAGTTACATCTTCTTTTGCTATGGCTACAAGGTCGCCAACATTGGCGATAGCAGCCTGGGACCAGACGTCGCCGGCTGCAAGAACCAATTTACCAACCGGTGAACCAGCTTGTCCGATTGTACCGTTGTTAGTAACAACGTTGTCGCCTGGAGAGGCGACTAAGTCGGTGGCTAAGTTTTGAACGTCAACAATGACGCTGCTGCCGGGCTGACCGAGCCGCAGAGTGTCCCCCGCAGCCATTACTACCAGTCCGCCTGGACAAAGAATGGAACCGTTGTTGTATACATTTTTACCTACCAAGTAAAGACTGCCTGTGTTCGTAGCATCAAGCGTACCATTGACAATCACATCACCGCTTCCGCCGTCATCAAAAACCATCTTTGTATTTTGTGTCGGGTCACCCGTGGCGTTTAGGAAATTTGCATTTGTCATTCCAAGACCGGAAGCGACCAACTGTGTGACATTGACAGTAGCCCCTTCACCGAATACAACTCCGGCAGGGTTGACGATGAAAATACGCATGTCCACAGCGCTGAGCGTGCCGTCGAACTGTGTTGCGCTTCCCGACATTATCCTGTTCAGCACAGCGGAATTACTGAGGCCCTCTGCTTGTAAGAACGTGAGAGTTTCACCCGGGCTGGTATCTATTCCTCCGGAACCTGGACTGCCCCACTCGATAACTGACTGTGCATAGTTAACTGTTACGACGCTATCGGTGACGCCTTGAACAATAGTGCCGGGAATAGTACCGGGGTCAGGAAACGTAAATACGCCTCCGGTAGGCGAGGCCAGTACAGCCGGCAGTGACGTGTTCAAAACAATGCAACATGTCAAGAAGTATATGACTACCTTCCTAAAGCACCGAATTCTAATTTTTCTTCTTAATCTTTCCATCATCCATCCCCAAAATAAAAGTGACAATTGTATTAAATTCATCCCTGCGCTAAGTATTAGGTCCAACTCCCCCGTCGGACAAACGTAATAATTACCCCCAAATAGATGCGTATTCTCAATATGTATTATTATATCTTTTACGACTCTGTTTGTCAAGAAGAAGTTTGCGATTTATTGCTCTCAGGCGTTTAGACCTTCATGAAATGCTCCATTCCAACCTGTGACAATTGGCATAATTTGTGTACGTTCTCTTCATAGCAACCACAACATGTCCCATAAATCCGAACAATTTACCGGTAGTTCCGGTATATAGGAAAAAGTGATTAGATCACCCGGAATAAATGAGAAAGAATAGAAGATTAAAACCTGACAGTTTTTTCCGGAGCCCGGCATAAATTTATAAGCAAGCTTTTTTACTTTTTGGCATTTTTTGATTACTACAAAGTGGATAATCCTCCTGAATATTATCATACCGACACTTATTTTCGGATTTAACGCTTTATGCCAATGTAGAATATGCTTATAATAGACACGCTGGTCGTATTTAACTCGATGAACCCAAATGAAGTGCCGGGCGGATTTTTCCACCGACTTTTTTATGTTTAATATTGGTTTTTTTACTTTATGGCGAGCTATTTGAAAAATCTATTACCTTTTGGCGGCAATTGGTCGATTGAAGTAGCGGCGGAAGAGACCGCTCACTTTGAGCCATATCTATACGACGACGACAATCAATCACAGGAGAACGGTCAGGTATTCAAATTGCCGGAAGTCATCGGCATCCTGCCGATTCGTAACGCCGTTGCCTATCCCGGTACTATAATGCCTTTAGCGATCGGCCGAAAAAAAAGCAAAGCATTACTTGCCGATACTGAACCTAATGAAACAATCATAGGGCTCCTGGCGCAGCGCAATCCTGAAACCGACAGGCCGGATTTCGATAATCTCTATTCAATCGGAACCGCTATTTCAGTGCTGAAGGTCACAAAATTGCCCCAGGGTTCGATACATGTTGTGGTCCACGGCATAGTCCGCTTTAAAATAATAGAAAAGGTAGCAACAAAACCCTACCTGAAGGCAAGAGTCCAGCCGCTAAGCACAAAAGTAAGAAAAACAAAAAAACTCCAGGCGCTCATCGTCAGCGTCCGCCAGGCTGCCAACCGCGTTATCACATTAAGTTCCAATGTTCCGGAAGAAGCATCGGTTCTGCTGGAAAATATCGAAAATCCTTCCGCCCTGGCCGATTTTTTAGCGGCGAATCTCAGCCTTGACATCGCAAAGAAACAGCAGTTACTCGAAGAGCTTGACGCTACCAAGCGCCTTGAACAAATCTCCGTCGTACTGGCCCACCAGTTGGAGGTACTCGAATTAAGCCACAAGATACAGGGCCGTGTCAGGGAATCGATAGACAAAAATCAGCGGGAGTATTTCCTCCAAGAGCAGTTAAAAGCCATTCAAACCGAGCTTGGCCAAAAAGATCTCAGGACCGAAGAGCTCAAACAGGTCGCCCAGAACATCGCCAAAGCCAGGATGCCCAAAAAAGTGGAGCATGAAGCCCTTCGCGAGTTAGACAGATTAAGTAAAATACCCCCCGCTTCACCGGAATACAGCGTTATCCGGACATATCTGGATTGGGTCTGCGAACTGCCCTGGTCGGTTCAAACCAAAGACCAGCTCGATATAAATAAGGCCCAGCGGATTTTAAACACGGACCATTACGATCTGACTAAGGTAAAAAAACGCATCCTCGAATTTTTGGCCGTCCGCAAGCTGAATCCTAAAGGCAAGAGCCCCATCCTTTGCTTCGTAGGGCCGCCCGGAGTGGGCAAAACGTCGCTCGGCAAATCCATCGCCCGGGCGATGGGAAGAGAATTTGTACGCATATCTCTCGGCGGAATCAGGGACGAAGCAGACATTCGGGGACATCGCAGAACGTACATCGGGGCGCTACCCGGGCGAATCCTGCAGGAGCTGCGAAAGTGCGGCAGCAAAAACCCGGTTTTCATGCTCGATGAGCTGGACAAAATCGGCAGTGATTTCAGGGGAGACCCGGCCAGTGCCCTGCTGGAGGTGCTCGACCCGGAACAGAACTTCGATTTCACCGACCACTATCTCGACCAGCCTTTCAATTTATCTTCGGTCATGTTCATTGGGACTGCGAATTATACCGAGCCGGTCCCGCCGGCACTGCGCGACCGAATGGAAGTGATCGAACTGCCCGGCTACACCGAGACCGAAAAACTTAAAATCGCAAAAAAATATCTCATTCCCCGCCAGCTCAAAGAGCACGGCCTTAGTAAGAACCGCTGCGGAATGAAAGACGACGCCGCACTCACCATCATCAGAGGTTATACACGAGAGGCTGGTGTGCGAAATCTCGAGAGGAATCTCGCTGCCGTCTGCAGAGCCGTGGCAACTGAAATTGCCAAAGGCAAAAAGAGACGGGCGACTATCGGCAAAAAAGACCTCGCAAAAATCCTGGGCCCGGCACGATTCGAATCTGAGCTGGCGCTGCGAACCGGAATACCGGGCGTCGCAACCGCCCTGGCTTACACGCCGGTCGGCGGCGAGCTGCTCTTCATCGAATCGGCATCCATGCCGGGCAAAGGACTTCTGCAATTGACAGGCCAAATCGGCGACGTGATGAAAGAAAGCGCCCAGGCCGCCTTTTCCATCGTGAAGGCAAACGCGAAAAAACTGAAAATCGAGCCGGAAAACTTCAGCAAGTTCGATTATCA
>Ga0114918_10006100_pt1 | contig 10230 bp, 17 predicted proteins | sample LantaG_FD_87015 | JGI IMG/M metagenome (GOLD analysis project Ga0114918, IMG submission 87015) | Deep subsurface microbial communities from Baltic Sea to uncover new lineages of life (NeLLi) - Landsort_02402 metaG | ecosystem: Environmental > Aquatic > Marine > Oceanic > Sediment | place...
AAAATCATCTTGTTAAGTGATCGCCGTGCCACTGCTGCCTTTGGCATGGTTTTTGCATGTACACCAGGCGGAAAAAAGTCGAACATATTCGACGGATTTGTCTTGACCGTAGGGCAAATATATAGTATAATTGCAACGTTATGGTAGCGAACGTCGAACACAAGCGATTCTGGATTGATTATGGGACTCTGATGTCAACTGCCGTCTGGGTCTGGTTAAACTGGGCGTCCACTTCTACCGATGTCCCAGCCCGGTTTTTTAAGAATGGATTCTACCAGGCCCAGGCATGAGTTGAAAGGAGCGAGAATGTACGAGCGAGAGAGTTACTGGCAGTGGTTATGGTTATGCGTACCGATAGGATTATTTTTTCTGTTGGCTCGGTATGCAATGGCGATGTTTGGGGGTTAGGAGTAAAATGGTATGTCGAAAGCAGATAAAAGATGGTGGTATCGGATAGTTGCCGATAATCTGGTTGAAACTAATTATCTTGTTTACGCTTCGTCTGAAGAAGCTGCTTGTCAACCGTTTTACGGAAAGCTTAAAGTTACTTATTCGGGTCGTGCGTCTTGGCGGTCGATGTGTCAACTGACCGGTTGCATCAAACCTCTCGACAGTGATTACAGCGATTTTGCTACCGGGTTTTTGATTTTTAACCATAACAATCTGGTTACTATCTTGCACCCGACGCTTGCTGAAAGGATTGTATGAGTTATGAACCGCAAAACGTGGGATATTTTGAGGTTGACGTTTTTGGTCACGTTATGTTTATGGTGATAGTTAATTGAGGAGTGTACGAATGGACAAAAGGATGACGTTAAGAGAATTGGTAAAGTTAGGATGGGTCATACGCAGAGGTACTAACGGTTTTTGGCACGGTTATCACTCACAGCGCTGTTGTTGTACCCATAATGAGGCCGGGGGTATGGCTCGGCGTCAAGATGTAGTTGATGGTATCAACGCGGCAATATACACCCAGGGGTATCCTGATACTTGGTTACAGGATATGGGTTATTTGCCGGTATAATTAAGACGAGGGTAAACGAATGTTCGTACACCGTTACACGGAATACACCCACTATTGTTATCAGGCAACGTTTAACACGGCTGAACAACAGGAATTGACTCGTATAGCGAACGAACAGAATCGTTCTGTCGAAAACATTGTACAGGATTTTATCGAAAACGGTTTATCCGGGTCAACCGACGATGACTCGAAGCAAGGAGTTTAGTATGGGCTGGAAGGAAAAAATGAAGGAGTTTGGCGGTGCTGATGTCGGTTTTTTGTCCGAAGACGGTGAGCTAATCAGTTTTGTAGTTGTAGGCGAACCGGTGTTGATCGAAGGCAAGTATCAAAAGCAGGACACCAAGCGCATCGGCGTACCATGCGTGACAATCGAAGGGTTTCAGTTATTGATTGTCGGCATGAGGGTCGGTCGGCGGTTAAGCAAGCACGAATCTGTTATCTACAAGCAGGCTTTTGATCTTGTCCGTCACGGCGAACCCGGCGACACTCATGCAACGTATGAGTTGACTCATTGTCAAGACGCCGACCTCGAAAAGAAGTTATTAGAAGCGGCGAAGGCTCAGGACTACGATTTAGAGATTATCGAAGCGGTAGAGGCCGCGCGAGAGATTGCAGCAGGTTAATTCTTCTCCTTTTTCTGGCCGGGGTCGTTTTTGTTCGGCGGCCCCGGTTTTTTCTTGTTACGTATAGGAGCGATAAAAATGCCCGGTCATACGAGAGGCAAAATCAAAGAGCATTTAGAAGGCGTGCATCGTAACTGTGATTCCATCAAGACGCACTGTGCGAAGTCCGTAGGTTTGATTTCCGACAAGAACCCGCAATGGTCGGACGCCTTCGGCGTTCTTGCCGCACTTGCCGATAATCTGGATGAATTGACTCGTGATTTATATAGTCGCGTGTAACGTACACTGTTAATTCCTACTGTTAATTCCTACTGTTCGGTTCGGCGGTTCGTATCATGGCAAAAGAAGGCGGCATTACCAGGGCGGCGGTAATTCCCAGAATAAAATCTGCGATAGCGTCCGGTCTTTCTGCGTCTGCGTTCATATCTAAAATGCGTGAAGAAGGTTTGTCTTATCGTCGCACCGATATGCTTGCCGACTGGCGTTCGGTGGGCGATATCGAAAAGAAGACGGGCGTTTTACGTTATGTGCGAAAAGATCGCCTACCGTCTCCCGGTTTGTATGCCGAAGTCACCTGGCAATTATCACATGAGTATTTGTATAAGTTAAGGGTCCAATCCGTCGTTAAGCCCGGTGAACCTGTCGGGGAGCGATTCGTCAACATTACAACGGACCGACCGATGACTCCGCATGAGCTAGAATCCGAAGTTTACCTGCACTGGGGCGGCTGGTATCCTGAAGCTCGTGAAATGATAATCGGTGTAGTGCCCGAACTGGCCGTCAAAAGAGTGACTGAATGAGTTGCATAAATCGGTCTTGTCATGTTTTGCGTCGCGAAAAATCCCTTGCAATACCCCGCAACGTGATTTTTTTCGACACTGAAACGACACAACGGGAGTTACCCGACGGAAATATAGAGCATGTTTTGGATATGGGTTGGGCATGTTATTATCGGTGCGGCGATTCCACTCGTAGGGAAAAAATCGAATGGTTGTTTTTTACCGAACCTGAACCGTTCTGGTTATTCGTATTGTCGCATTGCCCGACCAAAAATAAGACCTGGGTCATCGCACACAATATAGGTTTCGATTTTACCGTTGTCGAAGGTTTCAGGTTTCTAACCGACGCCGGTTTCAGAGTGAAGTTTTTTCATAGCAAGGGGTTGACGACGGTTATAAAAGTAACGACGAAGGGCAAGTCTATTGCCTTTGTCGATTCGTGCAACTGGTTCGATATGTCATTGAAGGAATTAGGCGATCTGATCGGCGTTCCCAAATTGACTATCGATTTCGACACAGCAGATTTTACATACCGGAAAACATACTGTAAGCGGGATGTCGAGATTTTGATTGCCGCTTTCAAGTCTCTGGTCAAGTTTTTGCAGAGCAATCGGATAAGCCGGTTGTGTTACACAAGGGCCTCTACTGCAATGGCCGCTTATCTGCTTAAGCACCTGGACTTTCCGATCTGGATACACAACAACGCCGAAGCGATCGAATTGGAGCGCGAATGTTATCTCGGCGGTCGAACGGAATGTTTTTTTATCGGAGAATTGACCGATGGTCCGTACTATATTTTGGATGTCAACAGTTTATATCCTTTTGTTATGTACACTGGTCTGTATCCGGTTAAGTATGTTAAGATCGTCCATGATATTAGTCTTGACAGTTTGCGCGGTTATCTCGAAACTTTCGCCTGTTGTGCGAAGGTGTTGCTTAAGACGCCTGAACCGGTATATGGTTTGCGTTGGGACAGAACTGTTTTCCCGGTGGGCGAGTTTTGGGCTTTCCTGACAACGCCTGAATTAGATCATGCGATTTTGAATGATCGGGTGCGTGACGTTGCCGACGTTGTTCTTTATGACAAAGCCGCCATTTTCCGTTCGTTTGTTGACAGATTTTACCGATTAAGAAGGGACTTCGCATCGGCAGGCGTTTCGATGTACGAGCGATACACCAAGATATTCCTTAACAGTCTTTACGGCAAATTCGGACAGAAGGGGGAAGTTTGGAAAAAGATTGCCGTGACTTCGGGCGAACCGGACCGGATAGAGGAATGTATCGACGCTGAAACAGGCAGGCGATCACGACTAAGGTATCTGTTAGGTGAGTTATGGCAACTTAAAGGTTACGAGGAAACACGGCACAGTTTTCCGGCAATCGCGGGACACGTTACATCTTATGCCAGGATGTATTTATGGCACTTGATGAATCGTTGCGGACGCGGAAATTACTTCTACTGTGATACCGATTCTCTGTTCGTCAACCAACAGGGTTACGACAATCTCGTCGATCTGATAGACGACGATCTTATTGGCGGTCTGAAAGTGGAAAGGAAAGTTGACAATCTTCATATTTACGGGTTGAAGGATTACATTGCCGACGATAAAACCGTGCTAAAAGGAATCAAGAAGACGGCGGTTAAAGTTTCAGATACGGAATATCGACAGGAGCAATGGCCGACGTTGCAGGGATTGCTGTGCAGCAATCGAACCGGCAAATACGTAACTGTGAATCAAACAAAAAACCTGTATCGCACTTATCACAAGGGAAACGTCACGAAGGCCGGATGGACGATTCCCTTTTCGTTTGACGCACAATTTCAACACGGTTCGCCGATTCCCGAACTGCCTTTTTGATTTGTTTACGTAGGTCTTGTTTCACCTGTGCGTTGTTTTTTATCTTGTCCGCTTCTGTTGTCATAGTGTTGCCATGTAAATATCGACGTGTTCTGCGTCGTAACCCATTGTTTGTAATTCCTGTTTAACGCGATCTTTTGTTATCAATTCGGCGTTGTAAAACTTGAATGTTTCCGCTTTCGTCCAGGTCGGTCCCCCGTCTTCTTTTTTCTCGTACCACCATTGTTCCATCAGCACGTTGACTTGTTCGGTCGGCTGGTTGAGTTTCAACAATTCGTCTCTGGTTTTGTTTTCGTCGTATTCTCCACGTTTATAGAGATTGCGGATAGCTTTTATCTTGTTATTGGTCAGATACCATTCCCGCTTAACGTCTTCGGTGTCCGCAAGATAAACGGCGTGATCCGGGTCAACTCCCAGCATGATTAGCAGGTCCACCGTTTCAGGTTTGGTTATAAGTCGATCTACGTATGCCTTAATAACTTCGGCGGTCGTAAGCCCGGCCCGCTCTTCTAGTATTTGTGCTTCGGTAAACTCCGTCATGTTCTGCGCGTCTTTTCTGTCATATCCCAGGTTCAAAAACGCTTCGAGCACTTCGGTTAGGTTCAGGACGCCCAGCTTATACATTCTGCGTACATCGACGCGGGTCAAAGGCCTGTAAGCCATCTCGACAAGTTTGTCTCTCCAGAACGGCATAACATCTTGGGCTTTGAGCAGCATAGTAAGATCTTTACGGTCGATAATGCCTCGGTGTAACATCTCGAACCCCTGAGTGATCGACGGCAATCCCCAATGCGACGCCCAATATCGTTCCGCCCACTCCTGCGACAATCCCTGCATCTTGGCGTATCGTCCGAAGTCTTTTGGAAAGTCTTCGTATTGACCGAACCTTGCGGCGGTGGCCGGTGAAAACGCCTCACGAACCGCCATTGTAACGATGTCGGACAAAGGCGGTATGCGTTCGGCAAGCGTGCGGTAAATCTTTTGGTAGTCGGGATGTATGCCTATCCTGGTCAGGTCACCCGACAGATCGTTAAGATCGTTTTCCTGCCGCAAGTGGTAAGAAACAAGATCGATGGACGACGGTTTGGTCAAAACAGCGTCAAAGTACAATCTTTTATAATCCGGGTGAATGTCGGCTTTGCCGATTATATCGAGCAGATCGGTTTCGGACCGTTCCTGCATCAACCCGCCCTGTAACAAAAGCATCGCGTTGGGCACGGAGTAGCTTAGGTCTCTGACAGTCTCGGAATCGCTCCGCGACCAGCCGATCTGCATAAGTTTTGCGTCGGCCTGTGATTCGACCAGATTGCCTCGACGGAATAACGACGTGATCTGATCGGTTGTAAGTTGTTGCTGACCTAACCAGTCCAGATATTGATAGACACGAGGGTCGATGACTGTAATGTCTTCGAGCGTGCTCCAGGTGTTTTCGGGATTGCCGTGATACCTTGCCCAGCGGAATAATTCCGGGACCGACGGAAACGGCTGGGCGGCAGCCATAAGCAACTGTTGCTCCGCTTCGCCGTATCCGGCAGCTCGTACGCGATAAGTGAAATCGGTTTCGGCGATCCATTTCCTGTGCCAAAGCGATATAGCCGTATCGGGTGTGATTATCAGGTTGTCGAAAAGTCGGTTTGCGGCATACTGCGTCTTCCGCAAAGCAGGGGTCATTATCATAGAAACGGCTTGGTCCGCAACCTGCGAAACGAACCTGCCTCCGATTGCCGCAAGACCGGGTGACTGAAACTCCAACGCTCCTTCGATCTTGTTCAAAATATCGAAAGGCATTGCTTCACGAATCTCTGCGTCTGTAAATATAGATGGGACGAACGGCTTGACGGCTTTCTCCATCTCCTCCTCGAAAACCTTTGCCGCTTCGACCTGCGTTGACCAGTAGTATTCCCCGTAAGTTGTAGGTGATTTAACGTCCGGCATTATGTTCGCCCTGCGGGTTTGATTCTAAAAGAGTAAAACTCCTCCTGCCATACTTCGCGACGCATCTCGTCAAGCGTTAAAACGGTGCTCATGCGTTCGGTTATATCGCCGTCTATCCAGGCCGCCCTGATGGCAGCCGAAGTCAATTCCCCGGAATCAGCCTGAACACGACGAAAACAATCTACATTGCAAAACCAATCCATGTACTGTCCCACATCAGTGCAAATCAAAGCATTTACAGCATCGATAAGATCGTCAAGACACATACACAGTTTGGGAAAGCCGGAATACAACAAGGCTAAAGTGTTCGGATACCACTGGGTGCTCGCTAGATGAATCTCTGCGGCGTCCGCTTCGTTGCGCGCCAAGTTGTACGTGGCGAACAACTGCAAAAGTAATGGCTCTAATTCTTGCAAATCAGCCATTTGGAGCGGGCGATCCTTTTGTTATCAGCGTTAGGCGAAAATCGACGCGAGCATCCGGGTATTGTGCCGTGATGTTTTCGATTTTCTTTTTTACGCCGATTGCCTGATCATCGCTGTCGGTAGGAAAAACTATTGTTATCATGCACATCTGTTTGTTATTCGTGTCCATCGGGTGTGTCCTCGTTTTCGGTTTGACCTAATTTGCTCAATACGTCGATAATGATACGCAGGATTTTCAAGATAAACCAAAAATCTGTGCCAAGTTTCATAATAAACCGTCCTTTCTTTAACCGATAAAAACATGATTGTCTATATCTTATGTCCCAAACACAATGTTCGGGAATATCCTTTTCTTATTGCTCCGCTACGGAGGCGGCGGGTCGGGTTCTAGCTCGAAGTGTGCCGTAACATAGCCGGAAATAATAACCTTCGGATATGAGGCAAGGTATTGTTTAACGGCATTATAAAGTTGTTCACCCTCGTCCTTGTCCTCGACCTCTTTTCGTAACGATATTACTAATTGCATATCAAAACGCTCCTGTTACAACTTCATTATATAACACAGTGCATAATACGACGGCAAACTATCACCGGCATCGGTGGTCCCTTGCGGTGCTGATATGACAAGGTGCATGTTCGGCGGTGCACCGTAGTGATCCTGCGGCGGACCGGGTTGCATAGAAGTAGATTGCGCAACGCCGATAAAATCGTGTGTGTGGGTCAAAGCACCGCCGGTTGCACCGGCAGGGACCGTATCGCCTGCCGCCATTACGAATAACTTGTCCAGGTTCGGTGTGCCATTCTCACCATTGCATAAAACCCACCCGCCGGGTATCGAAGCAATCGGACCCTGCCATAAAATAATCATGCCCGCCCTGAATGGGTTTCTACTTGATTCCATGTTCGCTACACCGTCCGCAAAACATGATAACGATCGCCGGATTCCACAATATGCAAATGCACCTGACCTTGATTGTTGACCGACAATGAAACAACGTCTCCGGCGTCAAGGGGCCAGCCCGTGTTGACGGCGGCAGTTGTGCCGATGTTCACCCAAATATCGCCTGTGTTGCTTTTGTCCGCTATTATCATAACTTCGGTGGTTCGCCTTAACGCCAACTGATGATCTTCGCTTGCACCGGATGAAACGCCGTTTAGTACCCCGCTAACCGGCGGCGTCGAGGTGTGCAGACTGCCTGACAAACTGCAAGTCAAAAGACGACGCGCTTCGCCGTCCCACCCGCACAGTGCGGCAATGGTTTGCATAACAGTTTCGTCAATCTTAACAAGACCTTTTAATTCCGGTTTGATCGGCAAATCTTTAAGCGGAAACGGTATTTGTATTTCGGCCATTGTTTTTACCTCGGTTTTGTTTTATCGTCGTGTTTGTTGCAGTTAAACAGCCGTTTATAAATGCGTTTCATCAAACCACTGCCGACGTGGTTAAACTCCAGTCGTAACGACAAGGCGTAACAACGCAAAGTTAAACAACGTAAACATCGCATCAGTCGGATTATCCGGCTTCTTCGTAAGCAATCATAATTTGTACGGCGGTTGTCGCACCGGACGAATTATAAAAACCGACCTTGCATTGTTGACCTTCGGCAAGCGGTAAATCCATATCTAATACCGGATATTCGCCGTTTAACGTGTAAGAATCATAATCGACAATCTGCTCACCGTCACGATACACCCGCAAATACTTATACTGCGTCGGAGTAAATGAAATCCTCTTAACAACGCGATGTTTGCCGCTCATACCGGCGAGCATGTCAACAAGCACCTCGGCGTTAAGAGTAAGCGTTCCACTATCGACTCTTTTCCATTTCAACATCGTAAAATCCTCGAAAACTGTTGCAATTTACGAACTTATGTCATCTTAACTTTCATAATCGCCGCCAGGTCAAGCTCACTGCCTGCGACGGTATAAGTTGAAAGCTGAATAAAACTCATATAGACGAGCAATTCTTCACCGGACCGAAAATGCAAGGCAGGCTCGAATAGCAAAGGGTCGCCGATCGAACCGGTTAAAGTTGACAGATCGACGTTGACGCACGGGCCGATCAAAGAAAAGTCGGCAAAGTAATTCGTACCGCCGAAAATCCCGCTTCGCCAGAAAAATGGAATGCCGTTTCTGTCCTCGTCAAACAAAACTTCGCGCTCCTTAACTAACTTGACGTAAGTGGAATAAGTTTTGTTCGATTCCGACGTACCCTGTCCGACCGGACAGCCGACAAGACCTAGAATTTCAATTTCAGTGTTGGCCGGGACGGCACGACCGCACGGAAAATCGGGAAACTCGGCAGGCGATAACGAAGTGTCAAGCAAAAGCGTTTCAGTAGAATCGACCGTGCCTGAACTTGCCATATACTGGATGAATAAATACTCTTTACTGTCCGTACCGTTAATCATGTCGGCACGAACCTCACCGCCGTCGTATATGTCGTACACTATGACGACTACAGGAGTGTTGCCGGTCGATGAAACAGTAAAACTTTGACCTTCTGCAACCGGAATCATACAGTTAATGCCTTTGTCGATAAGAAACTCCATGAGATTCTTGGGGACCATATCTTGACGTATGGCGTCAAGATGATTGCCCGCCTTGCCGTATATCCGATAACACCCGACAGTTTTCCTGTCAACTTTCAGCGTCAAATAATCGTTACCGCTAACAGGATAAACGTACAAACCTCTGATCAAAAATGACTCACCGGCGTCGGCCTGTAAAGTATCAGTGCTAACGGCGGTAAATCGCTTAATGCAATTCCCCTGCTTTAACATAATAAACTCCTTAATGGTCGTATATCGACGGAGCGAGCAATTAACCCGCCCCGTCACCCATTACACCGAACGCCGCGAAAGATTATGTTCGCCGAAACTCGGCCATATGACGCATGAACGAAGTTGCACGATTGATATTGTCGTCAAGAGTAACATCAGGCATAGACTTGATCTTAGCCTGACCCCGATCAATGTGCGGCAGTAGTTGTTCGGCGAAAGCAACTACCTTGCCTTCGGCGGCGTCAATACCGGCAGCAATACGGTTGACGCCAACGTCACGGGCCTTCTTTTTCCACTCCTCAAGCGAAACTCTCTTAAGCCCGGCAGCCCACTTGCCGCTCGAAACGGCAGCCGTTAAGTTGCTAAGCATTTTGTCCTGCTTGGCAGCCGCCTTCTCCGTCGGACTTTCAGTAACACGATCGATCCCCCGACGCACGTCCTCAACAGCACCTTTCAACCGCCTGGCGTGCTTTTCCTGAAACTCTTTAGGCGTTAATTTTGCCATGATAAAAAACTCCTTATTACACAAACAAATTGTACGTTATTTCAAGTGGTTTTCGTTTTCAAATCCGTCGTTTTCCGTCGAATATCTTAACCACTACTGTTATACTAATTATGCGACACAATATGTGATTTGTCAACAATAAAATATGGATTGTTATGAGAATTGTGAACAAATTGTTAATAACCTGTTGGTAAATAAATAATTACAACAGAAAAAAATTATTTCCGGATGCAAATCTGTAAATAAACTACCGGTAAGAGACGATCTGGCAGAAACGCTACCATACAAGACCTATA
>Ga0114918_10006101_pt1 | contig 10227 bp, 5 predicted proteins | sample LantaG_FD_87015 | JGI IMG/M metagenome (GOLD analysis project Ga0114918, IMG submission 87015) | Deep subsurface microbial communities from Baltic Sea to uncover new lineages of life (NeLLi) - Landsort_02402 metaG | ecosystem: Environmental > Aquatic > Marine > Oceanic > Sediment | place: Baltic...
CAAAGGTTCTGAAGGTGTATTCTACGCTGTGAACAACCGTGGTAACGTATTCGGTGGTGGAACTCCTGAGACTTTGGCTGATTTTGATAACATTATCAAGCGTCTTGACAAGCAAGGTTCTATCGAAGAGAACGTATTGTTCTTGAATCGTGATGCTAGCTTCGCTATTGACGATATGTTGGCAGAGCAAAACAGCTACGGTGCTGGTGGTACTAGCTATGGTTTATTTGATAACGACCAGAACATGGCGTTGAACCTTGGCTTCACTGGATTCCGTAGAGGTTATGACTTCTATAAAACAGATTGGAAGTACTTGAACGATCCTACAATGCGTGGTGGTCTTTATAATGGTGGCATAGCGTGGGCTGGTGCTAACACTGCTAACGTAGTTAACGGTATGTTGGTTCCTGCTGGTTCTACAACTGTTTATGACCAAATCATGGGTAAGAACGCAAAGCGTCCTTTCTTACACGTACGTTACCGTGCTTCTGAAACTGAGGATCGCCGCTACAAGACTTGGATTACTGGTTCTGCCGGTGGTGCTGCTACTAGCGATTTAGATGCTATGGAAGTTAACTTCTTGTCTGAGCGTTGCGTATATACATTAGGTGCAAATAACTTCTTCTTGTTCCGTTACGGTGCATAATAGGAGCTGTTTAATTGTTTAGTTATATAGGGGGGACACCCATCCCCCCTTTTTTTAAAAGAAATCAAATCAAATATGAAATTAAATACAAAGCCAGGAGATAGGGTGTACCGTTTGAAGAACTCGTCACCTTTGTCGTTTATACTCCCATCTAGGAGTACGAAAAGATTCCCATTGTTGCATTACGATGAGAAAACAAATTCTAACAGACCTTTGCGTTATGCAGTAAACTAAAAAAGCCCATTTGAAGATGAGCAAGATGGTAGTGCTATCGTTGATCCTGTTATCTTTGAAAATGGAATGTTAAGAGTTCCAAAACAAAACCCGGTATTACAAGCATTCTTGCATTACCATCCCATGAACGGAAGTGTTTATGAGGAGGTTAACTATGAGAAAGACGCTGAAACAGAAGTGCAGAATATCGCAAGTGAAATTGATGCATTGGTCTTAGCCAAGTCTCTTGACATTAATAAATTAGAAAATGTTGCTCGTATTCTTTTTGGTATAGATCCATCGAACTATACTACAGCTGAATTGAAGCGAGATGTTTTGACGTTTGCTAAGAGAAACCCTCAAGACTTTATGGATATGGTTGAAGATCCAACTTTAGAGATGGAAGCCAATGTACATAGATTCTTCGAAGAGGGTTTGTTGACATTCAGAAACGGCAATAAAGAGGTTTGGTATAGCACCAAGTCTAACAAGAAGAAAATGATTAACATCCCTTACGGGGAAGATCCATACATGATGGTGTCTTCATTCCTAAAGAGCGATGAAGGCATTGATTCTTTACAATTATTAGAAAGCTTATTAGATTCTGAGTGATTTAACATAGTTTAATTTTTGTGCTTAGAGGGAGTTGACCACTCCCTCTTTTTTTTTATTTATCTTTGTACAAAACAAGATGTAATGATAAATTCTGTAAGGAACACCGTACTGTCTATATTGAATAAAAATAACTACGGTTACATATCGCCATCCGATTTCAATTTGTTTGCCAAGCAAGCGCAATTAGAAATATTTGAAGAATACTTTTCTAAATATAACGATATCGTCAATATGCAGAACGTGCGTAGGTCGGGGTCTGAATATGGAGATGAGTTAAAAGCCATTGAGGAGGCGATGGAAGTATTCTCAAGGGTGTCTCATTTGACAAGAAGCAGTAGCAACAATTACTTCTTACCTTCTATTGTGACTACTGGGGATGATTACTATCTATTGAATAAGGTTAGTTGCTATACTGACAAGTTATCGACTGGGACTAACACGGGAATATCTGTGAATTTCTTGGTTGATTCAGCAGCCAACTTTATTACAGATGGTATAGAAGAAGATGATATAGTGGCTAATGATGACACTGGTGGTGTTGCTGTTGTGCTTGAGGTATCTAGCGCTACAACATTGCTTTTATCAGATGATATATTCCAAAGCACAGGCGAGGAATATTCTATTTATGACGAAAGTACAGTTAGTGAATCTGAAAAGGTAAACCACAATAGAATTGATATGCTAAAGCAGTCTTTACTGACAGCTCCTAGCAATAAATACCCTATATACGTTCAAAATTCTACTACTTTAAAGGTATATCCCAAGACTATAAATTCTGCTGGGCAGGTATGGTCTCAGTACTTTAGGTATCCATCGGATCCAAAATGGACTTACATAACCTTAATAAGCGGAGAGCCTGCTTTTGACCAAACTCAACCTGACTATAAGGACTTTGAATTACCTATGGATGACGAGTATAAGTTGATAGCAAAGATATTGCAGTATTCTGGTATATCTATTCGTGAGGCTGACGTGTATACATTTGCCAAGAGAGAGGAATTAGAACAATCACAACAATCACAAACAACTAAGTAATGGCATATTTATCAGAATATAATTATTATACGAATAACGGTGTAGCCCCAGAAGATGCAAATTGGGGGTCATACCAATATGTTAGCTTGTATGATATTGTAAATAACTTCCAGTTAATGTATACTGGCAATAATTCATTAGTAAATAATGAAGACCGATATAAAATCATCTTTCATGCGAAGCGTGGTATACAAGAGTTGAACTACGATGCATTCAAGGAGATTAAGGTTTTAGAACTTGATGTAACTGAGAATTTGCGTTTTGTATTGCCTCCCGACTTTGTGAACTGGGTGAGGGTGTCTTTATATTTAGACGGGCTTTTAAGACCAATGACAGAGAATATTCAAGTATTATCTTCTAACGCTTACTTACAAGACAATAAAGGCAACATATTGTTTGACGTAAATGGTAATATTTTAAAGCCAGAGAATTCAAACATAGACATGGATCGATTGAAGGGAACGAAGAAAGATATATATCTGAATCCCGGTAATATGTTTGATGGTCTTGAGGGATGGAACATTGATGGGACGTGGTATTTTGACTATGCTTTAGGAGCTAGATTTGGATTAAACACATCTACTGCGAATATAAATCCTACATTTGCCATTGATAAGAAGAAGGGAGTTATCAACTTCAATTCAGATATGGCTAATAAGATTTGTATATTAGAGTACATTTCTGATGGAATGGAAGCAGGAGATGACTCTCAAGTGTTAGTAAACAAGTTATTTGAAAAGTACATATACGCATATATTAATTACGAGATACTCAACTCTAAGCTAGGCGTACAAGAATATATAGTCGCAAGAGCTAGAAAAGAGCGTGGTGCTTTATTGAGAAATGCTAAAATCAGAATGAGTAACATTCACCCAAGCAGGTTGTTAATGGCTATGCGTGGTCGTGATAAGTGGATAAAATAAAATATGGCTAACCTAACTAGAAACTTTGTATTAGGGAAAATGAACAAAGTCGTTGATGAGCGACTTGTTCCCAATGGTGAGTATATTGATGCCTTAAATATTCGAATGGGCTCTACAGAGCAGAGCGAAATTGGAGTAATTGAAAATACAAAAGGCAACGAAAGATTAACCACTTTAAGATATATAGATGGCACTTCATTAAGTGCTAATGCTCGATGCATAGGTGCTGTTGAGGATAGCGAAGCAGAGACTGTATATTGGTTTGTACATGACCCTACATTTACTGTGGGTGCAACTGGCAAGCTGGATATGATTGTTTCTTACAACATGCTAAACAACATACTGACTTACCATGTAGTTAGTATTGATGATGGCGATAATGCAAGAACTACATTAAACTTCAGCCCTGAATACTTGATTACTGGTGTTAACTTGATAAAGACTGGTAATAACGATGAGGTATTGATATACTTTACTGATAATTACAATCAGCCAAGATTCATCAATAATCTAAGAAGATATAATTTGCCAGCAGCAAATATAGACCAATTTACAAATGAGTCTATTTTGGTTATTAAAAAACCACCAGTGCAATCGCCAACTGTGGTTCTTTCTGATTCTGCTACTCAAGAGAACTTTTTAGACTTTAGGTTTGTTTCATTTGCTTATAGGTATAGATATGCGGACAATGAATATTCTGCTATATCTCAATTTTCTGAACCGGCATTTCAGCCACTACCATTTGACTTGAGCGTAGATAGCAACTTAAACGAAGGTATGATAAATGCTTTCAATAAGGCTACCATCACTTATAATAGTGGAAGCAGTCTTGTTAAGTCTATTGAGCTATTGTTCAAAGACATGAGCACTAGCGTAATCAAGGTTATAGAGAAACTAAATAAAAAGGACTTAGGAATACCCGACAATACCGATAGAGATTTTGAGTTTGTAAGCAGTAAGATATTTACCGTACTTCCAGAGTCTGAGTTATTGAGGCTATATGACAATGTTCCATTACTTGCTAAAGCCCAAACTATTATGGGCAATAGATTGATGTATGGCAACTACACTGAAGGGTACGACTTGGTTACTGACAGCAATCAGCCAGTACAGTTAACGTATGTAGCTTCATTACAGTCTACTTTAATTGGTTTGGAGGATTTAACGGTATCTAAGAGCAATGGTTCATACAACCTAAATGGTCCAGTAACTGCTACTGATTCGGTTATGGAGATTGACTTAACTGATGCTTCTTTGGTCTCTGGATCTTCTATATCAATTGAATTTACAATACAACATGGTCAGTTTAGCGGTGGTACACCATCTGTCCAAACAGGATTAATAGAATATACATTTAACTACTTCTTGTCATCTTCATATACTTCCGTATATGATCTAGCGACAAGCCCTGAATTTCAGAGTGCAGTAGGTACTATATCAAACATTCAACCAATGGCTACTGCTTGTGATGGTAGTACGCTTACTGATATATTCAATTGTGATATACCAAATACTCTTGACGTGTATACTAAAGATAGTAGTGGTATTGCAACTATTGGAGAGCCAATCGCCATAATAACCAGTCCATCAAGCAACATCATTGGCTTGCAATTGCCAGCAGTGAAGTTCATTGATAATTCTGGTGGTGGAGGAGCCGATGCGTATGAGTACTATGAAATAACATTCTTGCAAGCTCAATACCAACAAATCGCAAACCCTAAAAGCCTACACAGCAATAGAGGTTACGAGATTGGTATTGTATACATGGATGAGTTTAATAGATCCAGCACAGCGCTTGTAAGCCAACAAAACACAGTGTATGTACCTTGTGGGTCTTCTTCGCTTCAAAATTCAATACAGGTAGCTATACCGCCTTCACAAAGACCACCTTACTGGGCTAGTAGATACAAGTTTGTGATAAAGCCAGATAGAGAGAATTATGAGACTATCTATAGTTCAATATTCTTTGCTGATCCTGACTCGAATGCTACTTACTTTTTGTTAGAGGGAGAAAATGCTCAGAAGATAGAAAGTGGAGACAGGCTTATAGTTAAAGTTGATACGGGCGGTCCTACAAGAAATTGCTTGTACGCTACTGTATTGGAAAAAGAAGCTAAAGCAGAAGACTTCGTACAAATACCATCTTCTATAGGCAGTGGCAATGTCCCTGTTCCATCTGGTGTTTACATGAAAATAAATGCCAATCAGTTCAGTACCGTAAGAGATGAATTGTCAGTGATTAGCTCAGGTAAAATAGAAACTAACAGACAAGGGCCAGGTATATATGCCCGTGTTGAATACCCAATTAGCATAAGCGATGGGGCTGGAGGTTTTCAAGATTATGACATACCGGCTGGAAGTAGAATCAAAATGGATTTTAATTTTAGACGTTGGGGATCTGGAGATGGTAATAATCAATGTGAGCGCAGAATATACGACTTGAGTTTAGATTTGATTTCATCAGGGAACTACTCAGATTTCAAATCTTGGTGGGACGGAGATAATATTGAACAATATTTAAATGATGGAAGTCAAACAGTAGGAGCAGGTGGTTGTAGTATTGATAATGTCTACATACCTACTTTAGCGACTAGTGCTCTTGACGTTCCTGTGGATTATTGTACAAATTATTTTCAATTTTACAGAAGCCCATTTACGAGTCAATTATTCCTCGTAATAAATGGAACAATAGTCTGTACTGGATTTGTGTCAAAAAATAATAGAGCGTCTTATGTAAGCGCTGAAATAACTATATTCCGTGCTGATTCAACCATTGTATTCGAAACAGAACCTCAAGAAGCATTACCTGATGTTTTCTACGAGAACAACTTATCATTTGTGATTGAAAGTGGATTCCACGAGGGAAACGTACAGAATCAAACTCTGAGTCAATCAGCTATAATTGATACTGGGTTCTTCAATTGCTTTGCATTTGGTAATGGTGTAGAGAGTTATAAAATAAGAGACTCTATAGTTGGGAAACCATTAACATTAGGTAATCGTGTTACATCTGTATCTGCAAAACAATATAAGAGAGCTGAGAGATACGCTGACATTACATATAGTGGTATTTTCAATGATGAGTCCAACATAAACAAACTAAACGAGTTTAACCTTGGTCTTTTGAACTTTAAGGCATTAGAAGACTCATTTGGTCCTATATATATATTGGATGGTCGTGAAACTGACATGTTGACTATTCAAGAGGACAAGATAGGATATGTGCTAGTAGGTAAAAACTTGTTGTCTGATGCAGCCGGAGGAGGCGCTATAACGTCTGTGCCTGAAGTGCTTGGTACGCATATAGCTAGAACTGAGAAATATGGAATCAGCTTTAACCCTGAAAGTTATGTAAGATGGGGTTATGATAGATTCTTTACCGATGTAAAGAGAGATGCTGTACTGCAATTAAGAGGTGACTCTTATAGTAATGATCAGCTAGAAGTTATATCAGAACAAGGAATGCGTAGTTGGTTTAGAGATACATTCATTGAGTCTTTTGATAAGCAAAAGCTTGGTGGATACGATCCGTATATGACCGAGTACGTACTTGTTTCGAACGAGAGAGATATACCATTATTAGATGAATGTGTTGATTGTGGTATTAGCAAGACTCTTAGCTTCTTGTCATTGATAGGAGAGAGTTTATCATATTGCATCAATCTAGGAGAAGAATTAGGTGATTTCTCAATAACTTATGAAGTGTTAAGCATTAATCCAGGCGTACAGTTTAAAATTGATGCTACTTATAATGCTACAACATCATCTACTGGATTTATATCTGCTAGTGGCTCATTATCAGTATCAAAAGACAACATTGTTGCAAGCCAAGTCGATATTGTTATCGAGACTACTGGTCCTGTTGTTTTATCTGTAAATGTGGAATGTCCAATAACCCAGACTCTTGATGTAATTCAAGTCGTAGTAATGAATGGCTGGGAGGCTGGAGAAACCATACATACTGAGTATTATTATACTGATACTCCATACATTGGTCCTGTAAATTCATACCCAGTTACTTTCGCATCTGGTACTGTTCCACCTATTGTTTCTAGGTATGACCGCATATCTGGACCTCAAGGCAATGGAGCGATACCAACCGATAATAGCACTGTGTTTTTGGGTACTAACAAATACGCTTCTGACACTTATAACTTTGATCCGCTTCAAGACAAGTTTAGATACCACAGAGGGAATACTCTTTATAATAACAATCAGTCAGACATCAATTCGTTGCTTTCAGTTTCTTCAATAGCAACTCCTTCTTTATCTCCTATTGCTACCGCTAATTACGGCTCGTTTAATGCCGGGAACACGGGTAGTTACTTGTATCTAATTTGGGATTTAAGAGACGTTAAAGACGAGTTGTTATGCTATTCTAACATAAGCGCTGAAGACGCATGTTGTAACTGCACGAGCCCAATAGGATATGTTATTGACGGACCATCTTTAGGTTCATCAACAACTATATATACCAATGCTTCGATGACAACATTTGCAGCAGACGGTTATTATTCTGATGGTTCTATTGTAAGAGAGTTAATATCTGGGTCTTTACAGCCACAAGCGAATTGCCCTACTTGTTCACAGCCATGTAATACTGGCGTTGTGACAGCAACTGGCGATGGTTCTTATGACATGGGTATTGACTTGGGAGCTTCTACTGGTGCCGTATTGGTAAAAGTAACACTTCCCGCTCCTAATGCCATACCAATCGGTATAAAGGCTGAGTATAACGGTACTGTATATAATGGTGGTAGCAGCCCAACATACTTCAAATTACAAGGGGCTGCTGGGCTTCACACATACATAGGTTCAAGTTCTCTTGATTGTGGTGTTGTGGCTAATAGCCCATATGTTAATATACCAGTCCAAAAGTATAATGGTACTTCATTCATAAATACCGGGCTTATAACTAGCATAAGTGTAGTATCTCCACAGTTAAAATTGACATTGGCTTCACCATTTGAGTTTTATATGGTGATACCAAAGATAAGCGCATCTATACCTGATCTGAATGTAAACATCCAATCACTATGTGGAGGATCAGCTACATTTGACATCGAGGTATCGTGTCCGTTTACACTGCCATTTGGTTTAGGTAGTCTTGGTTATGGAACGGCATTTGATGCATGCTCTCAACCAACAGATCAAAACATATACTATGTACATGTAAATGGAGCTGCTGGCGTACTTGGACTTGCTGATTTGGTATTCCAAGATTCAGATGGATTAACGCCCTTAGCGGATGGTTTCTATCAAGCTCCTGCTATGCTTGGAGGCAATGATTGGTTCCAAGTAGAAAATGGAGTCTTGATTCAAATAGGCAATTGTATATATGGTACCGAGTACAGACTTCGCAGATGTGGAGATGGTGCTGAAATATTTGCTGATTATGTTGGAGCTACATTATCAGTAGGAACATTCGTAGATACGATTGGAGATCCTACTTGTACTTGGGAGATAATAGCATTGGTAACAGCTCCTGTAATTGATGATACTATCAATGGGATATTGCCAGTGTCTAGCTGTCAAGAGGGTTGTGGAGTTTACCTTGCAGTAAACAACGACACTGTAAGCCGTACTTTCACGTACTATAGCTGTCTAGCCCCATATCCTGGAACGACAAATACAGTCACATTGCCTCCCGGTTATTCATTAAACTTCCAATCTTACATGGATCCTAGCATCCCAAAAACTGGAGCATTCTCAATAACATGGACAGGTTGTCCTTAAGAAATAAATAATGGCTAATTATACACTTACATATGATGACGGAGCGAAAGGGTGGGTATCCTTTTACTCCTATAATCCCGATTGGATGATTGGGATGAATAACTATTTTTATACTTTCAAGGGTGGTAATATATGGAGACATAATACCAATGAGACACGCAACAACTTTTATGGAGTTCAGTATAATTCTAGAATTATCAGTGTAATCAACGATAAACCACTTGAAAACAAGTTATTCAAAACCATAAACATAGAGGGCGATGACACTTGGGATGCAACCTTGCAAACAGACATTCAAACGACTGGATTTATCAATGCGGAGTGGTTTGAAAAGAAAGAGGGTTCTTATTTTGCGTTCGTAAGGAACTCTGGAGAGACTCCAGCTGCTGCTGGCGAATATCCTTTACGTTCATTGAATGGCATTGGTACATCTATAAACATAACTGGTCTATTAGGTTCAAGAGTTGTTTCATTTTCGATTAATCCATTGGTTAATATTGGGTCTATAATATCCATAGGTGATACTATATATTATTCGCTACCGCCTACGTATGCAACTCCTATATTGTTCGGTATAGTGACTAATATTGAGGTTAACTTGCCAAAAGGCGAAAACAGAATAATAGTGGATGATACCACTGGTACGGTACCACCGATATCCAACCCTTATGTGCTCTATATAAAGAACTCAGTTGCTGAATCTCATGGAGTGTTAGGGCACTATTGTGTGTTCACAATTGAGAACGATAATACCAATCCTATAGAGCTTTTTGCTATAGAATCTGAGATCATGAAGAGCTATCCTTAAAATTTAATATCTTTGTACTAAATGGATTTGTATATCAGACCACTAAACGATAACGATTACAATGATACTTTGATTCATTGGTGGAATGATTGGGGCTGGGATGCCCCGTCTAAAGACTTCTTACCCAATGATGGTGTAGGTGGTTTTATGGTATTGGATTCTGAGCATACTCCTATTTGTGCTGGATATATGTACATTACTAACTCTAAGGTTTCTTGGGTTGATTGGATCATATCTAGCAAAACATATAG
>Ga0114918_10006102_pt1 | contig 10227 bp, 1 predicted proteins | sample LantaG_FD_87015 | JGI IMG/M metagenome (GOLD analysis project Ga0114918, IMG submission 87015) | Deep subsurface microbial communities from Baltic Sea to uncover new lineages of life (NeLLi) - Landsort_02402 metaG | ecosystem: Environmental > Aquatic > Marine > Oceanic > Sediment | place: Baltic...
ACATTATAGCCGTATACGACTTAGACAAGTGCATAGACATCTTTGCTAAAGCTATGCCATACGATAAAGCAGTAGAACACTTCTACTTAAACGTTCACGGACATAAGTCCCCAATAGGAAACCCAATGTTTGTTAGGCTAGATAAGAATATCTAGAACTATCATCTAAACTTTAGCCTGCGTGAGCTGGCTATCGTATTTTTCTTTGGCTTATAGTCATTACCTTTTTTAGGAGTTAATCGCTCTGGGAGGCTCTTAGAGCCTGTCTCAGCCTCCCACTTCTTAGCTAACTTAGGATTATTCTCATACATCCATCGCTTCTGTGCTTCACTTTTAAATGGCATAGTTATTTTCTGTAATTTGGAATTAAACTTTCATCTATTTTTCTTGAATCTTTTTGCTTTTGTTTTTCGTAAGAGTTCATTTTCTTTTCATACTCTGCATTCATTTGATAAATAGACTTTATTTTATTAGATGTAGTTTTTGTTTTTTTAGGTCCTGATATAACATAATCAGAATAATTAAATGCTTTTAATATATCTTTTTCTAAACTCCCACTAGACCCCAAATCACTATAGTTATCAAAGAATTTTTTAAGAGTAGGTGTTGGAGCACCTGTAATTGTAGAAGCTTCAATATAGAATTTATTCCAATTTTCGGCTCTTTTAATAGGGTCTGTTGTTTTTAATGCAGTTTTAGCTTTTTTCGATATTGAAGTAGCATAATTCAATATACCTAAACTTTTAGTCCCTTCTCCAGCCCATGGCTTCCCAGTAAACAAATCGCCAGCCATTGTTACGGCTTCTCCTAATATAAATAACGCATTTAAGTTTCCTATTATAGATGCACGTAATAAATCTTTTTCATCTTCTTCGTCCCAATCAGCTAATAGTCCAGGAAGACCAGCTGATACATATTGGAATAATAAAGGCATATATACGTGATACATAAGTAAGACTCTTAAGTTTTCATTAACACTTCCTTTGCCTGCGTTTTTATCCCATTGAGATACTTTCTTACTTAAAGCTCTCACTGCTTGTATTTCTTTTCTTAAATACTGCCTAGGTGTTGTCATAAACATATTAGAAGCACGATAGAATGGATTAGAGGTCTGAAGTGTATCTTTATCTTGTAAATCACTTGATTGCTGAGTTCTTTTAGTATCTTTTTCAAATTTCCTAATTGCTATTTCAATAGCTTCAGCTTCTGTTTTACCACTTTTTAATGCTTGGTCTTTATAGAACGAATAATTAGGCATCCCCCCCAACATAATAGCAGTACGGTCTCCAAATTTAGTAAACCACATCATAAAGTCTAATACAAATATTTTAGTAGGATTTGGAACAAATTCTTTCATTCCTGAATCTGTGTAAGATTCAATTGCTTTTAATATACTATCGTATTTTCTATCTTGCATATAGACAGAATTATCTCTAATTTCTTTCCATATTTTGCTCATTTCAGGAGCATTTTTAAAATTATATTTTAACCAATTTGCCCATCCTATATCTGAAGCGTATGTGAATGTAGATGTTAACTGCTTAAGCATAATAACAGGACTTAATGCAAGTCTAGATAATACAAAAACATTATTTAAGCTGTTTACAGCCCAATCAATTAAGCCAGTTCTAGTTCCTTTGTTAGCAATTTTCTGTATTGAGTCTGTAATTAATTGCATAGTTGCCTTGCCGTGAATATCTATAATAGCTGACTTTATGTAATTATTTGTAAATAATTTATTTACGTCACGAATCGTTTCTGCATACGCTGCAAAATATTCCATATCTCTTAAATATGTTGTTAATGCATCAGTACCATCTATCTCAGCAATGCTTAAATCATTTTCAGTCCTAGATTTAGTAGAAGATGCTCCTACAGAAGTGTTTCTTATGCTGTTATTAGATAACAAATCTAATGGTTCAACCAGCCCGCCTTCTTTATAAAGCATACCCGCATAGAACTTATTCCATGGCATATTTGTTCTGTATATTCTTTTATATACATCATTATAATATTCATATAATTCAGGGAATAATTCATCTACTTGCCAATCAGCAAACTCTTTTAATTTAGGGTCTAATTTTTCTTCTATCTCTTTCATGACACGAGCGTAATCATCACCATATTTATTTTTAAAAGAACCATGATTAGATGGGTCTTTAAATTGATTGTACATATAATACATTTGGTTTTGACTAATTGAAAGCTCATTTTTAGCTATCGCATTTTCTAATGCTTTAGCATTGTCAGGTGTAGGATTAGAATTATAATTAGCTTTAGCTTTGTCGACTGCTTGTTTATTTCTATATATACCCGTGAAACTTGCTTTTCTATTTTCCCTTTGAGACTTAGCCCAGTCTTTACCATATAAATCCTCTAGTTTTGCTCTAACAACCATCTCTACAATCATCATTCTTTTCTTGAACATTCTTGTAGCTTCATCAATTTTTTCAGTAATTATCTCCTGAGTTCTGCCACCAAACATTTCGCCAGGCAGCGAAGATATCTTATCCATTAAGCCATCAAGAGCTTCGTGTGTAGAAAATACTTTAGTAGATATAAAATTAGATATATTGCCCATTAAAAATTGAACTCTATTCTGAACTTTTTTCCTTTGTGCCTCCATTTCTCTATCGGCTTTATAATCTTTCAGTTGTTTTTCTGCATCGTCATCTTGCATATTAATAGCTTTACCAACTATATCTTCATATACATATTCAAATTGCCGTATATATTCCTTATGTGCAGCTTCTAATTCTGCAGCAAGAGTTGATTTACCAAATTCTATAATATCAGACAATGCATTATTAACTTCATCTAATTCAGATACTTTATTTATATCTGTATCACTCATTAGAAGAGAATTATTATATTGTATTATAATCTTAAGGTCTTCTATTTCTGTTATAATTTTTTGAGTTTGATTTGGTTCTGATTCTAATTCATTTAGTCTTATATTTATTTTTTCATTAGCATCCAATATTTCTAAGTCAGTAGATTTATTTGACAGAAGAAGGTTTTTTATTAATTTAATTCTTTCTTTTGTCTTTACGTCAATTTTTATACCCTTTAACCTACCACTTTGAGTTTCTTCGTACTTACCATTAAGTATGCTATTAATATCTTCACTTAATGATTTAACGTTTTTTTGAATTACAAATTCAGTAACTTGATTATATATATTATCAATAGTAGAGCTGTCAGCTAATGCAATTAGATTAACCATCTTTGTTACATCTGTTTTTGTATATAGATAAGGTGGTAATGTTTTACGAATAAAGTTTCTTAGCTCTCTTTTGATTGCGTTTAAATCCATATTGCCCTTTTTTCTTTGAGCAATCATTATTCTAGCCATTCTTATCTTAGATGATAAATCCTGAGAAGGTCTTATACCTACTGTATTTTGCAGGTCACTAAGCATTTTTGCTTGTTGAGTTGATAGACCTTTTTTGGTTACAGTAGTTTTAGTTCCTTTTTTAGAGCTACCAACTGTATATGTATCGGATTCGGCTATGTACTCTGGTTGCTTTTCAAGGAACTCTATTGTTTTATCTATAATTTCTTGTTGGGTAAGTATGCCATTTAATTTATTGTTTTTATCGGTTTCCTTAGCCTCATACTTTTCTATTTTACGTTTAGCTGTTTCTCTAAGTGCATCACGATTTGCAAATTCTTGTTCACGGAAAGCCTTGACTTTTTTATTTAATTCAGTAGTAGTTATAGGTTTTTTAGACTTATTGTTTTTAGCTATAAGTTTATCTTTAAATAGTTTAACTGTTTCAGATATCTCATCTGTAGTTTTATAAGTTACTCTTTGTTTTCTAGCATATTCTATAATTTTAGATTTCAATTCAGCTGGCTTAAGTTTAGTTGATTTATCATTTTTTTGAACTAATAATTTTCTGAAATTATCTATTCTTTTAAATAATGCTTCTCCTGCTTTAGAGCCATCTTTTATATTCTTAAAGCTTACAGGAACATCCATTGATGAAGACAGTGCTTCGTCTACTTTTTTAACACTAAATCTATCTATGCGAATTAATTTATCTCTTATAACTTCTTCTCTAAAGTTATTGTCTTTAAAATCAGCTATAATTTCATTTAAATCTTTCTGCTGACGGACAACAGCATCACCTGCACGACCTTCGTTCCAAGTCCAGCTTGGCAATAAACCTATTTTTGGTTCAGCAAAAATAGTATCATTAACCTTAGCTGTTCTATTCTTTTCGCCATAAGGTCCATAGTTAAGCCAAGAGTTTTGACCTCTAGTCTCAGTTGTTATGGCTGCTATTGCAGTTCCAGTAAATAGCCTTACGTGTGCTTGCCAAGCATTTTCTTCTCCTCTCGCTCTAAATCCTGAGCCTTCTAAGCCATGTCCAAAAGCATCGTGTACGGCACGAAATAAATCATTAGCCGTAACCATGTGTTTTTTACCTGTAGCATTGTCTTTCCAACGCAAACCTGTATCTGCTAGCATTGGATTATTTTTAATCTCGGAGTCCGTTATACCATCCGTCCCATATCCTGCATAAGTTCCATACACAGCCATGTTTTTATTCTTGCGTAAATCACGCATTGCATTCGATGGATTACCTGCATAAGGGTCAGTATCACCATCAAAGAAAGAGAACTCGTATCCTGCATCTATTAAAGCTTCATATTGCGATTTAGTTTGCTTAATAAGCTCTGCATATGCCTCTTTTACTTTGGGGTCTTGAGGTTCATTAGCCATCTGTTCGTAAGCCACAGCCATACGTTTAGCTCTCTCCTCATCTACTTTTACATATTCTGATTGTCTTTTGAGGTCGATTCCATTGTCTGCTGCGTATTTTTCTGCAACGTTGACGAGGTTAACGTCTGGTCCTGTCGCCCCTTGAACAATTGGTGCACCTTTAAGCGTCTCAATGCTTCTGCTCGTATTCCGTCCTCTTCCGTCTCCGGTGCGTTCGGATTGTATTTTTCCTGTTTCATTTTCTTGCAAATATATATTATTGGTTTCAATACCTGATGCTGCAACTTCTCCAAATGGGTCGGTTGGCAACATTGCGTATATAGGCTTGCCATTAGATTTGTTCTCGCCTATTTTTTGTGCATATCCATCTCTTACTAAACTTTTCCAGATTCTTTCTGAATCTTCGTTTCTAAATCCCCTTGAAGCCAGAACCTGACCTCTACTAGATAATACCTCAGCAACCTCTCTATATAAGTCTATGCTAAGTCCTTTACCTCTCTCTTCTAAATCTATCTGTGCTAATTCAACATACTTAAAATTGGGATTAGATTTATTAAAAGGCAAGGATGATAGTATTATTTTCCCTATTTTTTTAGCACCTTTCTTTAAATCAAATGAGCCCTTACCTGACTCTTCAATAGAATGGTCATCGCTAAGTTGGAATCTAATTTCTCTATCATCTATTTTAGTAACTGGTACTTCGTCATATTTTACGCCCTTGGCTAAAACCAACTGACCTACCTGTATCACTTCTTCAGCTGACACCACAGCCCTTTTCATATCATTTTTATTATAAAAATATGAATATCTGTATGGGTTGTATCCTATCTGAACCCAATCAGGGCTATTTAGAGCCTCCTCAGCTCTTTTCTTTGTTACGGATGACTCTTCACGCTTATAGTTCCCTTGCATTACCGCTACGGACGCTTTTGACGTTTTACCTTTGCCTACAATATCTGAAGTAGTTGAAACTTTTATAGCCCAATTTTTTACTAATTGCGAAAATTCTACATTGTTCAATACTGTAGTTGGAGCGTAAGCAATTGATTTATTGTTTTGTAGAGGGTCGTGAAGTGTATCTATGTACACCCCGTATGAAAGGTAAGCAGGTATGTCTAATCTAGATGCCACTAATCTACCTTCCTCTAAGTCATAGTCCATAAAACCTACTATCCCCTTTTTTATCTTATCTGAAGATAATGAATATAAAATTTCTTTTATAGTAGCTGGGCTAGGGACTTTGGTATATATGAATGGCTTAAAGTTTTCTTCTATTATGGCATCATACTCCTCTTTTGTAATCTTTCCATCTCTTAAGTCTTTAGAACCTTGTAGAGCTATTTCAGGGTGTGGCATCTTTCTTTTTACCATCTTACCCATCTCCATTATCTTAGAGTTCTTTTTCTTAAGAGACTGTATTTCTGCCTCAGATGTTCCAGCTTTTTTATATATCTGAGCATTAGTCATTTCAGATATATTTTTTTGTTGACGTATAACTCCAGTTTTTACTCCGGGTCTTGCGTCATCAACAACAGGTCCTGTTCTAGGTGTGGATACTCCTCTATCAGATTCTGATACGTCTCCCAATTTATCATTGGTTTTATCTCCCTGATATCTAATAATTCTTCCGCTGACATTTTTTCTTGTTTTTTCATTTTTTAATTCATCTATATAATCAGACCATTCTGTAATATTTGGGTCTTTTGCTTGGTTAAATATTTGTTTTTGTACTTCTTCTAATGTTTCTTCCCCACTTAAAAATTTATCCCAAATTTTAGAAATAGATTTCTTGTATCCTGCCTCTGCTTTTTTAGCAGCAGGAAATATAGCTCTAGCAGCTTCCCAGGTTATTGACTGCAATGCTCTTGCTTCTATACCAAGCTCTTCTGCTAACTCTCTATATGCATCAGCATAAAAAGAAAATGATGCAGGTCCGAAATCAACTTCAATATCATTACTCGCTAATGGTTTAAATAAAGCTATAGCCATAGCGTGCGTATCCATGGTAACGGCTCTTTCATCAGATGGGTCTACAATGTTCAAATAAAAGTTTCTAACCTTATTTGCCTTGCCTAATTGTTTTGATATGTTTTCCATGCTTCCATCTCTGAAAACAGAAACACCCTTTTCAATAACATCATATCCGCTGAATGAAGAATCCCCAGTTTGAGATTCGTTAACAGCAGTACCTGTAGGTATTCTAATAGGTGCTTTTCTACTTATGTTTAAATCATAATCAACTCTAATAAAAATTCCTGCATCATAATTAGACAATTCACTTAATTTTTTACCAATAGATTTTTTTAGAGTAGGTGCGTATTTTTTTTGTTTAGGGTATTCTGCAGCTTTTAAAGAATAGTAATCAAACATTTCTTTAGTAAATACTGAATCTGAACTATTTTTTAATATGTTCATGATAACATCTGCCAGGTGTAAGTTATCAAACCAAGGCATTTGAGGTGATTGAGTAGCTATGATTGCAGCAGATTGCTCTGTTGTTAAACCATAAGAAGCTCCCATATCTTGAGCAATTAAATTTGCACCATCATACCATAATTTACTTATTTTCCTAATAGATGGCGATACGCTATCATAAACAGCTAGTAAGTTTGATTTTACTATTTCTTTAGCTTTAGAATATATTTCATCAGATTTGTTTAATACTTCAACTGGCGTGAGTTTTTTTAGTTTAGGTCCTGTTGCATAAAACATAGACTTATACAATTTATCTGATAGCGATTTATTCTTTATAGACTGAAGTGATTCAAATTGTTCAACTAAACCTTTAGCTTTTTTAACATTTTTTAAATTTTCAATTATTGCTAATTGTTTGTCTATAGCTAATTGTTTTACTTCTTTCGTTTTAGTTTTTGCATTTTTTATTTTAGCTATACTTTTCTTAGCAGATATTATTACTTTATCAACTATTATTCTATTATCAGAAATCTTTTTATTTATTACTTTTAGCGTAGCTCCATCGATATTTTCTATCAACTGTGCTTTTCTATCTATACTAAAAGTATTATAAGTGGATAATTTAGAAGCTACCGTATTATAACTTTGTGGAGCAACTTTTCTTACATTTTCTTGATTTATTTCACCTTCAAAACTTAAATATTCTATCTTATTTTTTTTCAAAAACTTCAAGAAGGTAGGTACTTTTTTACCTTTTATTGTTCTATCTACTACAGCTTTTGATACTTCAGTAGACTCCTCTTCTGTTAATTGAGAACGAACATTTTTGCTAGTTTTTTTGACATCTGTCTTATTTTCCTTTTTCTTAAGTGCATCAATTTCCTGTTCAGTTATAGCTTCACCTTTGCTTATACGAGATGATAATGTGTTTAAGATTTCAATAGTTTCTAAGTCAGATAAGTCTTGTTCGGTTAATTTTATAATGTCAGATAAACCAAATTTAGTAGCAATATTATTTACCCATTGTTTTATTTTTACTTTTACAGGTGCACTTAACTGCTTAAATTCAGAACTTAAGTATCCAAATAACTCAGCTACAAATTCATCATTCTGGAAATCATCCTCATACTTCTCACTAAACTTTCTTAACTTCCTTTTCATTGAAGGACTTGTAGCTAATGAACGCTTAACCGAGTTGTACATATCTTTGGTTGTACTTAGAACATACTCATCGCTAATGTTATTGTAAACTATAGCATGGAACGCCTCGTGAGATACAGTCCTATCATTAGCTCTAGATAAATTTATATGTATAGTATTAGTTCCTGAATCATATAATCCTCTATCTTCACCTTCATAAAACTTATTAAACTCAGTGTCTGTATCGTGGAGAACTATTCTTACTCCAGGGATTGATTTTGCTATTGAATTGGCTGCTTTAGTAGCCATGTCAACTATTTTCTGAGCATCCTTAGATATTTCAAATTGCGTAGATTTATTTCTAGCCAAATTGTCTGATATCTTTTCAGATGTATCAGTTAAGTCTTCTTTAAATAATGCATCTATAGATGCAGTACTCTTAAAAGCTTTTTCAATAGGCATTGTCTCATCAACTGCTTCTATTATCGTATCTTCAACAACTGGAGTTTTTTCTGAAATTAAATCAGCCTCTGTTATTTTACCTGATATTATATCTTTAATAGAGTTATCTATTTCAGCAATCCTATCTTGTTTATCGGCTACTAATGATTTTATGCTAACTGATTGTACTTCTTTTTCTATAGATAATCTTTCTGCAGTTAGTTCAAATAATTTTTTCTTCTGAACACTACTTACTTTGCCGCCCATGGTCTTAGTAGCATTATTAACCTCCGCTGCAGCAGAAGCCACTAAGCCTACTTGCTCTCTAGCGAATTGTAGGTCTTCATCTGTTTTGATTTGACCATTATTTCTATAAGCCGTTAATTGGTCATTTACTTTAGACATCTGCTTAGGGTCTAAAAATATTTGCTCCATTGACTTATAGTCGCTGCCTACAAAAAAATTGCCACCTAAAATATTCATTGTGCCAGCTCCTAAAGCTCCACCTATACCACCAAGAATAAAATTCTCACCTAATTCTTTCCAAAACTGTACACTTCCAATATCTGCTTTCTCAAATACAGGACTACTTTCTGGCTTAGTTTTATTATAGTACTCAGCTAATCCTTTAGCTAAAACATACTGTGCAGACTCTTGAGTGCCCTCTTCTACAAATCCTACCCCAGTTGCTTTTAAAATTGGTATAAGAGATGTTGCTAGTTGTTTTTCAGCAAAATCTCTAGTAAAATTAGTAGCACCTTTATCTAAAATTTCACTTATTATTTTTTTTCTTATGCCCTTTATCCCAGCTCTTTCTAAAGCTCCACTAATTGGGAGCATCTCTAAAGGAGCTGACACTAAACCATAAGCTTCAGATATATTCATTGCATCCTGATGCTCTAAACCACTATCTTTTGCATCTCTATACATCTCCATAAATGACATATTATATCCAGCAAGCATTGCAGCAGGAGTGCCTCCAAGTGCAGAAGACCCAGCCACATATCCAATTTGCCCAAATACTTGACCTGTAAAATTTGCTTTAGTATCTGTGTAGTCTTTAGGAAACATCTTTCTAGCATCATCTTGATTTTTAAGAGCTTCTTTCATATACCCCTCACTACGACTACCTCCTGCGTGAGCTTCTTTTTGAGCATTTAATAAATACTCGTCATATGATTTGTGCCATTCTTTAGACCCTGATTTTAACCCCTTTGGAGCTACCCAAGGATTGTTCTTCATCCATAATAACGTGCGTGTGCCGTCTGATAGATTTGTAAGTTCAGAGTTTGCAAGTAAGCTTGGAAGCAATGCAGTAACATACCCCCAAAGAGTTCCACCTGCTTCTGAAACCAGAGACAGAGGTGCTGCCATACTTGTATTATCCTTAGCTATATCTAATGAATTTATAAGTATAGATTTATTATTTAAGTCTATCTTAGTTTGTTCTAAAATTTTATAATTAGCATTATGTGCAGCAGCTAATTCAATTGCCTTTTC
>Ga0114918_10006103_pt1 | contig 10226 bp, 8 predicted proteins | sample LantaG_FD_87015 | JGI IMG/M metagenome (GOLD analysis project Ga0114918, IMG submission 87015) | Deep subsurface microbial communities from Baltic Sea to uncover new lineages of life (NeLLi) - Landsort_02402 metaG | ecosystem: Environmental > Aquatic > Marine > Oceanic > Sediment | place: Baltic...
CTCGGTAGGGTTTTTTTTATCCAAATCCTAACATGTCAAAAGATACCGATGAACAGAAAATATTTCCAAATTTACTGTTGACAAATATTTGTAAACATATTTACATATGTGTTCACATCCAAAACAAAGGGAGCAATAATGGAATACAATTATCTCGATTTCGATGTAGAAACCGCAGTAGATTCACGGATAAATGATTACCTTGAACAATCTTCTTTCTTTCCTAAAAAGAATTTAAAGGATCAAGAAAAAATTAAAAAAGACATTATGGAGAAGAAAGAAAAAGTTAAAGCGCAAGCCCCACTCTTTTGGTATCTGAGCCGTCCTGTCGTCATTGTTGCGTATGATGATAGTAAAGATATTACATATTCATTTAATAATCAAGATCCTACCTTACTTCTGATTGAATTTTGCAATCTATTGACTTCAGAAGCTTACCAAAACCACATCCTTGTTGGTAAAAATAGTAGTAAATTCGATATGCCTATGATTACAGGATGGCTTCTAAAATATAATCTAGGGGTTCCTCATCACTTTAAACGTCATCTCAAAGGGCCATTAACCGACATAGATCATATATTTGGATACAGCGCAACTATGAACAGCCAGATATCTGCTCTAGCCGATTATGCTTTTGGACTGAATATAGATGGTAAAACTATGTCCGGTGCAGACGTTGGGGATTTATATATGCAATATCAAATGGGGATTAACCCATCTGCTTTAGATATCATCACTGAATATTGTAAGCAAGATGTTTATATTGTGACAGAAATGCGCCGACGATTCCAAAAACCTTATATCAATAGAAGTACAACCGAAATTAATTTAGAAGGGGTATTCTAATGCTATTTGATCGCTTGTGTTCTGCTAAAGAATTTAATTCTCTCACTACTTTAGTATTCGGATTTGCAAAATCAGGTAAAACGTCATTACACCATTCGTATGAAAAACTTATGCAAAAACCGCCCCTATTTTTCCTAACAGAAGATGGCCTTGGATCATTGTCAGCTTTTGGAGTAAGAATTACAAAATGGGAGGGGTTTCAAAAACTTATTAGTAAATGTCAACGCGATAATAAAACTCTTAAAGATGAATTTGGTTGTATTGTTGTTGATCTTATAGGTGAACTAGATTCTATGTGTATGCATTATATCTGTCGTATTAATGGCAAAGAATCGTTAGGCGAAATAGCTCATGGAAAAGGTTATTATATGCATAGCCAAATCTTTAAGCAAGGTATCTTAGATTTATTGGCATTAGGTTTACCTGTAAAATTTATTGCTCACGCCAAAGAAAAATCTTTTGGTCAACAGGTCGATGGAATAACACTATATGAACCTGATATCTCCAAACAAAGCCGCCATTTTATTTTAGGTAAATGTGATTCTATAGGCTTTATAGAACCTAGTAAATCTAATGGATCTAACGCCTTATCTTTTAATAGTAGCAATGCACCAGATACGGGCAGTAGATTTCCGCAAATAATTAAATCGTATATCTTAAATCATAGTGATTTAAGTGAATCTCTTGGAGAGATTAGTAAATGTTTTAAGGAGGATGTATGAATGTAGAATTTTTATTGGATGGTATTAGATTGGTTCCATCTAACCCTGATGAAAATACGAAATTGGCTGATATGTTTAATGTCAGAACCAGCATCAAACCAGGCACCAAGCCAAAGGTTTGTGTAAGCCAATTAGTGGACAAGTTTGGTGATCCAATTGAAAACAGCTATTTCATGATAATTGCTGCCGATGCCAAAAAAGATGAATTTACAGAAACAATAGAATTAGAAAAGGATTTGATATGAGTATTGCTAATTTCAAGTGGTCATCACCACCTAAGGCTTTAGAATGGAAAAACAATGACACCGTAGAGTTTCTGATTGAAGATTTTCATGATTTTGAATAAAATGGTAAACCTCAATTAAATCTCGAAGTCAGGGTTATTTCCTCTGCTAAATCTGACGAATTTATAGGTGAAAAAACCATATTATACTTCCCTTTTACCACAAAAAATGGAAGCGTAAACAAGTCAACATATTGGTTTCTTCATAAGTTTTTTCAAGAACAATTAGAGAATAGTTTTCCTATTCCTTATGAGCAATTGCGTAATAAAACCTTCTCTTGTATCTCGGTAATAACACCATACACTACAAATCAAGGTGAAGATAAAACGTATTGTTTTTTTAAAGATTATAAAAATCTTGGCGAGCAGGAAGGGTTCTAATGTTAAAAACTTCAGTAAATGCTAATCTTTCCAGAATAGTCATTTACTGTCGTTCCTATCCATTAGCGAGAACGAGACTAAACAGAAAGAAGGGTATATATCAACCTCTTTCAGCACAAGAAGAATCAATTTACTGGCTTTATCAATATGAACCTCTAAAAATAGATTATCCTATTAAAATAGATGTTACATATGGTTTCTTTAAAACTGGTAAATTACTTCACCCTGTATCGCCAACAATAGGTGATATAGATAATCATATAAAAGCCCTTCTCGATAACTTACAGCGTACCGATCATTTGGTTGATGATAGGTTTGTAATAGAAATTAATGCCATTAAAACATGGTCAACCTCTAACTTCATTGATATTAAATTTTGGAGGATAAAATGAAAGCTACATATTATAGTAATTTTATTGTAAATACCGAATACATCATCAAGTGGCTAATAAAAAAAGATATTTCACAAAGAAAAATATCCTTAAACTACGGTAAATCTATTCAGCGTTTTCATTATTTAATTCATGCAAAACGTCATCCTCTCACTCTAAGAGCCTATGAAAGATTATGTTCTACATTAAAAAAATATGACGTAAAAGATGTAAAACCTTTTTTCACCAAGTACAAATCAAAATTGGAGGTTGAAAAATGAATCTCAACCTCCGAACTTACCAAAAAGATGCAATTGGTAAGATACAAGAATCCTTATCTAATGACAAGTATAAAAAAATAGGCGTTTTTATGCCTACTGGATCGGGTAAGACTGTAGTGTTTACAGCTTTTCTGGAACACTACTTTAAAAATTTGCCACCTTCTTCTCGTAATTCTGTTTTAATTCTCAGTCATAAGTCTGATCTGGTTGAGCAAACGGTGAACTTAATTAATACCAATACAAAAATCGTTGCAAGCAAATTGCAAGGTCAGTTAATGCCCTCGCTTTTATCGAGAATCATTGTTTCTACAATGCAATCCTCGAAAGATGCTAACAAAATTGAACGCTTCAAACGGTATTCGATTAATAACGACATATCCCTAATTATAATAGACGAATGTCATTACGCGCCAGTTGCCACATATCAACAGATATTTGACCTACTACCGGATGCTAAAATAATTGGTTTTACAGCAACTCCTTGGAGAAAACGATATGTTATGTCTAATTGGTTCGATCATATTGCTTACAATTTATCTTTAGGTGATTTAATCGAAGAGGGAGTTCTTTTAAAACCTAATCTAATAACTATCTCTTATAATACTGGTGTTATCGAAGAACGAATTGAATCTTGTATTAAAATTGTTTCTGAAAACTCCGATAAATCTGGTGTGATTTATTGTACCACGATTGATGAAGCAAACGGTTTTAGAAATGCTTTTGTGTCCCTTGGGTTTAATGCTGCGGTCATAACGTCCGAAACCCAAAAACCTACCCGAAATCGTATCCTAGAAGAATACCGAGAAGGAAAGATTAAGCTACTTATAAATGTCAACGTCCTTACCGAAGGAATAGATGCCCCAATAGCTCAGTACCTTATCATGCCGTTCGGCACCAACTCGCCCACAGTTTTTCAACAACGAGTAGGTAGGTTGCTTCGCAAACACGCCGACCAAAAGGATGCTTACATATACATCTATGGAGACACGCCCTCCATCGCGAAGGGATTTTACCAAAAAATTCTTAATGCTGCACTGAAGGATGGTTCTAAAGATCCATTAAAACGCAACGATGTTTTTGACGATCTGGAATGGTTACAATGTTCTGAAGAAAAGGATACTCAAAAAATTGAATGGACAGAAAATTACTGCAACATTATTACTAAATTGCGAAAAAAGGGTTTAAATGATTTTGCATCTCTTCTTCAGCATAAAAAATTCCCTCCAAAATATTTGAAAAACATAATTGACTTTAAAAATAATATCAAAAATCATACTGACCATGATGGTTATGTTCGAGTAATTACAAACAAGCAAATTGAAATATTAGAATCGAAAGGTTTTTCCCGATCTGACGTAGCTAACCTCAGCATACATGATGCATCATCTATTATTGCCTCAATTTTTTCTTGGGAAAATAGATTTGGAGAATTTTCCGTTAAATTTGGTCGTTTCAAAGGAAAACATGTTTCTGAGATTCCTGGCCCATATTTAAAATGGCTTAAAGCAAAAAATAAGACTCATCCTATTTTCGCTCTTATAGCCAATTGGAATAAATTAAAATCTATTGAGGTATCTAATGTTTCCGAAAGCTCCGATCTTAATCAAAGTATTCAAACTTAATTTACTGATGTCTTACACTCCGTTTGCTCTGTCGCTAGGTGGCATCATCTTAATGTTATTATCATTTTTGATTTTACTCTTTGACTTTTTCTTGTGAGGATTTATGAAAGATGTAGCAATTAGCTGGCTTCAAAAAAAATAAGGGAGATTCTAATGGCTAATTGCTACATTTTAATTTAGCTCCTACACAAGTTTTTTGACTTTAGCTTCATTTTGACTGCCGTTCTTCTAGTTTTTTCTTAAGCCATAATGTACCTTTTTTACCTGACTCCAAAGTATCTTTTATCTTCTCTTTCAACACTTCGCTAGAATCGCGTCTATATTCGCCGTCATTGGCGTTTTGTATCTTCTGGTGCTTCATCATACCAGGAGAAATAATCGTCTTTGTAGTTGGGCTTATCAAATCGTAGACAGCATCCGTAAATTCTTTATCTTGATACCACCACTTTCCGGCCTGTCCTGATATTTGCTCCACCGTTTTAGCGTAAGGTATAAAACTTAAAAATTTCATTATGTGGTCAATCTGTACCATCATATCTGATGTGGCTACTGGATTTTTATTGTCATCCAATACTACGCCAAATAAGTCACCTTTCCCTGTTGACCATTTAACCAACTCTTGAGCGAACCACCATTGAAACCCCCTACTGTATAAATATTTTCCTTCATTCTCTATCGTGGAAGGTTTTAAATTACCACCAACGAACAAATCTTTGTTGTTAGATAATTCATAACCAGCCTTAATAACTGGCGATAGATGTCGAAGTATAGTTTTACCAACGTCATCTAAATTATTATACGAATTTACTGCTGTACCAATTAGCTTCAATGCTTCTTGTGAGGATATAGATCTACCATAGCTTATTTCCAAACCAGCTTCAGATTCATCTATCTTTTTAATCCTTTCATCTTTCAGATAATCGGTCATGTTATTTCTTTGTTCTGGACTTATTGGAGTATTTGTATCTCTATCTCCAAATATTTGTTTATCTAATATTTTCATTCGAACCGCTTTTACCGGATCTGTAACTACATCTGCCCAAAACTCAGTATTGTTTTTAATGAAAGAATAAAATGGGAATATCCTTCTTGCGTATTCGCTTTCAAATAAATTCATGGATTTATTGTAATCAAAGAATGTGTCCCTTGCTACATCCATTGCTTCTTTCTTCAAATGATCGTCTGCTAATATATATGCTTTTTCAGGCGCATGTTTTTCGTTTCTAATAAGTGAACCAACCAATTCATCATATCTCTTACTATTCCCAATAGGCTTATCAGATCTTTGAAAAATACCTTTAGAGTATTTGAATCTACTATTTTCGTAAACATTACGCATAGTCTGCAATTTAGCATAATTCTCAATAAAATTATTTACTCTTCCAATGGATATTTTCCCAGTATAGAATCTTCTTGCAACAGTATTTATATCTTCTAATTTCCTATTTATTCTTCCAAAAAATGTTTTTAGCCTATCATTCTGTTTAACCGCTATATCTGTATCTTTCATTCCTTTATTCATAAAAAATTCTGCAAATTCATCTGTTACATCTTTATTTATTACTTCACCAACCATGTTACTGTCTAATAATCCATTATTTACCGCATATTTAGTTAATGGATCATCCCATTCTGCTGGCAATTTTCCTGATACTAAATTCCAAACATCTTTTCGTATATTTTTATTTATGGGTAATGCAGTCTTAATAGCATCAATTAACCCACGATCTGCAAATGCTTTAAAAGTATTATCAAAATGGTTTACTGCAAACCATCTCAAGTTTGTAAGTAACATGGTCATTTTTGAAGCAGATGTTATGTTGTCACCCAATCGAATCAATTCACTAGGAATCGAATCCGGTGTATTAAATCGCATAATTTTCAATATTGCTTCTATCTCTTCATCTTCCATAGTTTTTGCTGCGGTTTTTCTAGCATATATTTTGATAGCAGCTTCTCTTTCCTTTATAACTTCTTCTGGTGAAATAGATTTACCTTTTTTGGCTAAACCTAATACTTTCCTATTTTTTGGATTTGTTTGTAATGTACTTGCTCTCCATCTTCTAGTTCGTTCACCTGTAAATATAAATTCATCCTGTTCAGCAACATTTGGTATAAATATATCCCTTGAAATTGTCTTATTCTCGGCAATATATTTATCTGGATCTAATCCTTCTTTTTCAGCTTTGCGCCTTAACATAGGTTCCATATATTCATTTATTTCATTCACTATCTCTGGAACTTGTTTATTATATTTCGCTACCGCCTGAATAACGGCATCTTCTTCACCTTTGAAATTTCTTCCTATTATATCATCCGTATTTTCGTTCATTTTTTTAGTAAGTTCACGCCCTAACTCATTTGACTCTTTAGTATTCAATGAACCGTATATAGGGTATAACTCTTTATCCTCACCAATTTCTATACCTATCTTTCTTAATTTTATGATGCTATTTACATCGTCACCTTGTGTGTATTCCTTGAATCTACTTATCACATCTTCATCTTTCCATTTTCCATCCAGTCCTAATCTATCCCACGCATCTGGATCAATATCTTTAAATTGTTTTCCTTTAGATGCCCAATAATAATTTTTACCTGTAAATTTTTTGAAATCTTCATGAGACATGCTTTTTATATTTTCATGCCATAATGTGTTTCTATACTTATTAGCCTCTTGAAACGAATCACTATATTTTGTATAGAATTTATATTTTTGTTCTTGTGTTAAATTTTCAGTAGGAGATAAAAATTTTTGTATATAATTAAGCCTATGGTTTCTTATTCGGTCTATCGCATTTTCTGCCATTTCTTTGGTTTTCTTATAGCCATTTATACCAAATTTGCCAGCTCTACTTTCTAATGTTTTCTCAGCTAATTTCTCTAAACCCTTTTTGCCAACTGGTGCAACAGCATATTTTAAAACATTCCTTCCTGTAATTGCCGCGCCAGCTCCTATTCCAGCCTTTTTTAATTTATCCTCAAGAGTATCATTTTTATCTATGTTCGCTACACCATAAGTAGCCCCCATAGTGCCTATTCCCATCTGTTTTATTAATTCTGTTTCAACTGCCTTTCCTATCCTGCTGCCGGTTATTATTTCCTTTGCTGCCGAAACACCCTTGATGGCCTTGCTTGCAAACCCACTCACAAAAGTCAATGGATCGAGAACAACTTCCATCGGAAATTCAACTAGGAAGTCTGGTATATCTCCAAGATCGGCACCTTCCCCTTTATCAAAGGTTGGTATACCCATGTTTTCTTTTATCGTCCGTACTCCAACGTATCTTTCTTTATCAATGGCTTGCTTCATATTTTTAAGCGGACTTTCGCCAACCTGCAAAGCATGGACACCTGATCTTGCTATATTAGATCCGTAATCAATTGTTTCAATAATTTTTGAAATAGTATCCGTATCGTAATTATACTTAAATTCTTCTGGTATTTTTTTATATGTTTCAGGAAATCTTAATTGTGTTATTGCTCCTTCTTTTTCATTCGCTTCTTCATCATAATTTACAAAATCTAACATGCTTCTTTCTTTTACATAATCATCTTTTACATTTTCGTATTTTTCGTTCTCATATGATTCAACGTTTCTTTCTGGCACTGCAAAATGATTAAATTCACCTTTATTATCCTTAAAATTCCCACCCCAAATCAACTTACTATTAGGGTATTTTTTTCTATATGCAGAATTAAGTTTATGCCACCTTTCTAACGAATTATCGCCATCGGCAAACAAAACATCCATACCATTGCCTGTAAGATGTTTACTATTAGGTTTCCCACCAACCAGGAAATTTTTTATCGGATCTCTTTTACCTGATATAATTTCTAAATCTGAAAATCCTATTTCTTTACCTAACTCATTTAACTTTTTATACTCTTCGTTCATTTCAGATGATAAATTAAATTTATCTTCATGCTTTTCATTGTTGCTTATTTGCTCGTGCTTTACTTCTTTTTTAATTCCTTCTTCTTCATCTAAAATATCATTCATACTTTTGAAGTCAGACTCTGTTTGTTTATCATCTTTTTCCTTTTTGAAAGGGGCAGATGGCTCTCCTGATTCTTCTCCCAAAATATCTAACATGCTTTTCCCTGCAATGTCTGACATTTTAATTTCCTTTTCTTCTAATTTTTAACTCTAAGTCATGCCATTGTCGTACCTTCTTTATCCACATCTCTTCAAGTCTTTTGTCTACTTCTTTTTCCTCTTGCCAGGTTGGTTCTTTTGCTCCCTGTTGTCTAAATTCCCATTTTCTGTATGATATATATTGATCTTTATTCATCCAATATGCTGGTTCTCTATATCTTATATCCTTTCCATTATTAATATCGTCATGAAATTCTTTTACATCGGGTCTATATGTTGATGGGTATTTCCAATAATTTTTGCTATTGTACGCTTTTCCTGCTTTATCTAATAAGTTTCTCTCTTTCTCTTTAAAGGTATGATTTTTCTTCAAACTACCACCGTACATGCCCCATTGTTTATTAATTTCATTCTTATTAGTCTCATATTGTTTATCTCTTTTATCTATTACCTCTTTTTCTTTTTCTACTTTTCTTTCAACCTCTTTATTTTCTTTATAGGTATTTTCCATAGCACTTATTAATCTTCGTGTTTCATTATTCTGATTGGCTATTTCGGATCTTAAATCAGTATTTGCTAATCTATTTAGATAGGTTGATTTTAATTTTTGTCCTTCTCGATGCTCTAATTCACCAGTTTTCCATCTGTCTATTTTGTCTTTTAATCTTCGGTCTTGATATTTAACCTTATTCTCTGCATTGAATTGCTTCATGCCTAATTCATCTTTTCTTTTGTTCATCAAGTAACTTATTAATTTATCCCTTTTTTGACTCGGTAACTCATAACTTCCAGCTAGATTTGAACCTGTCCAGGCATCAGTCAAAGCCATTAACGGTTTTAAATTTATTGCAGAATCACTATTTTTAAGTATGTCGTACAACTCTTTATCTGTATCCGTTTTATACCCTATGTCTTGATATCCATCATTATAGTCATTTTCAATATTTGGATATGGTTTATCATATGGAGCGTACTTAAATCCTGTTTCTATCTCCTGCATCATATTCGGAGTTTCACTCAATACGCTACTATCAGGGTTATCTAAAATATCAACACCGTTTAAACTTGAACTCCATTCTTTATTCTTGACATAGGATTTACCAGGGTTTATAGCTTCATCTATATCTATTTTCCTTTTATCTTCAACTTTCTTTATTATCTTATCTCTTGCATACTTCTGTAATTTATGTTTAAGCTCAGGCTCCACATCAGCAGTTATTAAATCTGCTCCCTCATCTGCAATATCAGTTATACTTTTATTTGGTGCGTATATGCCATCAAGATAATTTGGCCCATAATGTTCTTTTCTTGACTCATTCAATCGTCTTTGGATTTCATTTTCTGCTAATCCTGATCTTAATATCTCTTTCTCTTTTTCGGTAAATTCTTTGTTACTCTTGTACCTTTGTTCCCATTCGGATTCATTTCTTGGCTCAAGCTCTTTAGGAATGGCTAATGGAGGATGCCAGCCTTGAGGTAATTGATCCTGCAAAGAATCAGTAGATTGTGGACCTATTGGAAATTGAGGTGTACGGTTAAACTTATATTCTCCATCAATAATACGGTCAATACTTGGAACATCAACTTCTCTATGCCTTAATTTATTAATAGCATCTTGAAA
>Ga0114918_10006104_pt1 | contig 10225 bp, 16 predicted proteins | sample LantaG_FD_87015 | JGI IMG/M metagenome (GOLD analysis project Ga0114918, IMG submission 87015) | Deep subsurface microbial communities from Baltic Sea to uncover new lineages of life (NeLLi) - Landsort_02402 metaG | ecosystem: Environmental > Aquatic > Marine > Oceanic > Sediment | place...
AGGGCCTGGTCCGGATCTTTAGTCTGCTCATAATTATAGTTGAAAAAATATTGATTTTCCCCGGAGAGAGATTTAGTCTCTGCTAAAACTTTTTTTACAATAGCACTATCTATTGAAGAATCAAACTCAGAAGAATCGATAACGGACACATTAAGTTCATCCATGATCTCTGCTAATTTAGCTGCCTCATCTTTTGTATACATAGTATCTCTCCTGTTCTGATAAAATTATACCAGCAGAAAAGATTAAAAACAATATATTTTTGTATATCGTTTCATAACTTATTGATTTATGGTATACTTGTGGTAACTAAAAAAGATCTTTTACTAGGGTAGCAAATGAGGGAGAATACTCTCCTTGGTGGGATCCTAGGATATACTCCGTGAAAAAGCTTTCAGCCATATCATAGTCTATACGATCATTATCTCTAAGTATCTCTATACATTTTTTTCGATCCAGTAGTATAGTAACGGGCTCTCCACATTTTTCTACAATACCTATGATAGCTTCTTCAAGGTCCTTGGGGTATACGATTTCTTCACAGAAATCAGCTATCCTGTTTATTAGTGCTTCAATATTTTTATTCAAAGAAAACCTGTACTTATTAATAAAAAAGACAGTGGGAATGGGAGAATTTTACATCAGATAGCTGTTATATCTTCCGATAAAGATCGGCTCTATTGATCCTTTTACTTTGATCTTGTATAATTGGTCATTGAGATCAAATCTTAAAAAGGTCATCTTATAATAGGGATGCTTCTCCCTTAAAAGGGATTTACCCTTCTCCACTGTCTGTATGAAGATAACTTAATAATAGGTACAACTAAAATAACAAAATATTTTGATAATCTATTAATGGCTTGGGCTTATTATAGACCATAGGAACCGTTCATTTGTCAACCGAGCCCCACAAACTATGATAGCGTATCTTAAGAGCTTACCGGAGCAATTATCGTTTTATATTTTTATCTCTGCCATAATTGCGATAGTAGTTATTGCTCTTAAGGGTAAGTTGATGCTTAAGTTCGGGAAGAATACTCTAGGTCTGGGAGGGTCTGAGCCCGCATCAGGAGCTTCAGGTGCTAAATGCAGTAGTTCAAATTTCAGGAAAAAAAGAAGTTGTGGTGACTGCGTTTTAATTATGATGGGTGAGCGGGAAAAGCATGAGTTTAATTTAAGAAAAACTGTGGACCGTATATTAAAGACTCAGATGACATTTGCTGAACAGAAATTGATAGAAGTTCAAACCCTACTTATAGATGCTTACGCTTCTAAATATTCTATTGTCAGAAACTCACAGGAAAAAAACCCTTGTATAGATGATGCCGTCCAGAATAAACTTTTTTACGGTCTGCTTAAAGATGTTCTGCTAATTATAAAAGACGAGATAAGAAGATCCTATAAAGATAATAACTTTTATAATTTAGGGGACCTGGAATTCTCAAATTATGTAAAAGATAAAACTAAAACAATTATGTCTATTCTTAATCAGCATATAAGAAACATCTACCCATCGAGTGGTGTCGTAGTGGATGGCCAGGGGACTATTGATATTATAGAATCTACATCAAGGGATATTGAACATATAATCCTTGAAATGTACATACAGGCAAAAGAAACTAAAATGGATATAAAGAAGCAGATAGACGGTATCCAAAAAGACTTTGGATCTTGGATAGATACTTTTCTTAGTTAAGCATCCGATATTTCATAGCAGCATCCAGAACTTTTTTACACGTCCATGCGGATATCCCGGTAACCTCTGATACTGAGTGCTCAGTATCCGCTCCATTATTAAATGCCCTAATTATTTTCCTGGCATCCTCTGTGGGTATGTCGTAATTAGAAATCTCTTCATAAAAACTCCCAGAATCTTTATCTCCCCAGGTTTCAGAATCTCGGGTGAGCCTATTTATTTCATTTGAGAGATCCGTGAGGCCCTTTTGTTCTAGAGAGGTCGCTATCTTATGTAGGTATGCAGTAATTATAGTTGATTTATTCATAGTATATTTGTACGTGTTATTAATAGATTAATAGAGCTATTTATTATTATCGGATAGCATAATTAAATATCAGATACATACAAACCATGTACATTATTAGGGCGAAGGAACCTATAAAGATAACGACTATTATATTATCTTCTTTATCTTCTTTATCTTCTTTCATTACAAACCTTTTATTTATAATTTTAGCAGTCTTCTAGCATCTTCCCAATTATACAGTCCCGGTAAATAATGCTGTTTTAAGAATCTTCGGGATATTGATATAAGACCTAAATTGATAGCTTTTATGTAGTACTTATAAAGATCACTGCAAATATCCTTAGCTGTCTTATCATTACATATGACACCAATATCCCACCCATCTTCTCCCGCACCCATACCACTAATGAAATATCCTTTGGTTTTAAAGTATCGCTTAATACCCTGGGCCATAGATCCCGTCCTGTCCACTAGATCCTCAACATCCGATTTATTATAGGCTTCATGCATAGCCTCTTTACTGACCCCTGAATATCCCTTAACTATAACTTTCCAGGATTCTAGTACTTCAAAAAAATTTGGTGTTGCAGCTAATTCGTTACCGAATTCACGAGTATATGCCTCAAGTATCTCAAATTCTTTTAATTTTTTGTTATATGTTTCTTTATCTTCAATAGTAGTAGGGTCTACATCCTTAAGATGCTCATTATAGAAAATTTCTTCTTCTACCATCATCTTAGCCATTATATGTGTGGCTTCTTGTATATCCATATTATCTGATCCTATTTTAAAATATGTATCTATAAATATAACGGGATTGGTACTAAAAATAAAGCCCCACATCATAAATAGGTATATAATGCAGGGCTCTGTTTGCATAGGGAGATGCAAATTCTATATTTCAGAAATTTCTTTTTTACCTTCTTCTAATAATCTCTCATTGTCTTTATCCAGGGTATCCAGCAGGCCTTGGAGTTCTCCTACATGTACTTTTTCTTCGTTAGCGATAGACTGGAGGACTTTAGTAGCTTTGGTGTTATTCGTGGCATCTGCCATAAGCTCATATAGATGAGCAGCATCATGCTCAGCAGCTATTGCAAGTCTTATTGATCGGGCTAACTCCCTATCATTGAGTTTATCTTTGGGTGTTATAACCGGTTGGACACTACTAAAATCCATAGCCTCTTTTTTATTTGCGAGAGCTTTGCTTTCCATATCTTCTAAGAGATCATAGTAGTTCGGTATCTCTGATAAATGATCCCTTGTGATACGTTCTGCGATATCCGGATCAGACGTGTGCTCTAATTCAACTTTAATTCCTTTTTTAACTTGATCCTCGTCAAATTTAGGACCCTTGTAATTTATATACTTACCAGAATTAAAGATAGAGGCTACGATAGAATAGATAACTTCTTCAAGTTTATCCGGATCTATATTAAATTTATTAGCGAGGTTGTGTATATCTTTATCGCTCTTAGGTGGGTTTTTTGTAAAAAGCTTTATAACTTCTTTTTTAATATCTTTAGATTCAGAGCTAAGCCTGGTATGCTTTTCGATCACCCTTGAGATCTTAAATTGATTATAAGACATATTTTTTCCTTTTATATTTTGACCAAATCCGCATATTCCGGATAGTAGATTTTAGCGCATTCAAAACAGATAGTATGGCTAACGTTTTCATGTGTATCTAGATCTATTCTATCTAGATTCTCGACCCAGAGATCGTTTATACGTATTTTTCTACACCCAGAGCACTGAACTATAAAATCTTTATTTTTCATTATACACTTCTCCCAGATATTAAAAGATAATTTTAATATCTATTTGGGCTATGGTATATACAGGAATCTAGATAAGGTTCCTCTTCTCTATCCCTATGTACCACCTTTTGTGTATCCGGTATCTGACCTATCTTTTTTTTAGCTTTTTTTGCTTTATCTTCTATTCTATTTAATACCTCAGACATGGGCCATCACCTTTCAAACAATAAGTTATAATCAATCTTTCTGGATAGTTCAATACCGTATCTCTCATATCTATTTATATACTTAACTTTATCTAAACCGTTTTCTTTTTTAGGCATATCTAGTATATCTAATCTTTGAAATGTCATATTAGGATGACTTTTAACAATATCCTTAAAAGAAGATACCTGTTCTTGTGTAGATTGCTCTCGGGCAAGACCTCCCTCAACAGGATTATTATAAAAAAGGATCTGCCTAATGTTGAAGAATCTTTTAACTTTATCAAAAGGTACTGAGTAATTAGAACTCCCGCAACCAAGAGATAATATGTGTACTTGTTCGTTTTCCCATTTTTGTCGGAGTACTTCTATGTAAGTCTTATCCAGGGGACAGTTATGAAGGCCTACACCACCATCTAGCCACATAGTTTTTTCTTTTTTATCTAGCAGTCCTCCAAAGAAAAGAGGAGCAGCAAAAGATCTTGTAATAGCTTCAGTAAGATTTAGTTTTCCGTCTTTATCCTCCCAACTTTTAAAAAAATGTGTACGGCCATCTGAGGTACTGACACTGGTACACATAAACTTGGTAAGGCATTGAGACATCGTAAAATTATTTTGCAGGTAGGAGAGTATGAACTGCTCTGCTTTTCTTCTATCATATTTAGGTTGGAATATGGGTACTCTTAATCTTTTTTTGAAGATAGTGGGAAGATCCTTTTTAAGAGAATAAAGAAAGGAGTCTGCAGGTAAACAATTAGCAGCTAGAAGACCTGCGAGGATTGCTCCGATAGATGACCCTACAACTAAATCAAATAGACGATAAAAAGGTTCACCGGTTTTTTGTTCAATCTCTCTAAGGACCGTTAAAGGGATAATCCCTTTGGCCCCACCACCGTCAATTGCGCATACTCGAATCATACTTACTCCTTTTTACGAATCTTAAAAAATATTAAAAGAGTATTGAAGAGTCTGATTACTATGCTTTTAATAATATTTGAAGGCTTTAGAGATTTTACTAATTTTTTATATACCTCTAGAGTGTATAGACAATCGTTTTCTGCCCTATGCTCCGGGAGATCCTTCGGGATATTATAATACTGGATAAGATTGGTTAGGGAACAGCTTTTAATATTAATGAGTTTGGATGCCTTTAGCAGACGGGCCCACTGCATGGTGTCATCTGCTACATAAAAAAAGTACTTATCATACTCACAAGCATTATCTTTATCACGGTCATTAAACCAAACTTTTAAAAAGTTTATATCAAAGGATATTATATTGTGACCTATAAGTTTAAGCTTTACTTTCTTATCAGGGTCTAAAGAGCAAATCCATTTTTTGAGGTCTTCTTTGACAGCACTTTTTGTCAATTCTTGTGGGATATCATCAATGACTATTTTATTTATTTCTAAAGCTTTTTTGTTTATATTCTCAGGATGGTCTGGTATTATATAGCTCGTGAATTTATTTTGTAGGGGTAATAAAGTTTTTTCATCCAAAGGGATAATAGCAATCTCAAGAATCTCATTATCAATAAATGAAAGACCAGTAGTCTCTAAATCTATTACAGCTGGTATTATTCGTATACTATTATCCAACAGCCTACCTCCTTTTTTATAGTAGCGTGTTCGCATTAATATAGTATCAGCTATATATTAAATAATATTATGTTCGAAGTTTCTATATGAGGTATCTCTTATGAGTTCAAGGTATTTTTATACAGATAGTAACGGTAAGATGCAAAAGTACGTCTATTGTTCTTTATGCAGCAAAGGGCCTTATAAAGAAAGCCATGAGGGTAAATTTTTTACACGGACAAGTCAAATAGTCCACTGTGCTAGTTGCGTATCCGGATTAGGGCTACGAGTATATCTTGATCCTGGAGATGAAGTGTATACTCCTGAACCTATCATAAACTCTAAGCCTTTAGAAGTTAAAAAACCTAAGTTGGTAAAAATCCCTCCTGTAGTAAAAAAACATAAGATTTTAGTTGAAACCCTTAAGGATGTCCCTAAAGAATCCCTTGCACCTGTCGCAGAGAAAAAACCAGAACTGATTTATAAGGAAGTAAAACCTGTACAGGAGCCTGAGAAGATACCGGAGAAAATACCTGTACAGGAGCCGGAAGAAATACCTGAAAAGAAACCGGTACAGGAGCCTGAGAGGATACCTATACAGGAACCAGAGAGGGTACCAGAACAAATTTATGAGAGAGCTTCTTCGACTGATATAGAGCCCGTACCGAAAGTAGAGGAATCTTTAAAGCAGTCCTCTATAGAGAGGGAGAATCTTTTTTCAAACCTTGATAAAAAATTAGCCTCTCTGTTGAGAAAAATACCTGATAACTTTTTTAAAGAAGAGAGTCTTACTTTAAAAGATATCTGCGGTACTGATTATGAGGGTAAGTGGACAGTCTATCATGTCATAGGTAATAACGGGGCGGTTTTGAAATCGGTAACCAACAACTTTTTAAAAGCTATCCATAATATTTATAGGTGTAAGGGAAGCTCTCTGTTGAGGAAAAATGCGAAGCCTATTAATCTTGTATCTTTTAAAAATTTTAATAGTAAGGATGAAGCTTCAGAAGCATTGGATCTATTAAAAGCATCCTAAGTTATTTTGGGTAAGATTGTTGAGAATGGTACACCGTTATAAGAAACTTATACAAATCCACTTTTTCAAATGGATTTATTGTTCTTTTCCTGTTTCACAGAAGAGCACCAGGAACCAAATGACATGTGCGCTGTCCTGTGCTCTACCTCTGAGCTACATTGATTCTTTATATTAAACAATAATATCATAATGGTGGGCATGAGTGGATTTGAACCACCGACTTCTTGCATGTCAAGCAAGTACTCTAACCAACTGAGTTACAGGCCCAAAAATGGCACCCCAGAGAGGACTCGAACCTCTGACCTACGGTTTAGAAAACCGTTGCTACTATCCTGCTGAGCTACTGGGGCATTATAATGTTTTGGTACTCGGAAAGAGACTTGAACTCTTACGGGCAAAGCCCGCTAGATTTTGAATCTAGCACGTCTACCAATTCCGTCATCCGAGCATTAATTTTATTAATGATATAGGTAGTAGCTATGTATCGTTTGTTCTTTTCATGGTCATAAGAGCTGCACCAGCTGCTGCTAATTTAAAAACCTCATAGCTTGTCCCGTGTTTAAAGCACACTTTTTCTAATTTATCAAGAGTGCGCTCTGATTCTTCTACCGTCAGTACCAGGGGGATCCTAAAATCATCGGTACCATCAGATACAAACATTCTAACATCTCTCTCAGAGAATTGCTTGGAATATATAGACCACTGGTTTCCGTCTACGTAAAAAAAAGCCATGTATACCTGCACAATAGATAATATTTACAATGTTAAGCCCGCAGTCTATTTACCGCACTACATATAGACTCTTAAGAAGCTCCGTACTAAATTTACATCTTAGTGCCTAAGATGTACATACCTAAAATGGTACCTGAATCCGGACTTGAACCGGAACGACCTCAAGGGCCACGGGATCTTCTTACTACACTTGCTTTCACAAGCCAAATTACTCTGTTGTAGTCTGGGCCATATCATCTCCTTATTAATTAAAACTTAGGAGGGACGTGCTGAATAACTAGAGGTTGACTATATAGCCTTCATTTTTAACAAAAAGCTTATAGTGCATACAAGAAACTTGTGACACTATAGGAGACACAATCCCCATAAATTTTCGAGCTTCTTTCGTTCCACAAATAAGAGAGTAGTACTTTCCCATTTTTTTCTGACCAAATGAAACTGCGAATTTGTTTTTAATAGCGTCTATAAGAATTTGGTTACCTTCTTTACTTATACCGGTGTTTATTGTTAGTACAGCTTTCTTTTTAGTTGAAGATATACTACCACCATCCATATATAGTATTGCCAGCATCCAATCCTCAAGATTTTTAGCAAAATATGAAAAGTCTTTAACTGGGTTTTTAAAAGACCTTTTTATTTCTGTGAGATAGTTATAGGTCTTTGTATAAAACTTAAAAGACGGAAATTTACCGTTATTTAAAACAGGAAATTTCTTTTTTACAAAGATACCTGCTTCTTCTAAAAGTTTTATCTTCCAATCTAAATACTCCTCTGCTGACGCTTTATGTAATACCTCTAATCTGTTTTGATTTATAGAGCCATTACCTAAAACCATCGTTAATGCTAAAAGTCTCTTGTCTTTCGTAATAACCTCTCTTACACGTATGTGAAGTTTGTTGTTATTCCTTGGCCTCTGAACCTTCCTCATATTAATATTATTAACTTAGAGGCTCGGCTGCTGATTGCCTAATTTCCCATAGTTTTATAACTTTCACACCCGTCGTTTCCAACCATGTTGTAGTCATGGGAACTATTAAGGTTTTCCAGCAGTTCTCGTCCTTCTCATTGTTAAATTTCTTTAACAAGGCTCTTTGTTCTCGTAAGAAAAAATGTAGTCTCCCGTGCATTTTTCTACTAATAACTATTAAGTTTGCAAGCTTATTATTTAGTACATTTAAGTCAAGGTGATGTATTACTTCGTTGGTTTTTAACTTTCTATTGAGAATTTCTTCTGCAATTCTTCTGTGTTTCCAACAGTAACCACCACCTCCAGCATTCTCATAATTGTTATAGGAAAATCTACCAGAGCTACATATGGCTTTGAAACAAGTTAAGCACCACTTTTGTTTTATGCGGTTTAACTTTATTTCTTTTCCACATTGTATACAAGTTCCTTTACCGTACCTTTTTTTTGAAGGACTCCCTCCGTTTTTATAGTAGAAAGTCTTCCTACGGTCTAAGTAACATCGTTTACAATATCTCCTTCCTTTCTCACAAGGTTTTTTATTACATTCAATACATATCTTTTCCATATTCTAAAGATATTATATGGTAAACATACATATGTTTGTAAAAAAATCAAAAGTCTCGTGTGTCTACCAATTCCACCATTCAGGCATTATTATTTTCTGTATGCTTTCCATTTAGGAGTAGGTGCTATAAAATCCAACCCACCTGTCCCGCAATTAAAAAACGTATGAGGTACTAAGCTGTACTTAAACTTATAATCACAGATATCATATTGTGGGAAGTACCTACGGTATTTATTACCTGTAGGTATGGTTATATCAGTACTGATATTGCGGACGACACGATTAGCATAATTTTTCATGAACTTTTTATGCTTTGTACCATACCCATCAACAGCATAGGGCTTTCGATAAGATCTAGACATGTTAAAAATCCTTGTTAAAGTATCTATAGCATGCCCGCCTCCTTTTTTGAAATGATTTTAAAAAGTAGCTTATCTATTTCTTTTCTAGAAAGCTCTTTGTCATTAGTCATATTTAGATAAATATTATGAAACCTATCTAATAATATAGCACAATTTTCATCAAGTATCTTTAGATGCTCGTCTCTTCCTAAATCCATGCCCGCTTTTTTAGCTTCAATAAGTTTAAGTAACTCTGGAAGCATCTCTTCATATAAAGGGTACTTATTTATATCCTCATTATTATAAAGTTCATGGAAGAGCATAGGAGGAACTGTACCATATATATTGACCCATTCACAAGCATATAAAGGTCTTAAAACATAGAGATACTTTTTAAGAAGTAAAGGACCCTTAACATTTAATATATACTGGTTAAAGTTTTTACGGGCCATGTGCTCATAATTATATATTGCAGATTTGTTTATATAAAAAGTATCCGACAGATTTCTTAGATTATTTAATACCTCTTGTTCAGCTTTATAAATGATTGGAGATCTAAGCCATTCTGAAATAGCGGGATTCCCTTTTCCAATAAGATATAATGTTTTTGAGATATCCCACCCACAGACATCTATATCTAAGTCATCGCTTGCAGCTCTGATTAATGTCTTAGAGAGGTCTTTACCATTATGCCTATCTATGACCTCGGTACGCTGTAAGATAGTTATATAGGTGTTAATGGGACGCCTATATATAAATCGTACATCATAGTCACTATTTGGCGAAGAAAATCCCCAGGCACGAGACCCGGACTCACATGCGTATAATATCTCTACGTTGTTGAGGTACTCTATTTTTTCAAGAATTTCTAATACTTTACTTTTTATTTTCTCTGGCATCGTGGCATCTACTAACATATAATTTCCTCTTACCCTCATAAACTAAAGTATTAACATACCCACAACAATTAAATTCCGGGCAAAATCCTCTATAAACGCATTCTGGAACACATACGTCATAGAGCTCCTTTTCTTGCTCTTTTAATTTTTTTAAAAATTG
>Ga0114918_10006105_pt1 | contig 10224 bp, 3 predicted proteins | sample LantaG_FD_87015 | JGI IMG/M metagenome (GOLD analysis project Ga0114918, IMG submission 87015) | Deep subsurface microbial communities from Baltic Sea to uncover new lineages of life (NeLLi) - Landsort_02402 metaG | ecosystem: Environmental > Aquatic > Marine > Oceanic > Sediment | place: Baltic...
GGGGGGTGGTTGGGGAGGAGGCAAGGGGGGAACCGCTCGAGGCGATCGGGGCGGCCGGGGCGCGGGGGGACGCGGGGGGGGGGGGGGGGGGCGGGGGGGGGGGGGGTGCGGGGCGGGGGGGGGGGGGGGGGGGGGGGGGAGAGGGGAGGGGAGTAGGGGGGGGGGGGGGGGGGGGGAGAAAGAGACAGAGAGGTGTAAAACGGGATCAAGAAAGAAAGTTTTTTATTACTTAAAAAAGAAGAAGAAGAAGGAAAAGAGAGTCAAAACAGTTTCATTTTTCACGCCTCGTCCGCCTTCGCCGCAGCAGACGCAGCCTCCAGGGCCTCTTCCTGCTGCCTCTGCAGCGCCTGTGCGTGCCTCTTGAGCCTCGCGGCGACGCGGCGCTCGATCGCGGCCGAGGAGCCCGAGTCCTCGTCGTCGCCGTCGTTCTTGGTTTCGGCGTTTCCGGCTTGCTCGTTCGCTGCTGCTGCCGTCGCCGTCGCCGCCGTCGCCGTTGCCGTCGCCGCCGTCGCCGTTGCCGTCGCCGCCGTCGCCGCTGCGGCTCCGGCCGCTGCCGTTGCTGCGCCCTGATCCTGCCCGCCGAATAAGGAGAACAGTTCCTCCGCGTGCTCCGCGGGAGGAGCAACAGGCGCAGCGGCGGCCTTCTTCGTCTGCAGTTGCTTCTCCTTCGGCGCCTGAGGCTTCCTCGCTTTCTTGGTCGCCGGCTTTTTCGCTTCCTTCTTTTCTTTCTCCTCCTTCTCCGGCTCCTGGCGCTTGCGCGCCGGGGGCCTCCCCACGGCGCGCTTGGTAGCAGCAGCAGAAGGAGGGGACGAGGCGGCGGCGGCGTTCGCAGTTTGCGTGCCGGCGTTGGCAAAAGACTTCTCCTTCTCCTTCTCTTTCTCCTCCTCCTCTTTCTTCTCCTTCTCCTCCGCCTTCTTCTCGACCCCTTCCACGCGCCCCTTCAGCTCCGCCAGAGCCTTCATGACCTCGCGGTGCCTCTCCTGGGAGGCCCTTTCGAACCCCAGCGCGAGCTCCGCCGAGCGCCCGCGGTCGCTCTCGGCCCTCTTGGCAGCGGCGCCGAGCTGCGAGAGCGAGGCGTGGAGCTTCTCCGTGGCCTCGTTGGCGGCGCAGGCGCGGGAGATGTCCTCTAGGAGCCTCGCGGCCGTGGAGGAAGGGGCTGGTTGTTGTTGGTGAGGGAGGGGCGCTGCGGCGGGAGGAGGAGGAGGAGGAGGCGGAGGGGGAGGAGGGAAGCCGAACGAAGGTGCCGCCAGAGCAGCGTTCGCCGCCGCCGCCGCCGCCGCCGCCGCCGCCGCCGTCGCCGCCGGGAGCTGCTGCTGCTGCTGCTGCGGTTGCAAGTGGGAAGGCCCCGCCGCCGCCGAAGCGGCCTCAGTCACGGTGCGCAGCTTGGAGAGCAGGCTTTCGCCTCCTTGCTGCCGCCCTCCGCTGACGCGGCCGAGGCGGAGCGGCGGCGGGTGCAAAGCGCTGCTGCCGCCACGGCGCGGGGCGGCGCCGGCGCCGGCGGCGGCGGTTGTAGCGGGAGCGCCAAAGTGAGAAAACTGCTGCTGCTGCTGCTGCTGCTGCGTCGGAGGTAGCATCCGAGAAGAGAGCGGAGGCGGCAGCGGGGGCTGCTGCTGCGATAACTGCGACGGGGGAGGCAGCATCGAGCACTGCTCGGCGCTGTGCTGCGACGGGGCGGCGGCGAAGGCCGGAGGAGGAGGAGGGGGCGGGCGTTGCTGCTGCTGCTGCTGCGACGGCGGAGGGAAGAAGAAGTTGTTGCCGTTGTTGTTGTTCTTCCTTTGGGTCGTTTGCTTCTGCTTCTGTTCTTGTTGCTGCTGCTGCGGCCTCGAGAAGCAGGAGACGGAGGGGACCGTCGCTGTGGCGTTGTTGTTCTGAAGCATCGGAGGGAAGGGAGAGGCTTCCCCCCTTTTTCACTTCTTTCGAGGAAGAGGAAGAGGAAAAAGTGGACGTTTTTTTCCGCCCTTGCCTCTCTCTCTACTCTTCGCTCGGAGTTCCTTCTCTCGAGACGTCGAAAGAAAAAAAATCAAAACGAATCACAAAAAGCGTCCATCTCTCCACGAGAGCCTCTCGCTTTCTCTTCCTTCTCCCTTGGCCCTTTAAGAGTAACGCAGCAATCGTCCGTGCGGGTAAGAAAGAGAGGAGCGAAGGCGGAGAAAAAAGGCTTCGCAGGGCGAGAATGAGAGAGAGAAAAAGAAAAAACAGCCGACGGCGATGTCGAAAAAAAAAAAAAACTCTTCCTGCTTTTTTTCTCTTCATCCGCGAAACACACTCACGCGCCTCGCTCCACTGCTTCCCTCCCTCCCCTCTCCCCTTCTACCCCCTTGAAATTCACCCAGAAAGAGAATTCATGATGCGCGGAGAAGAAGGGGACGGGCAACAGCAGGGGCAGCAGCAGCAACAGCAGGAAGGAGCTGCTCTCTTGCTCTCCCCGGCCGCGCGACCTCTCCCTCAGACCTCTTCTCCCACCGCCGTCGTCGAAGGCAGCGCGGGCCGCAGGAGGCGCCTCTCTCGAGCGGGCTCCTGGATGGACCCCGACGGAGACGGCGCTGAAGAGGAGGAGGGAGAAGGGCAGTTTCCCGCGGGCGAGGACGGGAGAGTCGGAGTCGGAGTTGCTGCCGCGACGGCGACGGCGACGACCGCAGCAGCAGCGGCGCCTCTTGCCGGGAACGCCACCGCCAACGCCAACGGCGGGGGAGGAGGCGCCCTCCACAACGACACCACCTCGATGTCCGACGACGGAGACGACGAAGACGACGACGACGACGACGACGACGACGACTCCGAGGAAGAGGAAGAGATGTCTCAGAGCGACGACGACGGCGACGAAGGAGAAGCAAACGCCGCTGCAGCGAACGCCGACGCCTCTCTGCCCTCGGGCTCCCCGCTCTTCCCCTCGGGCTCGCTCCCTCGCGACGTCGCCGCGGCGCTGGGCCGCAGGGCCCTCCGCGCCCTCGAGACGCGCGTGGCGAGCGGCGACGGAGGCCGCGACGGCGACGACGGGAAGCAGCAGCAGAGGCGGTTCGAGCCCGGGTCCCCCGGCTGGCCCGGCGCGCGCGCGCTCCCGCTTGGAAACGAGTTTGACGACGACGACAACGACCACCTCCGACGCCACCGCCGTGACGACTTCGTCGGAGGGGAGAGCCCTCCGCCTTCTTCCTTCGAAGGGGAAGACGACGACGAGAACGACGACGAGGACGGAAGGGGAGGAGGAGCCCGAAACCACGAAATCGATGACGAGGACGGCGACGACCACGAGCACAACCACTTCCGCCACCTCTTCTCGCGCCCTCTGGCCTTCTGCGTCAACTGCACTGCCCCGATCTGGCCGCAGAGACCCCCCCCATCGCCGTTGATGGTGGTGCCGGAGGGAGGAGGAGGGTTTATGTTCGAGAACAACGGAGAAGGGGGAGGCGGAGAAGGAGGAGGAGGGAGTCGGATGGCGACGGGCGACGGAGGAGCAGCAGCAGGAGGAGAAAACCCCTCTTCTGCTCTCCCTCCGCCTCCTCCCGTACCGCGCCTCCCGGAGCTCTGCCCGGACTGCGGGAGGCCCACGGCGCCTGGAGGCAACGACGACCTGTTCTCCCCAGGCGAGCAGCACCAGAAGCAGCAGCAAGAGGTGACCTTTGCGCTCCCTCTGACGCCGACGACGGCGAATGCGAATGCGGCGGCGGCGGCAACAGCAACAGCAGCAACGACCTCCTCTTCTCTCTCTCTTCTTCCCCCCGTCGTCCTCGCCTACGACGACCGCATGCTGGGCCACGAGGAGGCCCGAGGGCCCGGCAGGGCCCCGCACCCGGAGCGGCCCGACCGCCTCCGCGCCGCCGTCGCGAGGCTGCTGCGGTCCGGAGTGGCCGCCCGCTGCTCGCGCCTCGCCGCGCGGGAGGCCACGGACGCGGAGCTGAGTGCCGTGCACTCTTCGGCGCTGGTCGCGGCCGTGGACGCGCTGTCGCTGCGGTCCGCGGCGAGGGAGCGCGCTGCCGAGGCCGAGGCCGCGGCGGAGGAGGCCGCGAAGGTCGACGACGACGAGGAAGGAGGTGGAGGAGGAGGCGAAAGGAGGAGTGAGCAAGAGAAGGCCGAGGTCCGAGCCCGCGCCGCCGCCGCTGCCTCCAGGGCCTCTGCGGCGCTCGCGGCCTCCTCTGCCGCCGCGGCCAAGGCCAACACCGCCTCTTACTCCTCCTCGTCTTCTTACGGGAACGGCGGAGGAGGAAACGGAAACGGAAACGGAGACGGAGACGGAGACGGAGACGGAAACGGAAACGGAAACGGAGCAGAAAACAACGACGACGACAACGGCAACGGCAACAGCAACGTTGTCAACGACCACGCCTTTTTTTCGATGGCGGGCACTCCGCCAGGCCTCTCCCCCGACACCTACATCAACCCTTCCACGGCGGGAGCGGCCCGCCTCGCCGCCGGGGCCTCCGCCGACGTCGCGACCGCCGTCACAAAAGGGCTAGCCCGCTGCGGGCTCGCCATCGTCCGCCCCCCGGGACACCACGCCGAGTCCAACACGGCGCAGGGCTTCTGCCTGTTCAACAACGCCGCGGTGGCCTGCAGGGCGGCGCAGAGGGCCGGTGCGAAGCGGGTTTTGTGCTTCGACTGGGACATGCACCACGGTAACGGCACGCAGGCGATTTTAGAGGAGGACGAAAACGTCTGTTACGTGTCTGTCCACCGCCACGACGGGGGGCACTTCTACCCTGGCACGGGCTCGGCCCGCGAGCGCGGGAAAGGGCGTGGTCTGGGAGCAACCCTCAACGTCCCCTGGCCCCGTGGGGGCATGGGGGACGCCGACTATTTGGCTGCTTTGGCTCACGTCGTCTTGCCCTGCTGCTACGAGTTCAACCCGGACGTCGTCGTCGTCTCTGCGGGGTTTGACGCCTGCGCCGGAGACCCCATCGGCGGGTGCGAGGTTACTCCCGCTGCCTTTGCCCACATGCTGCACGCTCTGTCTGCCGTGGCACCGACCGTATTACTTCTCGAAGGGGGGTACAACCTGGACGCGACGGCGAAAGCGGTGGAGGCGTGCGCGAGGGTGGCGCTCGGGGAGAGGCCGCCTCGGCTCGGCGAGAGCTCTTCTTTGGGTTCTTCTTCCTCCTCCTCCTTCCGCTTGGCGCCGCAGCCGGTCGCGATGCTGACGCTGCACGAGGTCGCCGTGGCCAACGCGGAGCACTGGGCGTGCCTGAGGGGTTTGGCCGGGGAGCAGCCGTTCGCGCCCTCGGCGGCGCCGTTTGCTCGCTTCCCCGGCGGAGTTGGAAGCGGAGGAGGTCTGATCGAGGAAGAAGAAGAAGAAGAAGAAGGGGTCGACGAATCCGACGACGAATCCGAAGACGACGACGGGATCGAAGACCTGAGGCCCCGCGGCCAAGAAGAGCGCCTGCTCAGGGAGCGCAGGCGCCAGGAGAAGAGGCTCCTGCTGCAGCAGCAGCAGCAGCAGCAGCAGTAGCAGCAGCATCAGAACAACAACCAGCACGCGCTGGCGTCGCCGCTGAGGGACGCAGGGGCCGTGCTCGCGTCCCCTGCGGACTTTGCGGCACTCGGGGTCGCAGCAGCGGGAGAGGAGGCGGCGAACGGAGCCGGTGGAGGAGTCTTTTCGCTCTCGTCGCCGCCGCCGCTCGCAGCGACGCTTCCACTTCCTCCTCCTCCTGTTGTTCAGGCTCCCGCAGCCGATAGGAAGCATCAGCCGAAGAACAGGAGCGACGGGGTCTCGTCTCCTCGGTCGCCGAGGCAGCAGCAGCAGCAGCAGCAGCAGCAGCAGCAGCAGCAGCAGCAGCAGCGCGCGGCGGCGGCGGCGGCGGCGGCGGGAGGGCCCTCATCATCTGACGCCTCGCTCGACGCCCGGCTCGAGGCCGCGCTGGCCCGCTCGAAGCTGCTCGCGCGCAGGCCGCAGGGCAGGTCGCAGAGGAGGCTGCGGGTGATGCACGCGCTACACCTGGTGGCGCTGCAGGCGCTGGTGAAGCAGCACCGGCTGCAGGGAGGCGGAGGAGGAGGTGGGAGCGGAGCGGCGGCGGCAAACGGCGGCGGGGGGGGAGGCAGAAACGACGAGCGCGGCGGCGGCGGAAGAGAAGGTTCGAGGCAGCAGCAGCAGCACGATTTCAACCGCCACCACCACCACCAGCTCCACAGCAACCACCGCCACAGGGGGCGTGACGATGATGATGACGATAATGGGAACGGCAACGGCGGCGCTGCGATGCCCTTTTGAGGAAATGCTTTGGCGGGGGGAGAAGAGAGAGAAAAAACGAGAAAGACGGAAAAACAACATCAAAAAATCTGAAATCACTTTTTTTCTTTCCTTTTTTAATGGAGCGAGGAGGGTTCGCTCTGGTTCTCTCTCTCTCTCTCTCTTTCTCACTTTCTTAATTTGATCAATGAAGGGCGGCGAGTTGCCTCTGCAGTCTTCTTCGCGGCTCGACGGCGCGAGTGGAGGAAGAGGAGGGAGCGGCGGAGGCGGAGGTAGAGGTCTGCTCCCGCGAGCGTCGTCGTCCGCGAAACTCGACAGCGATGACGTTGATGTCGATGACGATCGTTCGACGCCAAACCACGTCTCGCCTTCCTCCTCCTCGCTCCCGCGCTCCTCCGCCGACGGTCCCGGCGCCCCACGACGCAAGAGCAGGGATAACTTGTCTTCCGTCAAAGGGAACTGGACCCAGGAAGAGGACGACAGGCTCCAAAAGTGCGTCGGTTTTCATTGATTGCTTTGATTTCGATGCGTGGCCAAAGGAGCAAGATCGAAACGCGCGAGCGAGAGAGCGAAGAAAAGCGAGAGCCTTTCTCTGCCTGCCCCAGTCGAAAATTCATAACGCTCCCGTTTTTTCTTCCGTCTGCTGCTGCTGCTGCTGCTCGCGACTCTTCTCCTTCTTCGCCTCTTCGTCTTCTCCTTTCTTTCTTTTTTCCTTCTTTTGAGTTTTCAGAACCGAAAAAAAACACTCATTTTTTTCTTCTCCAATTTTTCTTCCAAAATTTTCTTCAAAAAAAAACAGACTCGTCGCCATCCACGGAGAGGGCCACTGGTCCGCCCTCGCCGCCCTCTTCCCCGGCCGGGTGGGCAAGCAGTGCCGCGAGCGCTGGCACAACCAGCTCAGGCCGGACATCAAGAAGACTGCGTGGTCGCAGAGGGAGGAGGCGGCGCTCGTCAGGGCCCACGCCCGGTGCGGCAACCGGTGGGTGGAGCTGGCCAGGGCCCTTCCCGGGAGGGCGGAGAACAACGTGAAGAACCACTGGAACGCCACGCTGAGGTGCAAGGACTACGGAGTAAGATGGTGGTGGTGGTGGTGGAGTTTGTTTTTTTCTTCAAGAAGAAAAAAAGACCCGACTTTCGCGCTCACTTCCGATTTTCCAAAAAAAAATTAAAAAAACCTTCAGAACCAGCGCCTCTCCTCGCTCCTCCGGGACTACATCAAGATCCTCCAGGCCTCTCCAGGGGGTTCCCGCGCCGGAGGGATCTCCTCGTCGAGGGCCTCCGCGCTCGCGAGGATCGTGACCGAAGCAGAGGCGGAGGCAGCAGCCGCGAGCGGCAGCGGCGGCAACGGCGGCAACAGCAACAACTCTGCTGCTGAGGCTGCGGCGCGCGTGGCGTTGCTGCGCGAGCCGCTGCCTGAGGCCTTTGAGCGCGGGCTACTCGGGGACGAGGAGGAAGGGAATGGAGAAGGAGAAGAAGAAGGCGAGGACATGGAGAAGCCTGGAGACGGCAGAGAAGCAGGTGACAGCTCGGAGACCGAAACCGATGACGACGACGGCGAAGACCGAAACGGAAACGCCGAGAAAGACGCCAACAACGACGACGGCGACGACGACGACGAAGACGCAGGCCTCTTCGGCGGCGCCGACGACCCGGCCCGCAAGCTGACGGGCAAGCCGCTGCTGCTCTTCAAGGAGAAGCTGAAGCGGTCTCGGGCGGTGGCGCGCGCAAGGGAGGCCGCGAGGAAAAGAGGCGGCGGCGGCGGCGGTGGTGGTTTGGTGGAGGGAGCAGATGGAGGAGGAGGAGGAAAACGTCGAGGGAAGAGAAGAGCCGGCAGCAGCGGCGCCACCGCCGCGCCGCCGGCCTCTGCTCGCGCCAGGGCGAGGATCCAAGAGCAAGAGGAACAGCAGCAGCACCAGCAGCAGCCTTCTCAGCTCCCGCCTCCGCCCTCGGCGCTGCTGCTCCCGGTCCCATTCGTGCTCCCTCCTCCTTCTCCTCCTCCTCCTCCTCCGCCGCCGCCGCCGCAAGCGAGGCCGCCGCCGCTCTCGCTCTCTCTTCCTCTCTCTCTTCCTCTCTCCCTTCCTCTTTCTCTCCCTCTCCCTCCTTCGTATTCCTCGAAAGTCGTCGCGGCGGTCTCCCCGCTGTTCACGCCGAACAACAACGCGGGTCACTCTTCTTCGAGGGCGGCTCTGCTCGGGGCGGCGGCGAAGGGGAGAGGGAAGGCAGCAGCGGCTCTTGCTTCTCCGCAAGGAGGAGGGAAAAAGAGGAAAGCGGCAACAGAAGCAGAGGCAGAAGCAGCAGCAGCCGATGTCGCAGCGGCTTCTCCTGCCTTGAAGCCAGCGAAGAAGAGAAAGGCGGCCGGACCAACGACGACGAAAGTGACGGCGACGAAAACGACTCCTCGAGGCTGCGCGGCGAGCAAAGGCAACGCCGCTGCGCTCGCCGCCGCCGCCGCGGCGGCGGTAGCGGCGGCAGTGGCAGCGGAGGCCGCCGAGGCAGGCGCTTCCGACGACGACGAGGACGACGACGACGAAGAGGACGACGAAGGGTACGACGACGACGACGACGACGAAGACGACGACGAAGAAGAAGAGCTGATGGTGTCGCCAGACTTTGTGCCGCTGGTCCTGCCCCCGAAGAAGCAGCAGCAGGGGCGAGCGGCGGCGACGGCATTGGCGAAAACGGCGAAAACGACGACGAAGGCGGCGAGAACGCCTCCGCCTCCTCCTCCTCCTCCTCCTCCTCCTCCTCCTGCTGCCGTCGCTCCTGCTCCTCCTCCTCCTTCCGGCGCCAATACCGCGCTCATGCTCACGCCCCCGGCGCCGCCCTCGCTCTTCGCCTCCGCCATCGGTCTCGCCGCCTCCTCCTCTGCCGCCGCTGCTGCTCCTTCGGGAGGCGGCGCGGGGCCTTTTTTCTTCAGCGACGGCGACGGCAGCGTCAAGCAGCAGCAGCAGCAGCAGCAGCAGCAGCAGCAGCAGCAGCAGCAGCAGCAGGGGCTGCTCCACTTTGGAAGCAGCGGAGGGGCGGCGGGGGGCCCCGTCGGGGGCGCGGCGACGCCCGCAGGCCTCCTGAGCCTCTCCCTCGCCGCGGCGAGCCCCCCCTACGGAGGACTCCTCCTGCCGCATGCAGCCGCGACGGCCGCCGCGGCCGCGACAGCCGCTGCTCACGCTTCTCACGCTTCTCACGCTTCTTCTTCTCAGCAGCAGCCGGCGTTGATCCCTCTCGTGCTGCGGTCGCCGCCGCTGCCTCTGCCTGCCGGGCTGGCGGTGGAGGTGGCGCTGGGGGCCTCGGTCGGAGGCGGAGGCGGAGGCGGCGGGGAGAGGAGAGCGGCTCCGGCGAACGGCGCCGCCGCCGCCGCCGCCGCCGACGCCGTAGGCGCTGCTATCGCCGCTGCTGATGCCGCGGCGGCGGCCGAAAAGGTGCTCTCCCCTGCCCCGCGCGCCAGGAAGACGAGGAAGGACAGCGGCGCCGTCGCGGGACGCGCCGGGGCTGCTGCTGATGTTGAGACGACGACGACGGCGGCGACGAGAGAACTCACCACGCTGCTGCGGCAGCTCTCGTCGTCGTCGCTTCCTCCTCCTCCTCCTCCTCCTCCTCCTCCTCCTCCTCCTCCGCCTTCGAGCTCCAACGCCGCCGCCGCCGCAGCGCTCACCCTGGAGCTCACCACCAACCAGCTGCTGGGGATCGCCGTCGGAGCCGACGGCAAAGAGGTCTGCGGAGGGCTGCTGGCGGCGATGGAGACGGCGACGACGACGGCGCTGACGCAGCACCACCTCTCGCCGGCGCTGCAGTCGCCGCCGCAGCCGGCGCTCGCTCCTCCCGCTCCTCTTCCGACGACGGCGACGACGACGACGACTTCCGCCCCCTCCTCCGACGCCGCGGGGTTTCTCCGCAGCCCCCTCCGCAGGTTCGCGGCGACGAGGCACCCCTTCTGCTCCTGGGACCCGTTCGGTTCCGGGAAGGAAGGAGGAGGAGGAGGAGGTGGAGGAGGAGGCGGAGGAGTAGGAGGACAAGGAGGAGGAGGAGAGCGTTCCCTCGCTTGCTAC
>Ga0114918_10006107_pt1 | contig 10218 bp, 11 predicted proteins | sample LantaG_FD_87015 | JGI IMG/M metagenome (GOLD analysis project Ga0114918, IMG submission 87015) | Deep subsurface microbial communities from Baltic Sea to uncover new lineages of life (NeLLi) - Landsort_02402 metaG | ecosystem: Environmental > Aquatic > Marine > Oceanic > Sediment | place...
ATAATTCACATTTAAAAGATATTTATTTTTAAAGAACATAATATGCGAAAAATTTTTATATACGTACTAACCCTAATCTCACTCAATTTATCAGCTCAGAATAGTTGGATTAATATTCAATACATGTCAGACAATTACCCACCAGAAATTAGTTGGGAATTATTAGATTCAAACGATTCTATTGTTTTAGAGAGCGATTCTAATTATATATTAAACTCACTCTTGGATACTACATTAGCTTTAGATGATGGTACTTATACATTTAATTTATATGATATTTTTGGTGATGGATTAGGTGCTTCACAGTGGAATGGAACTGATGGTTGGTTCTTAATACAAAATGATTGTCAAGATACTTTAACGTTTGTTGCTGGAGATTTTGGTTCTTTATATACTGACACATTAACAATTGCACCTTGTGCACCACCGACTGGAGGGTGCCTAGACTCAATCGCCACAAATTATGACCCAACTTCTGCCTTTGATGATGGTTCATGTATCTACCCACTTTGTACTGGTTTAGATACTTTGTGGGTTGAAAATTATTGTAACATTACTGGAAATGTAGTTTATTACCATTGGTCAAACATGCCAAACCCAAGTTGTAGAATGGTCTCATATACAAAATCAGATAGTCCATACGGACTAGGAACTAATTGGTATCCTTACCCAGGAAACTTCTCAAATACAGGTTTAGTGTTTTCCAACCAACAACCAAACACAACATATTATTTTTTAGGTATGCTTGCTGACTCAAGTTATACAGATACTTTAGTTATTACAACTGGAGAATGTATTCTTGGTTGTGTAGACCCCACCGCATTAAATTACAACCCTTGGGCTAATACCCCTGATGGTTCATGTCAAGCGCCACCAGCTAATTGTGTTAACGGAGAATCGAATATAATAGTAACGGTAATACCAGATACATACCCAGGAGAAACTTCGTGGGATATAACAGATACGAATGGAACAGTACTAGCAAGTTCCCCAGGTTATTCAATAACAGGGGTTCCTATAATTACAGAAACATGTGTACCAAACGGAACAATAATTAATTTTAACTTATATGACGGATTTGGTGATGGTATGTGTGGAACATGTTATGGTGGTGTTGATGGTACCGTACTAGTTCAAACATTATGTGGGGACACCATACTTTCAATATTACCAGGTAACGCAGACTTTGGTATGGACACAATAACACAATATACAGTACAACCATGCACGCCAAATGTGATAACAGGATGTTTGGACCCGACATATATAGAATACGACCCTCAAGCGAATGTAAATGACAGTTCGTGTATAACACCAGTAGTATTCGGATGTACAGATATAATCTCACCTGATTATGATTCATTAGTAAATACAATGTTACTAGTTACAAATTGTGATTATACATTAGTAATTACAGATGGGGCTCAAGATGGTTGGTTCGGAAGTTGGTTAGGGATTCTACAAGACACTACAGTACTAGGTACGTATCAAATGGGGCCTAACGATGGACCATCTGAAACATTTACAATTAACTTAAATTCATCTAGTCCAGTAGAGATAATGTTCTTTACTCAAGGTAATTCTCAAACAACCGCTAATCAATGTGGATTCTATTTAATAGGACCTGAAGGTGATACAACATTATCGGGAGGAACTAATTCTTGGACAGACCCTATATTACAATTTCCTTATAGATATGTTGATACACCTAATTGTGGTAATTACTGTACACCAGGAATGCTTGGTTGTATGGATGTAACCGCATTAAATTATGATTCATTATCCAATATGTCAGACGGTAATTGTATTGCAATAGTATTAGGATGTACAAATACATTAGCCTTCAACTATGACTCATTAGCAAATGTTGATGATGGTAATTGTGTGGCTACAATAATTGGATGTATGGACTCAATGGCGTTCAACTTTAACTCATCATCCAATACAAACGACCCATCATCTTGTATTCCAGTAATATTAGGGTGTATGGATGACACAATGTTTAATTATAACGCAGCTGCAAATACAGACGACGGGTCTTGTTACCCAATAGTTTTCGGTTGTACTGATTTAATGGCTTTCAATTATGATTCACTAACAAATACCAATAATGGTTCATGTGTGCCAGTCACCCTAGGTTGTACAGACCAGACAGCTTTCAATTTCAATGTTAGTGCAAATACCGATGATGGTAGTTGTGTTTCTGTTGTTATTGGGTGTACGGACGCAACCGCATTTAACTATGATAGTTTAGCTAATACTAATAATGGTTGTATTTACCCAATCTTAGGGTGTACAGATAATACGATGTTTAATTATAATGTTAGTGCAAATACTAATGATAGTACTTGTGTCCCTTTCATATATGGTTGTACTGACAATACTATGTTTAACTTTAACCCATTAGCTAATACAGACAATGGGTCATGCTACCCAATAGTCTACGGTTGTACAGATAATACAATGTTCAATTACTACCCAACCGCAAATTCAGACAACGGTTCATGTGAACCTTACGTATATGGTTGTACAGACTCTACAATGTTTAACTATAACGTGTTATCAAACACAAATAATGGTTCATGTATTCCAATTATTAGTGGGTGTACTGACAGTACTGCCTTAAATTACAACCCATTGGCTAATACAAACGACAACAGTTGTGTTACATCCCTATATGGTTGTACCGACTCGACAGCCTTAAATTATAATCCTTTAGCAAATGTAGATGATAATTCATGTGTGTTACCAATATATGGTTGTACCGATTCTACAATGTTCAACTATAATCCGTTGGCAAACACAAATGATGGAACATGTCTTCCAATTATTAGTGGATGTACCGATGCGAGTATGTTTAATTATAATCTATTAGCAAATACAGATGATGGTTCGTGTGTACTATTTGTCTATGGGTGTGTGGATGTGACGGCCTTTAATTATAACCCATTGGCCAACACTGACAATGGAAGTTGTGTACCAGTAATATTTGGTTGTACAGATTCAACTCAATTTAATTATGACCCTTTATCAAATACCGATAACGGAACATGCCAACCATTTATTTATGGATGTTCAGACGTAACAGCATTTAATTTCAATCCACTGGCAAACACATTAGATAATAGTTGTTGTTATATAGATGGATGTACTGATATAACTGCAGTTAATTATAATGCGAATGCCTGCTATGATGATGGAACATGTATAACTCCAATACCAGGATGTACGGATGTAGCGGCTTATAATTATAATCCAGCCGCAAATGTCTCAGACTCCACAGCATGTAATTACGACGCTGGGTGTTATGGAGGACCTGGAATTCCTTATTGGTTAAATGATGGATGTTATGCTTGGGTAATTGATGTAGATAATTACTGCTGTACTAATGATTGGGATGCATCCTGTATTGCCATGTATGACTACTGTCAGCAAGCATGGCCAACTTCAATAGAAGATATATCAGCATTAGGAATTGTAGTATATCCTAACCCAACAAAGGATATTATAACAATAGAAACAAGATTAGAAATAGAAGTAGAACTATATGATATGATGGGTAAGAAAGTTATAGAAGAATCAAACATCAAGCGTTTGGATTTATCCAAGTTACCGAATGGTATTTATAATATGGTTATACTTTATAATAGTAGTAGATATAGTAAAAAGGTGATTAAACAATGAAAAAACTGGTATTAATAATACTTGCAGTAATTAACTTACAAGTTAATGCTCAAGACAAGAAAATAGATATAAAAGATATCTTTAAGTTCGGTACAGTTTACGGAGCAGTTAATGGTGGTACATCTCTGTCTGATGAAGATGTTTATTCCGTTACTAATGGTTTACAAACATCAATCAATAAAACACCTTACGATTATTCAATATTATTTGGTATAAGAAAAATAAAGAAATTTGGATACGAAGACAAAGAAAGATTTAAGAATGGTACTGAAAATGCATTCTCGGACGCAGCAACTCTTGGTAGTTGGAACAACAAAATCGAATTCTTATTTGAAGGTGAATACAAAAGACAGGAAGGTGAAACATACTTAGACCAACATCACTTCGTTAGATATGTGGGCACTGATGAATGTACAGACAAATTCTGCTGGAAACACTTTATTGTAAAGGTCGAATATCTCGAAGACGGATTTGCAGATATCAAATATTTTGAAGCTTCACAAAGATTAACTTATAAATCACCGAAGATAAAAAATCTTACATTTAATATAGGAGCTGTACAAAGATTAGCCGAACCCTATGGATATGACCCTTTAGAAGAATGGGTATTATCTAATAATAACATACATTATACATTTCTAGCCCTTGAAGAGGGATATGATGTTATATTTGACGGACAAGGGGGGGTTGAGTATTTGGACCCGTCAGGTAATCAAGTAGCGACTAGTACAGAGGTATGGGAAGCGGTGGTTATACCAGAGGTATTATCCAACTACTCAGAAAAGAAAAGAAATGAATTAAAAAACACAATACAACATTCACTCGTAGTTGGGTTTGATTATTATCGTTATGAGAAGAAGAATTGGTTACATACTTGGGGTAATATAATGCCTTACCATTATGATGCTGGTGGGGAATTTAGTTATCACAACTTTAATGGGGGTCAGTGGTTAGATTATTCTGCGGGAATTGTTTATGGTTATTGGGTAAACAAGAATTTAGGTGTATTTATAGAGGGTACTTACAACAAGTATTGGAACAGAACTTGGCACGGATTTAGTGCTGGAATAAACTATAGAGTATTTTAAGGGAAGATAAATGGCAAAAGAATTAAACGAAGACACGGGGTTTACCGTAAGTATAAAAACACTTGGAGGTATCGTAGCCGCAATAGTTACAATTGTTGGTATGTGGTTTGCACTACAAGCTGACATAGAGGAAGCTAGAAATTTACCAGCTCCTCAAGCTCCAGTAATATCTAGGATGGAATTTGACATGAAAGATAAATTGGTACGTCAAACTATTATGACCACTCAAGAAGATGTGAAAGAAATTAAAGTACAACTTGATAAACTTAACGATAAAATTGATAGGTTACGGTAAATGAAATTGTGGAATAAAAATATATGTTTAACATCTAGAGTATCACTATTAATTATAGTATCTTTAATGTTAAGTACATGGGTTATAGCAAGCGTGTATAAAAATACACCAGTTATTGAAGAAATTATTATAGAGAAGGAAGGAAAGGTTTGGGTGCCAACAAAGGAAGATATAGCTTTCCAAACTGAGATGTACGAAATTATAGAGAGAACACAGTTAGACTTAGATACAATAAGAGCAGGAATAGATAGAATTCTATACAAACTAGAAAGATTTGATTATCCAGACGGTACATACGATAGTATTCGATATGTCGTTGGTGGTAAAATAGACAGAAAAAGAAATAAATAATGAGCAAAGACTACACAGTTTGGAAAATATTTGGGGGTTACATGTTGATATTATTGCTAATGTTAATACCCAGTACAGCAAACGGTCAGTCGTATAAGTGTGATGAAGATATATGTGTAGTAGAATTTAACGCAAGTTGGAACGCAAGTAACAATGTAGAATGGTTATACAAATTATCAGATGTAGGAATAAAAAGAATATTAATTGACAACGGAGATTGGCAAAAAGATTTTAATATAGTGGTTACACCCACCATCATTATATTTGTAGAGGGTAAGGAAACAAAAAGATACCAAGCTAACATTATGATGGAAATGGAAACAAAACAAACAGAAGTACAAGATAAGATAGACGAAATCATAATGGAAGAATTTTAACCTAAATAAAAAATTATGAAATACGAAAATCAAATATTCAAAATATTGTGTGTATTATCGTTCATTACGATTCTATCAATATTTTTTATCAACAAATCTAACGCACAAACATGGACGGCTTCAGATATGAATGGAACGTCTTATGATTTATCAAATTACACTAATAAAGCTACCTTAGTTGATATATCAGCTCACTGGTGTGGACCTTGTTGGTCTTGGCATACAGGAGGGGTTATGGAAGAGTTGTATCATGACTTTGGACCTGACGGAACTGATGAATTTATGGTGTTCTTTATAGATGGTGACGCAGCTTCATCAGTATCGCTATTAAACGGAGCCTCAGGTTCTGTAGGTAACTGGGTAATCGGAACACCTTATCCTTTAATTGGCCCAAACGGAGAAGGAGCTTCGGTAGCAAGTAATTATACATTTCCTGGTTATCCAACACTATTCTTACATTGTGGTACCGGAATAGCTCCAGAAATACAACGAAATGAAAAATGGGTATTTTGGAATGATGTATTAAATTGTTCACAGTCCTTTCAATGGCAAAATCCAGACGCAACACTATTATTAAATCATGGGATTAAGATATGTCCTTCAGGGAATGAAGTTGAAGTAGAATTATATAATGCAAGTGCTTATGTTGATTTAACTTCAGCACAAATAGAATTAAGAGACCCAAGTGGGGCTTTAATGTATACTCAACAATGGCAAGGTAATCTATTACCAGCTGGACATACATTAGTTACAATAAACTATCTAATCACAACACCTGGAACATGGACAGCTAAAGTTGTACTACCAAATAATGTGGCTGACACACGTCCAAATGGAGACGAAGAGAATATAGAGGTTGTAGCACCTTTAACTAATATACATACAGATTTAACCGTAACTATAGTAACAGATAGATATGGTTCAGAAACAACGTGGTCAATAGGTGATGGTAGTATTACTTATATGAATGGTGGACCATATAATGATTTAACAGTAAACGGAACAACACCACAAACACCTATAGTAGGAACAATACCACCTAACACTTGTGTAACCTTTAAGATAGAAGATACATATATGGATGGTATTTGTTGTGATTGGGGTAATGGAAGTTATATAGTTACTGACGCTTTAGGAAATATAATATCACAGGGAGGTGACTTCGGTTCTATAGAAGAAGTTAAATTTGAGACAGGTAACTTTACCGTAGGTATAAAGGAAGTTGTTTTTATAAATCCGTTAGATGGTAGAATATTTGATGTATTGGGTAGAGAATGGAAATGTGAGTTTATTGACTTACCCAAAGGAATGTATATTATTAATAGTAATAAAATGATTAAAACAAAATAAAAATGAAAAGAATACTATTAGTATTATTAGTCTTGTTTGGACTACAAACACAAGCTCAAACCCAAATAGATAATTGTGATTCATTAAGTTGGACACAATATCCAGTAGCAGGATTATCAATAACATTAGATACTACAGGTGCAGGAACCCACCCCTATGGTGTAGATTCTGTAGAAGTAATATGGACTGCCTGCAATTCAACACAATGCTACTCTGCTCCAATGGGTATGACTGGATATTTTCCACAAGTAAGTTTATCGGACACACTTAAAGTTTGTTTTGATGCTTGGTTTTATTCTACAGCATTGGGGGGTAATTGGTTTTGGGAATTTTGCAGTCAATGTGATTCAATAATACACGATGGTACTTCATGGGTATTGTTTAACCCAAGTAATACAGTTGGGATTGAAGAATTAATGAAAAATGAGGGTGTTAATAATAATAAAATTTATGATATTCTAGGTAGAGAAGTGACTGATGTTAGATTAAATACAATATACATTAGAAACAATAAGAAATATATACAATTGAGTAAACAATAATAAATCAAAATAAATAAATTAATAAAAACAAAAAAGTAGAACATGGAAGGAACAGTAAAATGGTTTAACGCGGACAAAGGATATGGATTCATATCTGGCAGTGACCAAACAGATTATTTCGCTCACTTTGGAGAAATTCAAGTTGAAGGGTACAAAACATTAAAAGAAGGTCAGGAAGTAATATTTGAAACAGAGGATGGACCTAAAGGTCCGGTAGCTAAAAGTATCGTTAACGTTTAATATAGGTAAACAATGAAAAAAGGCATACAAATATTAGGTTTAGCTATGGCAGGTTTAATGACTTGGTTTAGTCCACTACAAACAACACACGGAACAAATAGTTGTTGTGCGGAATGTGTACTTAAAAAAGAAGATGAAATTGAAGTGGTTGAAGAACAAATACAAGATGTCACACTTTAAATAATAAATTGTCCCCACAATACAATAAAAGTGGGGTAGGTAAAAAAAAGAAAAATGGAAAAATATATAAAATGTTATGGTGGGTATGTACTCGCTGTTGGTGCTGGATGTACGTTCGGTACTTCTTTATTCGGTGGTTTGGTTTTACTTTCGGGTGCTGTTTATATGGCTTATAGATGTTCTCAGACATGTTGTAAACTATAACTAAAGAAAAATGAGTGATTGTATTACATGGGAAGAAGGTGATATAATTTGGGACCAAACGGACTTTACTTGGTCAGACATATGTCTACTAGTAGAAATAGTAACCCAAGGTGGTGGGTATAGTGGACAGTGGAAAAGACTTAGGGATAGAGACAAAACAACCCAAAGAAAATTCATAAAACTGCTATGTAGGATAAAAGGTGAGGAGTATACTGAGACCAAATATTTTAGACCTGATGTAAGAGTTAGGGCGGGTGATTTTAATTTAATTGAGAAATTTTTGAAAAAGCCGGAAATCAGTATATTTATTAATAAAGGAAAATAAATGTATACACTCTACACAGACAAAAATAATATATTTGAATGCGACATTCAACTAGAGGGAGCAAGTCTTTCTCAAGCCTTTGCAAGAGTAATTGTAGAAGGTAATGACTTAAATTTAGTATTTGATGGTAAGATAAACAATGATGGTAATTGTAGGATTGAAATGCCAAAGTTAAATATGTTAAAGGAAGGTGGTGAGATGAAGTTAGAAGTTATTGCTGACGACATGTACTTTAATCCTTGGAACTCTGACTTCGAATTAAAAAAATCAAAAAGTGTTACAGTTGAGGTTAAACAACCAACTGATAAGGTCATTAAAGAAAATAGAGCTACTGTAAAAGTTAACATACCCAAAGAAAGAAAACCACAAAGAAAGGTAAGTCAACCTAAAAAAACAATAAAAGAGTCAAATTTCACCAAACAGGACCTTAAGAAACTCCTACTTAAGTTAAGGTCATAAGTTCACTTTTGTAGCCGATAAACTATATTTTAGCTATGGCGAACTTAGGAAACCAAAAAATAAAAGACACATACCAGTTGCTACTCCAAGCTGACGCAGCTGGTAATTTACAAAAACTAGACGGTTCCTCACCAAACCCATTCATTGTTAACGGTAATTTAAGGTACGTTGACGGTACTCAAAATAATGGTTACGTGCTACTTTCCGATTCTTCTGGTAACGCAAGTTGGGGTGCAGTTGCATTTTCAGGTGATGTTTACATATCCGGAGGAAGTATTCAAGGTACTACCATAGAGTTAAACGCGTCAAGTGGTGGTACAGTATCTGTTCCCGGATTAAGTTGGTCCTCCAGTACAAGTGGTCACATTTCCAATAGTGGACTAACAGGTAATGTTGGTATAGGTACATCAACACCTAATGAAAAATTAACAGTAGTTGGTGATATCAGTGGGACAACTGATTTACATATTGGTAGAAATATTACCACAACTAATAATTTAACCGTTAATATAGATACATTATACGGAGACTCAGATACAGGTAATGTGGGAGTAGGAAATTTAAATCCTAGTCATAAACTTACTATATCAGGTAATACTTTTCTAAGTGTGATACCCGTAGTGGGACAAACTATCACCGGAACCAAAAATGATGTAAGAATATCTTTTAATGGGGGTGCAACAACTGTAGGTTTACTTGCTGGTATGCAACTAAAAATTGTAGATGGTGACGGCATAACACAAACAGTAACCATTAGTTCGATTGCTAGTGAATTTGTTGTCCACCTTACAGTTCCTTTCCCAGGTAGTGACTTCAGTAGGTCATCTTACTTATATTCTACCAGCAACAACACAAATCAATTCGCAGTATATAGTGGAACTAATATAGCATTTCAAGTTAGTGGTGATGTGGTTATGAGTGGGTCTACAGACTTACTAGATATATTTGCTAGTTCTGGTATCACAAATCAAGATGTTTATTGGTCAGCTAACACTGATGGTAGTATATCTAACAGTAGTTTAACCGGTAATGTAGGGATAGGAACCAATACACCTAATGAAAAATTAACAGTAGTTGGTGATATTAGTGGTACAACTGACTTACATATAGGTGGTAATTTAGG
>Ga0114918_10006108_pt1 | contig 10218 bp, 7 predicted proteins | sample LantaG_FD_87015 | JGI IMG/M metagenome (GOLD analysis project Ga0114918, IMG submission 87015) | Deep subsurface microbial communities from Baltic Sea to uncover new lineages of life (NeLLi) - Landsort_02402 metaG | ecosystem: Environmental > Aquatic > Marine > Oceanic > Sediment | place: Baltic...
AGGTGTCCCGTGTGAAGCCTGCAATGCCGGGCAACCACCAGCTCGATAACGCCGCGACGGCCGCCGCCGTTCTTTCCGTGATGCAGGACAGCGGCGCCCTGCATCTTTCCGAAGATCAGATTCGCACCGGACTCGCCACGGCGTTTTGCCCGGCGCGGGTCGAATGCGTCAGAACGAGCCCGCTTACCATCGTCGATTCGTCGCACAACACCGCATCCATCCGCGTGCTGCTCGACACGTTGCGCTCGGATTTTTCGTACAAGCGGCTGATCCTGGTGTTTGCCGTTGCGGCGGATAAAGACATCGACGACATGCTGCGCTTGCTTCTGCCGGAGGCGTCGCACGTGGTTTTCACCGTGATGGATAACCCGCGAGCATCAGACCCGCACAATCTCGCGGAAAGAGCCGAAGCGCTGGGTTTCAAACGATACACGGTGCAGCCGGTTATTGCCGAAGCCTTGAAGACGGCTCAGAGCATGGCTTCGCCTGATGATTTGATTTGTGTTTGCGGTTCGTTTTATCTTGCCGGCGACGCCCGGAAACTGCTCGTCGAGCAACACGGCCGGATGAAACCTACACTACAAGCCGGGTAATCGTTACGCGGGCTTTAGCACCCTTTCGAGCGGAGTTTACCATAGATGCAGAAAAATCCATCAAGCGAATTTATCGCAATTCTCGATTTCGGTTCGCAGTATAACCAACTCATAATGCGGCGCGTGCGCGAACGCAACGTCTACTGCGAGCTGCTGCCGTGCTCTACTGATCGTGACGAACTTGCCGCGCGCAAACCAGCCGGCATCATCCTCGGCGGCGGACCCGCGAGCGTCTACAAGGATGACGCGCCCGTCTGCGACCCCCGCATTCTCGATTTGAACGTGCCCGTGCTCGCCATCTGCTACGGCATGCAATGGGTCTGCCACAACCTCGGATGCGAGGTCACGCAGGCGCCCAGCCGCGAATACGGCGGTGTCGAGGTTACGATAACGAAGGACTCGGAGCTGTTCGCCGGACTGCCCAAGAATATCAGCGTATGGGCGAGCCACAGAGACGTGGTGTCGGTTGTGTCGGATGAATTTGAGATTCTCGCGAAGACACCCAACTGCCCCAACGCAGCAGTCAAGCACAAGACGCGCAAGTTCTACGGAGTGCAATTCCACCCCGAGGTGGACCACACGCCCCAAGGCGGCAAAATCATCCAGAACTTTCTGTATAACGTCTGCGGCTGCACCGGAAACTGGAACATGCACTCGTTCGTCGATTACGCCGTTGAAGACGTTCGCCGGCAGATGGCCGACGGCTCGCGCGTGGTCTGCGGACTGTCGGGCGGCGTCGATTCAGCCGTAACCGCCGCAATCATCAACCGCGCAGCCGGCGACCGCCTCGCGTGCGTTTTCGTCAACACCGGAATGCTCCGCAAAGGCGAGGTTGAATCGGTTATCGAAGCGTTCGGCAAGCATTTCGGTATGCCGCTCATCACCGTCGATGCCGAACGGGAATTCCTCGACGGTCTCGCGGGCGTTCTCGATCCCGAAGAGAAACGCAAGATAATCGGACGGATTTTCATCGAAGTATTCGAACGCGAAGCACGCAAGCTCAAAGACATCAAGTATCTCGCTCAGGGCACAATTTATCCCGACGTCATCGAAAGCACATCGCCGTTCGGCGGGCCGTCGGCAACAATCAAAAGCCACCATAACGTCGGCGGACTGCCCGACGTACTCGGTCTTGACATCATCGAGCCGCTGCGCTTTCTGTTTAAGGATGAAGTGCGGCAGCTCGGCAGGGAACTCGGGCTGCCGGAGACGATTCTACGCCGCCATCCTTTCCCCGGACCCGGACTGGCAGTAAGGGTGCTCGGCGAAGTAACGAAAGCCAGGCTCGACGTGCTTCGTGAAGCCGACGCCATACTCATTCAGGAACTGCACGACTCACACTGGTATGACAAGGTCGCACAGGCGTTTGCCGTGCTGCTGCCGATCAGCAGCGTCGGTGTGATGGGCGACGAACGAACCTACGAGAACGTGATAACCATCAGGTGCGTCGACACCAAAGATTTCATGACGGCGGACTGGTCGCGGCTGCCGCAGGACGTGCTCGCCCGCATTTCCAACAGGATCATAAACGAGGTGCGCGGCGTCAATCGCGTTGTTTACGACATCAGCTCGAAGCCGCCCGCGACCATCGAATGGGAATAGAACGATGAGGATCATCGCAACCACCGACGCCGGTTTCGATAGCCAACTCGCGCGAATCACCGGCAGGATGGAACTGCAGGAGCGCTCCCAGCCGCCGGCGGTTCAGAGGAAAACCATCGAGGTGTTCGGCAAACCGCTAACGCCTTCCGAGGTAGTGCGAACCATCGTTGCAGACGTCCGCGAACGCGGCGACGACGCCGTATTCGACTATGCCCGACGGCTCGACGGCCAGACGATCGACGCCGCAAACGTGCGCGTTCCGCAGGATGAAATCGACGCCGCATGCCAACGTGTAGAACCCGCCCTTCTCGCTGCGCTGCAAAAGGCAGCCGAGAACGTCCGGCGCTATCAGCAGCATATTCTCACACCCGAACCGCCGCCGCTGAGCGTTGCCGGGCGCACGCTCATCTCGCGATATCTTCCGGTGGAAGTTGCCGGCATCTACGTGCCGGGCGGTCTCGCGCCGTACCCGTCGTCGCTGATAATGGGTGCCGTGCCTGCACTTGCCGCCGGTGTGAAGCGCGTTTACGTCTGCTCGCTTCCGCTCAAGGACGGATCGATGCATCCCGCGGTCCTCGCAGCCGCAAGCGTGTGCGGTGTCAACGAAATCTACCGCGTCGGCGGCGTGCACGCAATCGCAGCTATGGCGTTCGGCACAGCGTCGATTCCCAGAGCCGACAAAATCGCCGGACCCGGAAATTATTTCATAGCGCTCGCCAAGAAGGAAATTTACGGCTACGCCGATATCGACCTCTTCGCCGGACCGAGCGAGATACTCGTTCTCGCCGACGATTCAGCCGACCCGTCGTACGTCGCCGCCGACCTGCTCTCGCAAGCCGAACACGGCTCGATGGCGTCCGCGGTGCTGGTCACAACTTCCGCCGCGCTCGCCGCGAAGGTTCAGCAGAAACTCCACGAACATCTGGCGGCACTGCCCAACCGCGACGTTGCCGGACGCGCGATGGATGAATACGGCGCGGCAATCGTAGCCCGCGACACCGAAGAATGCATCCGGCTCGCAAACCGCATCGCTCCCGAGCATCTCGAAATATTGCTTGAGGAACCAGAGAAATATATCGAGTCAATCACGAACGCCGGAGCGGTATTTGTCGGACCGTTCACACCGGAGCCTGTCGGCGATTATATTGCCGGTTCGTCGCACATCCTTCCGACGGGCGGCACAGCGCGGTTCTTCTCCGGTCTCTCGGCAAACAGCTTCCTTCGCCGCACCAGCATCGTGAAGTACGACAAAGCCGCGCTCGAAGCAGACGTAGATGCTATCGCCGCAATCGCGCGAGCCGAAGGATTTCATGCACACGCACTTTCGGCTGAGGTAAGGAAGAAATAATCCGCGAAAACGGAAGACTTTACCGCAGAGGACGCAGAGGAATGCAGAGGCTTGCTGTCCGACCTGTCCGACCTGTCCGACGAGTCCGACGAGTCCGACTGATTCTCTGGCAAGACATGCAAGGTGTCAGTCAGTGTCTATGTGAGATTTAGAATACCATGCAATACTTCCGCCCCAACATAAATTCAATGGAAGCCTACGCGCCGGGCGAGCAGCCGCAGGACGGCGAGTTTGTGAAGCTCAACACGAACGAAAGCCCGTATCCGCCGTTCGACGACGTGCTTGAGGCGATTCGCCGCGAGGTCGACGGACGTCTGCGGCTGTATCCCGATCCGCTGTGCACGCGCGTCCGCCGCCAGGCCGCCCGCGTGTTCAATGTCGATCCCGATATGGTGATCGTCGGCAACGGCTCCGACGATATTCTCACTATCACCGTGCGCAGTTTCGTGGGCGACGGCGGGAAGGTCGTGTATCTCAATCCGTCTTACGGACTTTACGGCGTTCTCGCCGATATTCAGAACGCGAAGAAATGCCCCATTGAATATACGGATGATTACCGCCTTCCGCCGGAGATTCGCCAGCCGGACGCGAAACTGACATTCATCTGCACGCCGAATAATCCCACAGGCACCGTCACGCCGCCGGAGGAGGTCGCGAAGGTTGCGGAACGCTCGCACGGCATTGTGGCAGTTGACGAAGCGTACGCCGATTTCGCCGAGCAGTCCTGCGTCGATCTCGTGCACCGTTGCGATAACATCCTCGTGCTGCGGAGCCTGTCGAAATCGTATTCGCTCGCCGGGCTGCGCATCGGGCTGGGCATCGGCAACGCGAACCTGATCGCCGGAATGATGAAGGTGAAGGACTCGTATAACGTCCAGCGGCTGGGCATTGCGGGCGCAGAGGCGGCGCTTGCCAATGTTGACAAAATGAAGGCGAACGCGGAAAAGGTGAAGGAGAACCGCCGCTACCTTGCCGGGCAGCTTGAGAAACTTGGCTTTGACGTGCTGCCGTCGCAGGCGAATTTCATCTTCGCCAGACCGCCAATGTGGCACGGACACCTTGCCCGTGAAACGGATTCACGGCCTGGAAGGCCGACCCGCTTGCGTGCGGGTGCGCTCTACGAGGAACTGAAGACCCGGCGGATACTCGTGCGATACTGGAATCTGCCGAGGCTGTCGGACGGCATTCGCATCAGCATCGGCACGCGGCAGGAACTCGATGCGTTTCTCGCGGCTACTAAGGAAATTTTCGCCGGATACAACCGAAAATAACTTTGTGTGAACGAGCCGGTTCGTAATCTGAAGGAGCAGGCTATGACAATGCGTGCGAGCGAAATAAGGCGTGAGACGAACGAAACCGCAGTTGACGTGAAGCTGCATCTTGACGGCGAGGGCACGGCCCGCATCGATACGGGCGTTCCGTTTTTCGATCACATGCTGACGCTGTTCGTCAAGCACTCGCTGATGGATGCAACAATTAAGGCCACCGGCGACACTCACATCGACTATCACCACACCGTCGAAGACGTGGGCATCACACTCGGACGCGCCATAAAGGAAGCCCTCGGCGACAAGCGCGGCATTCACCGTTTCGGCCACAGCGCCGCGCCGATGGACGAAGCGCTCGCAGACGTTGCCATAGATATCAGCGGACGCGGCTTCCTCGTTTACAACGTCAACTTTCCGACGAAGCATATCGGCAATTACGACGTGCAACTGACGGAGGAATTTCTGCGGGCGGTTGCGCACAACGCCGAGATCACGCTGCACGTAACGGTGCCCTACGGCAAGGACGCCCACCACATTTCCGAAGCGATTTTCAAAGGCCTCGCGCGGGCGCTCTATCACGCCGTGCTCGTGTCATCGCGAATGACCGGCGTGCCTTCGACTAAGGGTGTGATTTGAAGTAGGCAAAGACAGGAATTCATTTTGTATTCTGCTTGCGTTTCGCTTTTCGCTTCCTTGCTTGAATACTAGGCTGCCCTGAAAGATACATGCGTTCATAAGTATCCAGTATCTTTTCCAGCAAGTCAGTGGCAACATCAAACTTTTGCGGGGAACGCAACTTTGACATTATGTCGCTGAAAACTGACGCAGGCAGGATAAGTATCAGCTTTGAATGCGTTTTCCACATCTCCTGTACCCAATCCAGAGCTTTTCCCTTTTCGAGTTGCCATTTCTTTGCTCTGTTGATAAAGAATCCAAGATTACCGTATGGCCCTGTTAAGTAGGACAGCATCTGACGAAATTCGGCAGGACCCAGTTCTGAATGATTTTTGACTTCAAAAATGACCTGATGCGCTTTGTAGGCGGAGAGGATATAGGACCACACATTGCCTTCTCCTGTATTCGTAGCTACTATATCGCGCCGCTGAGTTGCACTCGCATTTGGACGAAGTTGCACATTTCTGAGATAGCCAGAAAAGGCAACTTTGACCGCTTCACAGCACCACTCCTCAAATTCGTCCTGCCCTGAATGGCCCTCGGTAATATTTCCTAAAGCAGTTATTCGTTGCCCAAGTGCCTTCTTACGCCTTTCTTTTTCCTCTGACACAAGAGTTATATCGTACTCATCATATATCTCTTCTGCATCATCACGACCCAATTGGGACTGCGAAATGTTCAGTGCTCGTAGATAACATGGATGTATAAGCAACTCCGCGTCACTAGCCAGCTTCAGGTCTACACTCCGACCATCGTGTGAGAACACAAAACTTCCACTCTGAGCATTGCGAATTCCCATGAATCCCACCCCATAGAGCATGGCAAGTATTTCATCCGCCGAATCTAACAATGCAATATTTTGCTGAGCTTTTGCACCGTAGGAATCAGTCGCTAGTACTTTGTCCAAAATCAGACAAGCCTGGTCATAGTTCATTCTCTCGCTCTGGTTATAGAATGCCTGAATAATATCCTGAAGAGCCGGAATTGTATCCGAGTATTCCTTTATGAGATCACCAAGCCTGCTTTCTGATATTTCTTTAGCACCCAATTCAACATCTTCTAACACAATTCGCCTGCTGTTCTTGCGACCGGCGTTATAAAACGCGCTATTCAGCAGGTGAAGTAGATCCCTTGGTCGGTAAAGAGTTAGTCTCAGACATGTTTCAAAACCGTCACTTCCAGATAGATCACGGGCGGTGCAAGCGTTCCATATTTTGAGATTCTTCTCTGCGTCGAGTTCAAAAACAGCTCTAAGGCGCAAACAGGCAAAGTTGAAAAGTTCCACCTTCTCCCAATGCATACGTAACACATGACCTTCAATTTTCCTGGAAAAATCAGGATCGTGATGCTTCAGAGCTCTGAACATGTTGTCACGCATGAAGAGTAGAACCTTTGCTTTTATCATGCTGCTAACTGCCAAGCAAGCATATGTGATCCCCCCCAGTATTCCTACTCCTAACAGATCCTGTTCATATCCTTCATCGATTTTGTCTAGAATTATTACGATGTCTTTTCTAGCATGAATTATTGCGTCCGCGACATATTGCTTAAGCGCATCAACGTGCAACGCCCCGGAAAGGTCTGCAATGTTTGCCTCCTGTGTCTTCTCTGCAGACAACAGCCCTGTCAGTTTCGCTCTCAATCTGGCACAGGTTCCTAACCTCGTCTTCTGCCACGTTACGAACTCTGACTCTAAAACCATAGCTTCTTGAGGTGTCTTAGAACCTGAACGGCTTCGAAGGGAGACAGCAACTTCCATCAGGATGCCATATGTCCAAATGATTCTTGACACAGCTCGAGCCAAAGTGTATTTACCTCCGAAATTTGACAAGGCATCTCGGAAACCGAACATCTCATCTTCTGTGGGCATCAATTCAGTAACGATAGTGTGCTGATCCTTGCTACGCGACGACTTGATCCTATGAGCTAGCGCACTCTTGCCACAACCTCTACGCCCTACTATAATAACCTTGTCATTCGTACTGATCACGGTTTTATAGTCTTGGGATTCATAGAATGCTTTCTCAAGCATCTCTTTGTCGGCCTCAGCACTTAGTTGGCCAAGTATATTGCCAGAAAGCACTTCCCTTGCTGTCATGGTTTATCTCCTGTAGAATACACTCAATAGCTTCAAGGCTATCAAATCGTAAAGCGAATATCAAGGAGAAAACTTGGGCTTTCAAAGGTCTGAGCTAAAATATGACACCACCTGCAATTGCGGGTGGTGTCTCTTTTTTGTGCGAGTTTTCTATCGGACCGATCAGACGGATCGGACGGATCAGACTGATCGGACGGCGGCTCCTCTGCGTTCCTCTGCGTCCTCTGCGGCCAACTCGTCTTCTTATAGCTGGTTCAGCAGCCGCAGGTCGTTGTCGAAGAGGAGGCGGATGTCGGTTATGCCGAACCTGTACATTGCGGCGCGGTCGATTCCCATGCCGAATGCGAAGCCGGTGTATTTTTCGCTGTCGATTCCGACGGCTTTGAAGACATTCGGATCGACCATTCCGGCTCCGAGCAGTTCGGTCCAGCCCTTGCCCTGGCAGGCGGGGCAGCCTTTGCCGCGGCAGAATGTGCAGGAGATGTCGACTTCGGCGCTTGGTTCGGTGAATGGGAAGAACGACGGGCGCATTCTGGTGCGGGTGTCGGGTCCGAAGAACGTTTTCATGGCTTTGTCGAGGACGTCCTTGAGGTCGGCGAGCGTGATATTCTCGTCGACGGCCAGCCCTTCAATCTGGTGGAATACGGGGTAGTGGCTGGCGTCGGGTGTGTCGCGCCGGAAGACTTTGCCTGGTGCAACGACCCGCAGCGGGGGCTTGCGCTCGAGCATGGTGCGCACCTGCACGGGCGAGGTGTGGCTTCGCAGCAGGATGTCGTCCTTGATGAAGAAGGTGTCGAAGTCGTCGCGTGCCGGGTGCTCATCGGGGATGTTGAGGGCGTCGAAGTTGTGGAATGCGGTTTCCATTTCGGGACCGTATACGACTTCGAATCCGAGGCGTGCGAAGATTTCGACGAGTTCGTTGGTTGCGCGCGTGATCGGGTGCAGCCTGCCAAACGCGGGGCGTTGGCCGGGTATGGTGATGTCGAAGACTTCCTTGACCGGCTTTGGTTGGCTGGCGGCGAACTCGGCGGCTTTGGCTTTGAGTTTCTGTTCGACGGCCTGCCGCGTTTCGTTGGCGAGCTTGCCGGCGAGCGGTTTTTCATCGGCGGAAAGCCCGGCCATTCTGCCCATGAGGTCTTTGAAGATTCCCTTGCGGCCGAGATATTTGACGCGAAGTTGTTCGACCTGCTCGGCGTTTTGGGCGTTTTCGATTTCTTCGAGGGCTCGTTGGCCTGCCTGTTTGATTTCTTCGATCATTTGCTGCTCAATCAAGCTCTCACACGGACTGACACGGACGATGGGCAGGCGCGGAGACCTGCCCCTACACTATTACGCCTCTTCTTCGGTTGCGCTGCGGCTGTTATGCTGTTGCCGGTTGTGCGAGGGCTTCAGTTGCTGACTGCACGAGCTGGTCGAATGCTGCCGCATCGGTAAGTGCAACTTCGGCGAGCATCTTGCGGTCTGCTTCGATGCCTGCGGCGTTGAGTCCGGCGACGAACCGGCTGTATGATATTCCGCGCTGCCGGCAGGCGGCGTTGATTCGGATTATCCAGAGTTTGCGAAATTCGCGCTTGCGGACTCTGCGGTCGCGATAGGCGTAGGCATCTGCGCGCATGACTGTTTCTTTGGCGGTTCGCAGGAGGTTTCTGCGGCCGCCTCGGAAGCCTTTGGTCCGCTTGAAGAGGCGGTTTTTCGACCGCTTTGACGCAGGGGAGCTTGTGATTCTCACGTAATTCTCTCCTTATGGTTTCTGCAGGATGCAGGTTTTTGACGTTGAATTACAGGCCGAGCATTCTTCGGACGCGGCGTGCGTCTCCGGGTGCGGCAACAATCCGCCTGCGGAGTTGCCTGCGGCGTTTGGCGCTTTTGCCGCTCAACAGGTGGCGTCGTCCGGGGCGGCTGTAGAGCACTTTACCATTTCTGGTAACGCGTACTCTCTTGGCTAATCCCTTATGTGTTTTCATCTTTGGCATTTCTTGCGTGCTCCGGGTTTTCTATATTGCTTTACGCTTCGTGAGAGGGTGGTTTTCTATAGGACATATACGACCTGAGCCGGCAAAGCCGGAAGCCATCAGCCATCGGCCGTCAGCATGCGATCAGTCGGATCAGTCCGATCGGTCGGATCAGTCCGATCAGTCCGATCAGACAGCCGCGCTATTACGAGTTACAGGACTTACAGGACTTTACACCCTACAGCTTCTTAGCTCATTTGTTGTTCGTTTCACAGCAGATGAGAAAAAACGAATCCCCTGCAACCGAGGCATCGTGCAACTGCTTCGGTTTTCCGGAGATGCTACTCTCGTGTGCCTTTCCGGGCAAGCTGCAGGAACTTGCGGGCATCAGCTCTTTGGTGCGAGCAATATGCCCATCTTGCGTCCTTCGAGCTTGGGCGGACGCTCGACTTTTGAGACTTCGGCCAGTGTGTCGACAAACCGCATCAGGACTTCGCGGCCGATGTCGATGTGAGCCATTTCACGCCCCTTGAAGAACATGTTCACCTGCACCTTGTGCCCGTCCTCAAGGAACTGCCGGGCATGCTCGATGCGGTAGCCGATGTCGTGCGAATCGGTTTTCGGATGCAGCCTGATTTCCTTCAGGACTTTCGCATGTGACTTCGCCCGCGACGTCTGCTGC
>Ga0114918_10006109_pt1 | contig 10217 bp, 7 predicted proteins | sample LantaG_FD_87015 | JGI IMG/M metagenome (GOLD analysis project Ga0114918, IMG submission 87015) | Deep subsurface microbial communities from Baltic Sea to uncover new lineages of life (NeLLi) - Landsort_02402 metaG | ecosystem: Environmental > Aquatic > Marine > Oceanic > Sediment | place: Baltic...
ATGTTGTGCACAGAACACAGGTGCTTACAAAAAAAGCCTGCCCGCCGCGAAGTGGGCCCAGGCACAATTTCTTTCTACCATCCGGGTCGGTTCTTTAGTTCAGGGAAGAATAATAACATTTTAGCAGAATAAATCAAAGAAAAAAATTGACATAAGGGGCGGTTTACTATAGTTTTTTAGCGGTTTTTGTTTCGGAGGACGTTTTCATAAGGTTTTGATTTTGAAGGACTTAAAGCGAATAGCTGTAATAGGCCTGGGGCTATTGGGCGGCTCGATAGTTTTGGCAGTTTCGCGCAAGTGGCCCGGTGTGCGGACAACAGGTTATACGCACCGCCCCGGCACCCGGCGAAAAGCAAGACGATTGCTGACGGCGGCGCGGATAGTAGATGATATAAAAGAGAGCGTCAGCGCTGCTGACCTTGTCATCATCGCGACGCCTATATACAGCTTTGAGGAAATCTTTCAGACGATTGGCGGTTCACTTCGTCGAGGTTGTATCGTTACCGACGTCGGCTCGACAAAGGTCCTGCCGCACCGTTGGGCGGCGAAGTATCTGCCAAAAAGTGTGTATTATGCAGGCTCGCACCCAATCGCAGGCTCAGAGCAAAGAGGTGTTGAGTTTGCGAGGGATGATTTGTTTGAACAGGCCGCCTGCATTTTGACAAAGACGAAAAACACCCGCAATGCATCGGTGCAGGTTCTCAAAAGATTCTGGTCGTCCCTTGGCTGCTGCGTGAAACTGATGACACCGGCTGAACACGACAGGGTCTTCGCGAATATAAGTCATCTGCCGCATATAACAGCGGCGGCGTTAATAAACGCCAGCAAAGCAGAGGAGCTTAAATTTGCCGGCAAAGGCTTTGTAGATACTTCAAGGATAGCATCTGGGCCAGCCAATATCTGGGCCGACGTGCTGGCGACGAATGCGAAAAACAGTGTAAAAGGCATCGAAAGAATCATAAGTGAGCTGGAAAAGTTGAAAAGGGCCATAGGCTCGGCAGATAAAAAAGAGATTGAAAGACTGCTCGAGGCGGCAAGAAACAAGCGCGCAGCACTTATAAAATACAAAATGAAGAGGGAGGAGATAATATCTTGAGGCAGTGGCGTTTCGAAGTTTTTAACCGTGCCGGCGCTGCTGATGTGCACGGCAGCAGTGTGCTGGAAGATATCAGAGAGTTAGGCATCGGTTCGGTGGAGGCGGTGCAGTCAGCGAAGGTCTTTCTGATTGAAGCCGATCCCTCGACTGCGCTCGGGACAGGCTTTGATGAGGCTTTTGCGAAACGTCTGGGTGCCGAGCTTTTGACCGACCCGGTCTGTGAAGAGTATTACATAGGCAGAAGCGGCCCGCCGGCTGGACTGGCGAAGGCGACGTTAATCGAAGTGCACCTCAAAAGCGGTGTTACCGACCCGGTGGCTGAGTCGGTAATGGCGGCAATGGCTGATATGGGGGTTAAAGCAAATAATGTTCGAACGGCGAGAAAGTACGTTCTGTTGGGCAAAATTACTTCGAGTCAGGTCGATACTATCGCAAAGAAGATACTGGCCAACGACTGCATCGAGGATGTGATAATCGGCAACGAGGCTGAGCCGCCGAGCCCACATCTGAAGCCTTACGAATTTCAGTTGGTGCACTGGCCCGTACGCGAGCTCGACGACGAAAAACTGGTATCGCTGAGCAGAGAAAAGGACCTGTTTCTCAACCTCGTGGAGATGCAGACCATTCAAAAATACTATCGGGAGCTTGGCAGAGAACCCACCGACGTTGAGCTCGAGACGCTTGCGCAGACCTGGAGCGAGCACTGCGTTCACAAGACCCTGACAAGCTCGGTGGATATGACAATCGATGGCGAGCAGGTGCATTTCGATAATCTGTTGAAAGATACGGTCTTTCGAGCTACGCGGCAGCTTGACAAAAAGTGGTGCATATCTGTCTTTGTGGATAATGCCGGCGTGATAGAATTTGATGAAGATTCGGCGGTGTGTTTCAAGGTCGAGACACATAATCGCCCATCGGCACTGGACCCGTATGGCGGTTCTGCTACAGGTATCGGGGGGGTAATTCGCGACCCAATGGGGACCGGCCTGGGTGCAAGGCCTATTGCCAGCACAGATATATTCTGCTTTGGCCCGCCCGACAAGAAACTCGAGGATATACCCAGAGGTGTTCTGCACCCGAGGAGAGTTATGAAGGGTGTTGTGGCCGGCGTGCGGGACTATGGCAACAGGATGGGAATACCGACAGTCAATGGTGCGATTTACTTTGACGAAAGGTACCTGGGTAATCCGCTGGTCTACTGTGGCAATATTGGAATAATGGACAAAAACAAGTGCTTTAAGAACCCGCAGAGCGGCAATCTTATCATAATGGTTGGCGGCCGGATTGGGCGGGATGGAATACATGGAGCGACTTTCTCAAGCGGCGAAATAACACACGAGTATGAAACAATCTTTTCGCATGCTGTGCAAATCGGCAATCCAATCGTGGAAAAGAAGATGCTGGACGTACTGCTACAGGCGAATGAAGCCGGCCTGTACGAAGCGATTACCGACTGTGGTGCTGGGGGGCTTAGCAGTGCGGTTGGAGAGATGGGCGAGAACCTTGGGGCCGAAGTCGATTTGGAAAAAGCGCCACTTAAATACGCCGGGCTAAATTACACTGAAATCTGGATAAGCGAAGCCCAGGAAAGAATGGTCATAGCGGTAAAGCCGGAGAACTTAGAGGCCATCACCAAAATCTTCGACGCCGAGAACGTCGAGTCTACGGTAATCGGTAAGTTCACCAGTGATAGAAAGCTGAAGCTGCGATATAACGGCAGGCAGGTGGGCGAACTCGATATGGAATTTCTGCACGATGGTGTGCCGAAATACTCGCGCAAGGCGGTGTGGGAAAGTCCGCGATTGACTGAGCCTAACATACCAGCAAAAGACAATTACAATGACGAGCTTCTGGGAATTCTGGGCTGTTACAACGTTGCGAGCAAGGAATGGGTAATCCGCCAATACGACCACGAAGTTCAGGGCGGTTCGGTTGTGAAGCCATTAACGGGTGTAAATAACGACGGCCCGAGTGACGCAGCGGTGATAAAGCCGAGGTTTGACTCAGACAAGGGGTTGGCAATAAGCTGCGGAATGAACCCAATGTACGGTGACATCGACCCGTACTGGATGGCGCTGTCGGGGATTGATGAGGCGATAAGGAACCTGATTGCCGTAGGCGGGCGAGCGGACAGAATCGCGATTTTGGATAATTTCTGCTGGGGTAACTGCACGAAGCCCGAAACGTTCGGCCCATTGGTTCGTGCTGCTCAGGCCTGCTATGATGGTGCAGTCGCTTTTGGGGCGCCGTTTATCTCCGGCAAGGATTCGTTAAACAACGAATTCTCCTGTAAAGACGGAACGCAAATGTCTATTCCCTCCACACTTCTAATAAGCGCAATATCGCTGGTTGACGATGTAAGCAGGTGCGTAACAATGGACGCTAAGAAAGCGTCGAATTTGCTTTTCGCAGTGGGCGAGACGAAGAATGAGTTAGGCGGCTCGCACTATTACAAGATTCACGGCCAGCTCGGTGCCAACGTTCCAAAGGTGGACCTAAAGACCTCGCCGAAGATAGCGGAAAAAATTTGCACGGCGATAGCTGATGGTCTTGTTGTGAGCTGCCACGACTGCTCGGAAGGCGGCTTAGCGGTGGCGCTTGCGGAGATGGCCTTTGCCGGTGGGTTGGGAATAGAGGCGGATTTGCGGGGTCTGCCGAAAAGTGCGGACTGCTCCCGGATAGATACACAGCTTTTCAGCGAGTCAAACTCACGCTATATAGTTGAGGTTGAGCCGGAAAATTACGATGCCTTTGCCAGGCTGATGCTAAATCTGCCGTTCGGGCAAATCGGCAAAGTTACAGAAGAAAAAACACTTATCATAAAAGCAGAAGACGGTAAGAGAGTTATTGAGGCGGATATAGATTCATTAAAACAAGCGTGGCAGAAGCCGCTTGATTGGTAGTATTAGATGTGAGATGCACAAATCGAAAGGCAGCAATGGCACAGGTTAAAGCGGTAGTTTTGCGGGCGGCGGGCATAAACTGCGATATGGAAACCGTCTATGCGCTCGAGCTGGCAGGCGCGGCAACACAGGCGCTCCATATAAACAGGATAATCGAGAACAAATCGCTCCTTGAGCAATTCCATATACTTGTCTTTCCCGGAGGTTTTAGCTACGGCGATGATGTGGCGGCAGGCAAGATTCTGGCAAACCAGGTTATGCATCACCTTTCTGAGCCGATACAAAAATTTATCGATGACGGTAAATTAGTGCTCGGAATCTGTAATGGCTTTCAGGTTCTCGTAAAGACGGGGATTTTGCCCGGCAACGGCTCCGGCCAGCGGCAGTCCGTAACCATAACCTACAATGACAGCGGTAAATTCGAGGATAGATGGGTGTATTTAACCCCACAGACCGATAGATGTATTTTCATCGAGAAAGGCAGACAAATCTATCTGCCGATTGCGCATGGCGAAGGCAAAGTTGTAACCAAAGACACGGCCAGCCTAAATAAATTGAAGTCCGATGGATGCATTGCGTTCAAATATGTGGACCGCAATGGCAAAGAAGGAGACTATCCAATTAACCCGAACGGCTCGGTTGATTCGATAGCGGGCCTGACGGATTCTACCGGTCGCGTGCTGGGCCTTATGCCGCATCCTGAAAGGCACGTTCGGCCCACGCAGCACCCGCAGTGGTCTCGTTTGAGAAGCAAAGACGAATCTGACTCCGGCTTGCGCCTTCGCCAAGACGAGGCTGATGGGACGACAATCTTTACTAACGCCGTCAGATATATACGAGAGAGGTTCTGAAGGGAAGAAGGCGTGCCTCACGTAATTGTATCCAAGAAGCAGCTTTCAGCGAACGTATTCGCTGCGGATATAGAAGCGCCGCTTGTTGCGCAGGCGGGAAAGCCCGGTCAATTCGTCATTATATGCATCAGCAGTGACTACAGCGAACGAATTCCGCTGACGATTGCCGGCGCCGACATTGAAAAAGGTACGATTCGTCTGATTTGGCAGCGTGTCGGCAAAACCACCGCAGAATTGTCTGATATGCAGACAGGTCAGGAAATTGCCAACGTTGTCGGGCCGTTAGGTCGGCCCACCCACGTAGAAAATTTTGGTACATGCGTGTGTGTCGGCGGCGGAATAGGCATCGCTCCACTGCTGCCTATCACAAAGGCTCTAAAGCAGGCCGGCAATACAATCGTCAGCATCCTTGGAGCGAGAACCAAGGAGCTGCTTATCCTCGAAGATGAATTCTCTCAGACAAGCGACGAGCTGATAGTAACGACCGACGACGGCTCATACGGCAGAAAGGCCCTCGTAACCGAGCCTCTAAAGGAGGTATGTCAGCGGCCGTTAAAGCCTGACCAGGTTTTCGCAATCGGCCCTGCAATTATGATGAAGTTCTGCTGCGAGGTAACAAAACAATTTAACATTCCCACGCAGGTTTCGCTAAACACGATTATGGTTGACGGCACCGGCATGTGCGGCGGCTGTCGAATCGAATATGACGGTAAGCCGAAGTTCGTATGCGTTGACGGCCCGGAATTTGACGGGCACAAGGTCAACTTCGACCTGATGATGAAAAGATTAGACGCTTATAAGAACGCCGAACAAAAAGCCTTTGAAAAGTATAAAAAACATAAGTGTAAGATAGGCCTGGACAAATAAATTGACTATTGACTATTTTTGATGACTAAAAAAAGGAAAGAGGAATTATTGCAACGGCTTTTGGAGAAGCAAAAGGCTGGTGCCCTTAAACCCAAAGACAGATACGAAATCCCTCCACAGGAAATGCCTGCCCGGGATGCTGTCGAAAGAAGAAGCAACGTCAATGAAGTGGCAACCGGTTATACCGAGACACAGGCCCGGCTGGAGGCGCTGCGATGTCTGCAGTGCAAGAATGCTCCCTGTATTGAGGGTTGTCCTGTGCAAATAAGGATACAGGACTTTATAGCTGCCATTGTTAAGGGTGACTTTAAGGAGTCGCTGGAGATTATCAAGGCGAACTCACTGCTGCCGGCCGTTTGCGGCCGGGTTTGTCCACAGGAGGTGCAGTGCCAGGAGAAGTGCACAGTCGGCCTGAAATTCAAGGACACCGCCAAGGCTGTTTCAATCGGCCGACTCGAGAGGTTCGTTGCCGACCTCGGTCGGGACAACGACAGTGTCCCTGCGGTTGCGCCAGAGACGGGGATGAAGGTTGCGGTTATCGGCTCAGGGCCCGGCGGTATCGTGGCAGCTGCCGATACCCGAAGGGCGGGGCACGATGTTACCATATTCGAGGCCTTTCATAAGCCGGGCGGCGTCATGGTTTATGGCATCCCGGAATTTCGTCTGCCAAAGGCGATTGTGCAGGAGGAAATCGACGTCCTTGCCAAGATGGGCGTCAAAATCGTCTGCAACTTTGTGGTCGGCAGAACGAGGACCGTCGAGCAGTTGACCAAAGAAGCCGGCTTTGACGCGGTCTATATAGGCGTCGGCGCGGGTCTGCCGAGGTTTATAGGCATTGAGGGCGAGACCCTTATCGGCGTATACAGCGCCAATGAATATCTGACCCGCGCAAATCTTATGAAGGCCTACAACTTTGGCAAAGGCGCTGACACACCAATAGCACTCGCAAAGAAAGCCGCTGTCATCGGCGGCGGCAATGTCGCTATGGACTCAGCGAGAACAGCCGTCAGACTCGGAGCCGAAAAGGTCTATCTTGTTTATCGAAGGAGCGAAAAGGAGATGCCTGCTCGTATCGAAGAAGTTGAGCATGCAAAAGAAGAAGGCGTCGAGTTCCACATCCTGCAGAGCCCCAAACGAATCATAGGTGACGAAAGCAGCCATGTAACTGCTATCGAATGCCTCAAGTATAAGCTTGGCGAACCGGACGAATCAGGTCGACGCAGACCTGTCCCGATAGAAGGCTCGGAATTTCAAATCGAGGTCGATGCCGTAATAATAGCTATCGGCAACGCTGCAAATCCCTTGATTCGTCAGACCACTCCGGGCCTGGAGTTTAACAAGTGGGGAAATATCGTTGTCGACGAGGAGTGCAAAACCTCATTGGAAGGTGTTTATGCCGGCGGAGATATAGTTTTGGGAGCGGCCACCATAATTTTGGCTATGGGCCAGGGCCGAATTGCCGCCGCTGCAATAAACAAATACCTCGCAGAGAAGAAAAAATCCGGCAGCTAAGCTTGGTAAAGCAGCAGCTCGTTGTTATTTCCGTCTTTTGTTTGTTGAGAGTTAATGAAGTTTGACAGACGATGGGGTTTTTAGTATTATCCTTGCCCTTCACGATTTTTGAGAATCATTAATAAGGGTTCAAAGGCGGCCGTAATGGAATTTAAACCTTTCAGAGCGTTCAGGTTCGACTCAGCGGTAGTTGGAGACGTAGGCAGTTGTATTGCTCCGCCTTACGATGTTATCAGCGAGGCCCAGCAGCAGCGGCTTTACGAAAAAAGCTCGTACAATATTGTACGTATAACGAAAGGAAAAACTACCGCGTCCGATACCGAGAGCAACAATCAGTACACAAGGGCCGCCGAGTATTTTAATAGCTGGATAGAAGAAGGCGTCCTGAAGCAGGATTCCGACGAAACTGTCTATTCCTACGTTCAGGATTTTGAATTAGCCGGGGTTAGCTTTCGGCGCCTCGGTTTTATAGCCCTTGCCAAGCTGGAGGAATTCGGGCCGCGCGGGCGGGTCAGACCTCATGAATACACCTTTGATGAGCCGAAGATTGACCGGCTCAATCTTAAAAGGGCAACCTCAGCTGAGTTTGGTCTTGTGTTTATGCTCTACGAGGATGAGCAAAGGATTGCTGACAGGATTATTGAAAACACTGCTCGGGAAAAACCGCTCATCGATTTTGTCGACGAGCAAAGTGTTCGTCACCGGCTCTTCGCCGTAACCGCAAAGAGAGACATCGAGGCAATTTCAAAAATGATGCTCGATAAAAGCTGTATCATAGCGGATGGGCATCATCGCTATGAGGCGGCTTTAAACTATTACAGGCAAACCGGTAACCCCGCGGCACAGTATCAGATGGCGGCCTTTGTCAACACACGGCATGAAGGATTGGTCATACTTGCCACACATCGACTTGTGAGTAATCTTGAAAGATTTGATTTTGAAAAATTGCTTGGCGAGCTGACGCAAAAGTTTGAAATTACCGAATACCGTTTTGATTCACCGAAAGCTGCAGCACAGGCTGGGCAAAAGATGCTTGCGCAAATGAATACTGAGCAGGGCCGCGGAGGCAGCGCGTTTGGTATTTTTGCCGGCGGCGGTGCTTTCTATGTAGCGGCGTTGAAGGATGGCAGTGCAATGGATTCTGCAGCGCCCGATATGAGTTCGGCCTGGAAGTCGCTCGATGTTTTCGTGCTGCATAAATTGATTCTGGAGGGGATTCTGGGTATTGATGAAAAGAAGTTGGCCGAAGGTGCCAATATCGAATATGTTAAAGGCGCTGGCGATGAAATCGATGAGTTGATTGCAAAGGTCGACAGCGGCCAGAAGCAAGTGGTGTTCTTTATGAATCCGCCGAAAATGCAGCAGATACGAATGGTGACCGAGGTCGGTGAGAAAATGCCGCAAAAATCAACTTACTTCTATCCGAAAATGTACACAGGTCTGACAATTAACAAATTATAATGGGAGAAGGTGAAATGACAGATTGGAAAAATCCTCCGAGACTGTTCATTCCGGGACCGGTCAAGGTCAATGAGGACGTCCTGCAGCAGCTTGCACGTCCGACACTGGGACATCGTCTTAAAGAGTACGTCCAGCTTCACGCCGAGACCATTGACATGTTAAAAAAGATTCTTTTTACCGAGCAGTATGTGTTTTTGTCCACATCGTCGGCCTCTGGAATTTGGGAAGCCGCTATTCGCAACTGTGTTGCTCCAGAAGAAACTGTCCTCTGTACCTGCTGCGGAGCCTTCAGCGACAAATGGGCACAGGTAGCAGAGCTGTGCGGCAGAAATGTCGATGTGCTGAAAGTTGAATGGGGTAACGCCACCACTGCTGAGATGATTGATAAGAGACTTGCGGCCGGGAAATACGCAGCTGTTACCATTGTCTATAGCGAGACAAGCACCGGCCTGATGAATCCGGTTTATGAAATAAGCGAAATGATGAAGGAAAAATATCCAGATATTCTTATCTTTGTCGATGCGGTCAGCGCGATGGTAGGCCTGCCTTTGCATTTCGATAAGCTCGGCTGGGACGTGGCATTTGCCTCGGTACAAAAGGCCCTTGCAATTCCGCCGGGACTGGCGGTAGCTGCCGTAAGCAGCCGTGCTGTGGAAAAGAGCAAAAATGTCCCCGGCCGGGGCTATTACTTTAACTTTGAACTCTGGGTGAAATCCGGCGCTAAGAACCAGACGCTTGTCACGCCCAATATTCCGCATATTATGGCCGTGAACTACCAGTGCAAAAAACTGCTTGCAGAGGGTATGGAAAACGTCTGGACCCGGCACAAAGAAATGGCCGATTTCGTAAGGGCCTGGGCCAAAGAAAAATTCGCACTTTTTTGTGAGGAAAAGTATGCTTCGAACACGCTCACAGCTGTCAAGAACACCAGAGGTATCAACGTCGCTGAGACGATAAATGCCCTCCAGCAAAAGCACAATACGGTCTTCGGAAACGGCTACGGCAAGCTAAAAGAAGAGACCTTCCGAATCGCTCATATGGGGGATATTACTCTTGGCGACCTCAAAGAATTGCTCAGCTGGATTGACGATGAAATCGGCTGACGAATCAGCCTTGTTATTTTTTGCTGCACACGTACGTAAAAACCTTTGACGTTGTGAACCCAGGGGTAATAAAATCGTATAGAAATTAATCAAATTTTTCTTGTTGCTGTCAAATTTAATGGCTTTTGTTACTGTTTTGATAATCTTGTAGGAAATGGGAGGTCGCCAATGCGAATTTTAAGTTTCGAGCGAAGGAGGGGGCTAACAGGTCATCTTGTCATTTCGGTTTTTTTGATGTTGGTGTTACTTGCTGGTGTGCTGCCGGTCTTTGCGCAGGAGGACACAAACAGCATTGCCACTTTGCGGCAGATGGGCAAGGCCTTTGCCCAGATTGCTGAAAAGGCCTCGCCTGCGGTGGTCACTATAAAGGCCGAGAGGACCGTCACGCAGCAGTACTACACAATACCGGATTGGCCCTTTGGCG
>Ga0114918_10006111_pt1 | contig 10215 bp, 5 predicted proteins | sample LantaG_FD_87015 | JGI IMG/M metagenome (GOLD analysis project Ga0114918, IMG submission 87015) | Deep subsurface microbial communities from Baltic Sea to uncover new lineages of life (NeLLi) - Landsort_02402 metaG | ecosystem: Environmental > Aquatic > Marine > Oceanic > Sediment | place: Baltic...
CAAAAGAAAGAGAGAGAGAGAGAGAGAGAGAGAGAGAGAGAGAGAGAGAGAGAGAGAGAGAGAGAGAGAGAGAGAGAGAGAGAGAGTTTTGAGGTCGAGGTTGAAAAAAGTTACTTCATTTTCTTTTTTCTTTTTTCGATCGGCAAATCACTCCATCGAAGAGCTTGGGCGCGTCTCTCCTCGCCCGCGCTTCGTCTCTCTCTTCTACATCCACTCACGAGCAGAGCACGCTTATAGTGACCTGTCTAGAAGAGGGATCGGCGATCGCGAGTGAGATCGCCACTCGGATTGAGGCGTTGTTTTCTCCTCGACTTTTTTCCGAACTCTTCTTTCGGCGGCTCTCGCTCGACCTTTCGACCTCGACCTCCTCCTCAACCTCCTCTTCAAAATGGCCGGCGCCAAAAAGGGAGCCACGCTCCTCATCAAGCTCCTCTCCTCCGCCGGCACGGGCTCCTTCTACGTCAAGCGGAAAAACCCCAGGACGCTTCCAGGGAAGCTGGCTTTCGTCAAGTACGACCCGAAGGTCAAGAGGCACGTCCTCTTCACCGAGACAAAGCTCAAGTGAAGAAGTTTTTTTCTTTCGTTTTTTTTTCACCACGTTTCTTTTTCACCCCGCTCTCCGTTTCCGCGCCCCCCTGTCGAAAAGGACAAAGAAAAAACAATGATACTTATGTAAAACTACAATTCCTGCTAAAAAAGAAGAAGAAGAAGAAGACTACTACTCGCGGCCCCAATCCTCGGGCCACCACTCGGGACGAGAAGCAGAGAACAAAAACCCGCTTCCGCTTCCGATTTCGCTTCCGCTTTCTTCTTCGCTCGGAGCGAGGGCGAGCTCCGGCGCCGCCTCTCCTCCTCCTCCTGGCAGCAGCAGCCCCTGCACCGAGTTCAGCCGGAGCAGCGCCAGCCCGAGGCCGCTCTCCCTGCACAGAGCCAGCAGCCTCCCTGCCGAGCGCCGCGCGGGCCTCGGAGGAGGAGAAGAAGAAGAGGCAGAAGAGGAAGAAGAAGCCTTTTCGTTCTCGGGAGCGACGGCGACGACGAGGTCTCGCCCGATCGGGCCCCCCTTCTCCCCTCCGTTCCCTCCACCTCCGTCCCCTCCTCCCACCAGCACCTTCACGGGCATCACCCGCTTGTGCACCTGGCCCCGAAAATGCGCCCTCGCGACCAGCTCCTGCCCCACGTAGCACCCTTTCGTGAAGGAGACCCCTCGGAGGCCGTCGAGGTTGGCTTCTAGAGGCGTCCCTCGCCCGGGCTCGAGCTCGGCGCCCTCCGCGACGCCCAGGGCGTAGCGGGCAGCGGCATACGAAGAGGAAGAAGCAGAAGCTGATGAAGAAGCAGAGAGAGAGGCGGAGGGCAGCACTGTCCTGAAGCCGAGGGCACGGAGGCCCCTTGGGTCCCTCGGCCACTCTTCCTTTTCTTCTTTTTCTTTTTCTCCTCCTTCGTCTTCAACTTCCCCGCTCCCTCCTCCAAACCCCTTGACGGCAACCTCGAACTCATCTCCCACGTCGTCGATGTCCACCTGGGCCCGCAGGCGGTATCGACGCAGCAAGGAGAGGACCTGCGGCGCCACGGACGCGTCGACCTCTGCGAAGAGAGAAGGAGGAGATGACGACGACGACTGCGACGAAGAAGAGGTCGAGGTCGAGGTCGAGCTCGAGGTCGAAGAAGTCGAGGCCTCTCCTTCCCCGCTTCTCCCTCGCTCCCAATGGAAGAAGACGTCAGACAGGATCCTCCCCTGTGGGCTCAGCAACGCGGAGTACAGCGCCGGAGTGGTCGTCTCGGACAGCGATAGGACGTCGTTGGTGGTGAGGCCCTAAAGGTTTTTGGATTTTTTTTCCCGCGAGAAAGGTTTCAAGTGAGGTGGAGGTTTGGTCCAATCAGTCGGCTAGCTGTCTCTCTCTCTCGGGGCCCTTTTTTCAGCTCTTTCTACCCCTCTCTCCGTCCATCCAGCGGCTCCGGTAGACTCACCTGAAGGAATGGGAGCACGTCGCCGCCCGCAAGGCGCAGCACGCGGCGCGTCGAGCGCAGCGAGGCGAGGGGCATGTGGATGTTGTGGAGTTTTCGGTCGATTAATTGATCAAAGTGAAAGAAAAGGAGTTGCTTCCGTCGGCCTCCTGCTCTCTTTTTCTCTTCTGCCTCTCTCCGCCCGCTTCGACGACAGAAGAGACAAGCACAAAGCTTCGACGATCGGAATTGAAATATATCAACGAGTCCTTGGTGCGTTTCCCCACTCTCTACGCCGACCCCTTTTTCTCTTTCTCTTGCTTCCAAAAAAAAGAGTGACAATTTTCTCTCTCTCTTCTTCTCGCTCTCACTTTGATTTTTCCTCTCTCTTTTCGGCGACCCCTGCTCGCGAAGGGAAAGCTCTTTTCCTTTGCTATTTTGAGCTCAGGACGAGAGCGCGTTCTCTCTTATCTCTCTCTCTCTACTTCTAACGCATGCGGAGAAGCCCTTGCGTCGACTGAGAACAGACAACAGGTGAGGCGACGCGTAGAGAGTGGTCGGATTGGGGTGGGGGGACGCAATGCAACTCTCTCCCTTGATCGTTTCCCGCTCTCTTCGAGCAGTGCTTTGCTCCCCCCGCATTTCGACCCCATTGCCGCGCGTTTTGGCCCCCTCTCTCTGGAGGGAAAGTTGTTCCAACGCTTGCAGAGTCTCGAACATGCTCGTACCTACCTCCGAATTCAAAATCAGATCTTGGTTTGCCCAGCAAGGCCGTCGCATCCGGCGCCAAAGGGCTGTTGAAAATTAACCGGACGCAAAACACTCAAAAAATCAAAATCTCTCTCTCTCTCTCTCCCCCCTTCAATCCCTCTCTTTCCCAACGCAGGCAAACCCTTTCTCCACTTGATTCGCATCCCAGAGAGATCTTCTTGGCGTGATCTCGCCCAAGATGTGGAGCGACGACGATGGAGGCGCAGGGATGAGCAGCAGCAGCGGCGGAAGTGACAGCAACCCCGATTTCGACGCCGCGGCCGAGCGGCGTCGCCTGCAGCAGCGCAGCGGCGCCGCTGGTGGACCTCGAGGAGGAGGAGGAGGAGGTGGTGGTGGTGGTGGTGCCGACCCTTCCAGGCCGCGCGGCACCAACGCGAACGGCGGCCAGAGGCGCAGGGGAGGGCCGAGAAACGCCGCCGCTCGCCCCGCCTCGCAGCCTCAGCCTCAGCCTCCTCAGCCTTCTGCTGCCCAGCCTCAACCTGCTCAACAGCCTCGACCTCAACCTCAAGCCCCTCCTCGCGTCGTCGCCCCGCCGAGACCGCCGACCGCCACCAGGGACGCCTTCGACTTCCCCTCAGACGGCGAGGAGGAGGCCGGGCTCGACCCGCGGGGCGTGCCCGCCACCGCCGCGGAGATCGAGGCCGCGGACAGGGCCGCGGCGGCCGTCCCGAGCGACTTTGACGCCCCCGGCGTCAGAGCCGGCGGCGGAGACGCCAGCGGCAGCGACGACGACGACGACGACGACGACGAGGAAACCTTGGCGAGAAAGCTGAGCAAGAAGAAGAGGCGCAAGCTGAGTGCTGCCTCGACGGCGAGAACAGCAGTAGCAGGGGCAGCAAGGGGGGGAGCACCGGCAGCAGCAGCAGCAGCAGCAGCAGCAGCAGCAGCAGCAGCAGCAGCAGCAGATGCCCCGGGCCCCTTTTCCACTTCGCCCGCGGCGCCGGCGCCGACCCCGACCGTCGCGGCGGAGCAGCAGCCGTCCTCGGGCCGAGGGAGAAGAGCCGCCGTTGCTGCCGCTGCTGCTAACGCAGTCGCTGCTAATGCTGCTGCTGCTCGTATTGCTCCTGTTGCTCCTACCGCGGCAGGACCGTCCAACCGCGGCGACTTGGGCCCGCTGCCGGGCTCGATCGCTGCGGCGGCGAGGGCGGCCGCGCTAGCGACGGCCGCCGCCGCGGCGGCCGTCACCTCGCCCCGCGCAGCAGCAGCAGCAGCAGCAGCAGCAGCAGCAGCAGCAGCAGCAGCAGCAGCAGCACCACCACCACCACCAGAGGCAGGTGGCGGTGCTAGTGGCGTCGCCCGCCCCGCGACCGCCGTCCCCGCGGTCCAGCGCGTCTTCAAGAGGCCCCGCGGCGTCTACAGCGTCGATGACGACGACGATGACGACGACAACGACGACGAGGAAGAGGAGGAGGGCGACGACGAGCAGAGCCCCGCAGAGGAGAGGGAGCAGGCTGCTGCCGCTGCTGGAGCTGACGTTCCTGCCGACGCTGCTGCTGCTCCAACAGATACGGAGCCGGAGGAAGGGTCCCCGTGCTTCGACCGGCTCGGGCTGGTCCGCTTCTTCGAGGAGGTGCCGACGACGACCTCAACGAACGCTGCCGCTGCCGCTGCGACTGCAGGAGCTCCTCCTCCCCCCCCTTCCTCGGTCCCTCGCTACGGCGTCGAGGTCGCCTGCGGCGGCCACGTCGGGGTCTTCGACCCCGCCCGCTACCGCTTCCTGCTGCGCTGCGGGCCCGGGGAGCGGGGCGGCGAAGGCGGCGAAGGCGGCGAAGACCCGAACGAGCGCGGGCTCCAAGCGCTGTCGGACCTCGCGCGCTGCTCGACCGCGACGCGGCTCGACTGCGGCGGGCTCGGCGCCGAGGAGGCCAGGCAGGCCGGGAGCGCCGCGGCGGCGCGCAACGGCGCCGCGGCGAGGGCGAAAGGGTCGGTGGACAGGTGGGTGACGGGGGCCGAGTGGGTCGCGGCGCTGCTCGGCTTCGGCGCGGTGGTGGGGGCGCCTCCTCGTCCGACAACAACGGCGGGTGATGCTGCTGCCGGAAACGGCGCCGCCGCTGCTGCCGGAAACGACGACGACGACGACGAAGAGAACGACGGCAAGGTCCCGGAGCACCCGTCGCACCACGTCGTCGTCGCCCACTGGTACCCTCGCGGCGCGCGGGACGCACCGCGCGCCCCGGAACCTGCGAAATTCGCGGACGCCGCCGCCGCGATCGCCTCCGCGGGCAACGAGAGCAGCGCTCCGCCTCCTCCGCCGGCGGTGCTGCCGTGGGCGGCAGACGTCCCCGCCGGCTGGGACGCCCCGCGCCCCCCCTCGCACTTCTGGAAGGACTTCTTGTACGTGGCCCTCGACGCGGACGACAGCGTTCGCCGCGGTCGCCGGCCCAGCAGCAGCAGCGGCGGCGGCAGCGGCGGCGCCGAGGTCTCGCGGGTCTGGGGGGGGTGGTCGCACCTCGAGGGCGCGCTCTGGGCTCAGCGGCCGCGAGGGAACGTCAACGCTCCCTCTTCCTCCTCTGCTGCCGCCTCGGCTCCCGCTTCCGCCAGGGACGGCGCCTGCCCGCACGCCAGGTGCTTCCGCGCGGGCGGGGGCGACGGCGCCGCCCGCCTGCTCCCGCTCGACGTGCTCCGCCCGGCGCGGAGGAGCGTGCTCCGCTCCTGGCGAGGGGAGGAGGGCGACGGCGGCGCGGCGCTCGACGCCGCGGCCGACGCCGCCGCCGCTCGGGCGCTCGCGACGGGAGGCGACGAGGCCTCCGCGCGGGCCACCGTCTACGCCTCCTCCTCTTCTGCTCCTCTGTGGCCCCCTCCTCTGGACGAGATCCCCAGGGCGCCTGAGCCCCCCGTCGTGGCGGCGGCGCGGCTGCTCGCCGTGGCGGGGGCTCCCGGGTACACGCCGCCGGTGCGCACGAGGGAGGTCGACGCCGCTGCCGCTGCCGCTGCCGCTGCCGCTGCCGCTGCCGCTGCCGCTCTTGCTGCGAAGGCCGCGAACGGCGGTGCTGCTACTGCTGCTGCCAATAATGCCGGGGGCGACCCCGACGACGTGCTGGTGGGCGCTGCCATGCGCGCGGCGTCGAGGGCCAGGTTCGCGGTGTCGGCGCTCCCTGCTGCGAAGGACGACGGCGACGACGGCAGCGAGCCCGCGGTGGAGCAGCCCGAGCGAGGGAGGAGGCCGAGAGATAATGATGACGATGGCGACGACGCCGCGGCAATGCCTCCTCCTCCTCCTCCTGCTGCTGCTGCTGCTAATACTCGGCAGCAGACGCAGGCGCAGGCGCCGCGGCAGCAGCAGCTCCCTCGCCCGCCTCTCTCCCCGGGCTTTGCCGCCCAGGCGCCGGCGCCCCCGCCGGCGGCGCCGGCGAGGCCTCTCGCTTCGGGACCCGAGCCCTCGGCCTTCTTCGCCGCGCAGCTCGCGTCCCCTCGCGGGCTCGCCTCCTTGCGCGCCCTGGCGGCGGAGGCCGCCCCGATGACGCGCGGCGTGGGGGGCGGGGGCTTCCCGCACGAGAACTGCGGGGTGGAGAGGACGCCGCCGAGGCCTATCTCCCGCGGCGGCGCCGGCTCGTTCTTCGGCAACAACAACAACAACAACAACAACAACGACAACAACGACAACAACAACAACAACAACGGAGGAGGAGGAGTCAGGAACGGCATCCACAACGGCCTCCCCCCGCACATGCAGCAGCACCTGGCCAGCGGCTCGCACCAGCACCAGCACCAGCACCAGCACCGCTCCGGGTCCTTGTCCTTGGCAGCCGCGTCGCCGCTGGCGGCCGCCGCGGCAGGGATCAGGTGCCCGACGCCGGCGGGGCTCGAGGCGCTGATCCCTCTCGCTGCCGGGTTGCCCCCGGGAGTGCCCGACGACCTGGTGTCGGAGCTGCTGGGCGACCTGGGCAGGCCCGCGCCGTCGCTGTCCCTCGGGGGAGCCGGCGGGCCCGTCGCTGCTGCTGCTGCTGCTGCTGCTGCTGCAGCTAGAGGGGCTGCGGGGGCGGACGGAGACGACGCGCTCTCTCCAGGGACCGAGGCCGCCGCTACCGCCGCCGGGGCTGCTGCTGCAGCTGCTGCCGCCGCCGCCGCTGTTTCCGCGACTCGCCGCGGTAACGGTCGTGGAGGCTGGCGCGGCGGTCGCGGGGGAGGTCGCGGCGGCGGCGGTCGTGGCGGCGGCGGAGGTCGCTGGCCGCGGAGGGGAAGCGCCGCCGCCGCCAGCGGAGGAGGAGGAGGAGGAGGAGGAGGAGGCAAGGGCGACGGCAGCAACGGCGACGACGAGGGCGAGCAGCAGCAGCAGCAAGTGGGCCCTGGCGGCATCAACAAGCGCCGCTCCGGGAGGCTCACCAACCTCAACCACAACACCGACGCCGAGGACGCTACCGACGCTACCGAGGACGAAGAAGGTGGCGCCGGGAGGAGGAAGAAGCGGCTTCGGTCTGCTGCTGGAGGCAACGGCGACGACGACGACAGCGCTGCTGCTGCTCCCCCTCCTCCTCCAGCCAAGACTCCGATCGACATCGAGGCCGTGGTCGCGATGGCACCCGAGGGCGTGCGCGTGACGAGGCAGCGCCTGGCCGCGGCGATCGAGGCCGACGGCGACGCTTACAAGGAGGGAGGCGACGACGATGGCGAAGGAGGAGGAGAAGAGGAAGAAGAGGTCGAGGAGGTCGAGGAGGTCGCTGCCGCCGGCGACGGCAAAAACGCCGAAAACGGCGGCGTCGTCTTCCGCGGCGGCAACGGCTCCCGCGGCGGGCGCGGCGGGGCCCTGGGACGCGTCGCCGGAGGCCGCGGCGGTGGCCGCTGGACCCCCGAGGCTCGAGCGGCCTTTGCCGCGAGGAAGGCGGCAGAGGCCAAAGCGGCCGCGGAGGCCGAGGCTGCCGAGGCTGCCACTGCCGCTGCTGCTGCTGCTGCTGCTGCTGCTGCTTCGGCTCCTCCACCGCCGCTTGCTCGCGACGACGGCCACGGAGGCGACGTGCCTTCCCACCGCCACCAGCAGAACGAGCAGCACGCCACCAACAGCGAGGCCGGCTCGGCGCAGTGCGGCTCTGCCTCTGGAGGCGGCGGCGGCGGCAACGACCAAGAAGAGGAAGGGGAGGAGGCCGGCGGCGGCGGCGACGGCGGCGACGCGAAGCGCGTGACCCGCTCCGGCAGGGCAGGGGTGAGCGCGGGAGCGACCACCACCTCCAACAGGCGCCGCCGCGGCCACCAGCAGCAGCAGAAGAGGAGCAGCGGCAGCGGTGAAGGCGAGAATCGCAAGGAGAAGGCCAACAACTCCGAGCAGCAGCAACAGCAGCAGCAGCAGCCGTCGCAGCTCCCGTTCTCTCGTGGCGCGGGCACCGGCGGCGCCGCCGCTACCTCCACCGACCCCGAAAGGACGCAGACGGTCGACGACGCCGCGATCGCCGCGGCCCGCGAGAAGAACGGCCGCGCTTACTTGACGCTCAAGGACCACTCGCACCACGGCACGACCGGCGGAGGCACGGCCTCTGTCGGGGGCGCGGCGACGAGCGACGGCGCGTTTTTCGTCGCCGGCGCCGCCGCCGCTGCAACCGCGGGAGTCCCGCCTCCGCCTCCTCCGCCTCCCCCTCCTCTTCGTCCGCCGGCCGTCGCCGTGGGCTCCGTCGAGGTCGGGGCCCTGGTCTACCAGGTCCAGGAGCAGCAGAGACTTCTCGCCGAGGCGCAGAGGGCAGCGGACGCCGCCGACGCCGCAGCGCTCGCCGCGACGGCAGCGGCGGCCGTCGCTGCCAACGGAGGAGCAGGAGGAGGAAACCGCGAGCAGAAGCAGCAGCAGCAGCAGAGGCAACAACAACAGCAGCAAAACCAGCAGCAGCAGCAGCAGCACCACCACCACCAGGCCGCTGCGAGCTTTGCCGCGGCCGTGCAGAGGCCGACGCCCCGCGCTGCCGAGGAAGCGGCGGCGCCTTTCGGAGGTGCTGCTGCCGTTGCTGCCGTCGTTGCCGCCGAACCGGTGGCCGCCGTTCCTGCCCCTGCTCCTGCTCCCGCTGCTCCTGCTGCTCCGCCGCAGCCCTCTTCCTCCAAACCCGCCCACACGGGCGCCTTCGTCCCCGCGATCATCCCGCTCATCGAGCCCCCGGCGGGCGCCGCGGGCGACGGCGGCGACGACGAAGACGACGAGGAAGACGCCGCGGACGCCCTGTTCGAGCAGGCGACGCGCCTGCTCCGCGACCTCGGCAAAAGGGTCCGCGCCCTCGGCGCCTGCCGCTCCGCCGTGACCCAGGCGAGGTTCACCCTGCGAAAGGGGGCCCCCGGCGGCAGGGGTGCCCTGGAGAGGATCTGGGACGGCTGGGCCTCGAGCGGCGCCGGGAACAACAGCAACGCCAGCGCGAGTGGAGGCGGCGGCGGCGGAGGGGCTTCGAGCGGCGGCTTCGGCGTCGGCGGCGGCGTCGGAGGAGCTTCCGGAGCGGCTTCCGCCTTGATTATCGACGAGGGGGAGCCGGCCAACCCGCGCGTCTGGGTCAGGCTCGACTACGCCATCGTCAACAGGCCTGTTTGAAGTTCGTTTGTATCCTTTTCGTGATCGGTCCTGCTCCCCCCTTTTGCTTAAAATCAAAAAGAGAGGGGGTGAGAGAGAGAGAGAGAGAGAGTTGGAGAGAGATAAATAGTTTTTACGAAAACAAAAAAACAACCACGTTCCAAAGCAAGCTCGTTGGCTTCTCTCCTAATATTGCCTTCCTATCCTTGTTATTGAGTTGTCGCCAACGCGCACTATTCGAATGGAGGGGGGTGGAGAGAGAGAGAGAGAGAGAGAGAGAGAGAGAGTGTAAGAAAAGAAAAGAAAAGAAAAGAACCATTTGCTTCTTTGTTCGAGGTTGAAAAAAAAAAGCCAACTCTCTCGACAACGACGACGCACAGTCAACCCACACGCCCTTCTCCTTCTTATCATCTCTCTCTCTCTCTCTCTCTCTCCCTCTCCTCTCACCACTCAAGCACCATGCTCCGCCGCTCCCCCTACCTCCTGCTCTCTCTGCTTCTCGTCCTCGTTGCCTTCGACCTCGTCGGCGCCGCAGACCCGGAAAAGCTCAGGTCGATCGCCGAGGGCCTCGCGAGATCGAAGGGCGACTTCGTCTTTGATGTGCTGCCTCCATCATCTACGGCGAACGCCTCGTTCGAGTCCGTGGAGGTCAGCGCGAGGACCGAGAAGAACCTGCGGCTCGAGGGCACCGCGATGCGGTCTCTGGGTGTCTCGCTGCGCGGGTGGAAGATCGGGCCGTGGTGCGTCGGGTGGTCTGGAGGACGCGCGCGCGCGCGCGCGAGCGAGCGAGCGAGATCGCTTAGAAAGGCTGAGATTCGACATCGTGATTGTCGATCGCCAATCTCTCGAGTTTTTCCAACGCCTTCTCACCTCCTCCTTCGACCTCTTCGACCCCCTCCTCTCCTTCTGCAAACCTCCTCCTCCCTCCCCCCCCCCCCCCCCCCCCCCGCTAGCCGCCCCCCCGGGCCCCCCCGCGCCCCCCCCCCCCGCCCCCCCGGGGGGGGGCGGGGCCCACCACCCCCAAACCCCCG
>Ga0114918_10006113_pt1 | contig 10215 bp, 9 predicted proteins | sample LantaG_FD_87015 | JGI IMG/M metagenome (GOLD analysis project Ga0114918, IMG submission 87015) | Deep subsurface microbial communities from Baltic Sea to uncover new lineages of life (NeLLi) - Landsort_02402 metaG | ecosystem: Environmental > Aquatic > Marine > Oceanic > Sediment | place: Baltic...
TAGACAGAAAAAAGTTCAAAAATAAATATGATTTAATTTTGTGCTTTGATGTTTTAGAACATCTACCGGATGAAAAGTTTGAGGGGACTATTAATCTTTTAGAAGATTTTAAGAAACCAGGCGGACAGGTAATATCTACTGTATCTTTTGGAGCTCAAGACACACATCCTATGCACTTTGATTTTACTGAAGAAAAAAAACAATTAATTGAAAAATTATTTAAATAAATATGGCTAAAAATAAATTTCAAAAGAAAATTTTTAGCGATAGTTTTCTTTCTTTTTTTATATTTTTTTAAAATGGATAATAAAACTATTATTCTAGGTATTCTTACTCTTTTAGTTCTTAGTACAGGAGTGGTATATGTTACTTTTTCAGATAATGCTAGACTAAGGGTGGATAATGATAAAACTACTTTTTATGTTCCTCATGCAGATTATTCTTGGATATGGTCTGTTAGTGGTAGAGAGTATAATGGTATTTTTGATGGAACTTCTAAAATGAATCGAGATGTTTCTGAGATTAAGGTAGAAGAATTTGTTGATGGAGATATTATAACAATTAAACGTACTACCCCTTATATCCGGGGTCCGATAATTATTGATACTTATACTTTTGATAATACTCTTACAAATATTGAATCCTTTCCTTATACTCATCAAGTAGAGGTGGTAAATGGTAAAGGATATTTTTATCGTTATGAAGTAAGAGATTTAGATTATGATGGAGAAACTTATAAATTAGTTGATGAAACAGAACTTTCTTTTGGAAAAAATATGAAAGTTACTTTAATGCCAGATTATCGTTGGGCTTGGGTTTATAAGACTGGACTTGTTAAATCTCAATATGATATTAATTCTGATTATGAAACTTTTACAGGATTAAGGCTTTTTGACCCATGGTCTAGTAATTTAAATACAAATCTTACAGCTTATTATAATTTTAATGAAACTGCTGGTTCAAATATTCCAAACGTGGTTGATGGTCTTTTTAATTTTACAAATTATAATATGAGTGATTCTAATTGGGGTTCTGGTAAATTAAATAATGCAATAAATTTTAATCTTTCAGAAGATGAATTTTCTTTAGCTGGAGATATGAAATTATTTAATAATCATAGTTATTCTTTTTGGGTTTATCCTAAAGATAGTCCACCTTCTGGAACTAAAGTTATGTCTAAAGCAAATGCTTCTGGTAGTTCTGTTGATTTTATAATTCAAAGTGGACCAACAATTATGGCAAGACCTTTGCAAAGTGATTTAAGTGCTCTGAATTTTGACCAAGTAAATATACAATTAAAAACGTGGACACATATAGTTATTGTAGAAAATACAACCCATTATTGTTTTTATGTAAATGGAAGTTTAAAACAATGTTTAGGTTTTGATGGAACTTATTTTCTAAATGATGAAAATTTATCATTGGGAGCTAGAGTAAAATCTAATTTTGTTACAGATGATTGGTTCAATGGAAGTTTAGACGAATTAGGAATGTGGAATCGTACTTTAACTACAGCAGAAATTGCAGAGTTATGGAATGATGGGGATGGAATAACTTTTGGGGATTATGGGATAAATATGAATTATACTGTAGGTTTACCTTCAGGAGTTGTTAGATATTTAAATTGTTCTCCAGACTGGGAACATTATCCAACTATTCCTTATGAACAAGATGCTATTTATTCTGCAATCAATGCTACAAATAATGGAAGTCTTGTAAATAATTTTAATATTAAATATGTTGGAGGAATAAATACAGGGTGGAAATTATTTGCCTGTAATGCTTCTGGAATAGGGGACCCACAAGCAGATGTAAATTGTATTAATTTAACACAATCATATCAAACAATTTGGGAAAGTGTAGATATTGATGAAACAAAACAAATTTGGTTATATGGAAATTGCTCTTATGTGAGTTCAAATCCTGAGGTTACAATTTCGATGAATGCTTCAGCATAAATTTCATCTGATAACCTTAAATTCATAGAAAGGTAAAAACATAACATATAAAAATGAAAGAAAATGTTAATAAAGCTTTATGCACCACTGAAGAAATTACTTTCTGAAACTCTTTTTCTAGATAATTCTTTATTAAATTTTTTATTGAAAGGTAAGGGATTAAAATGGTAGTAGATTCACATGGAATCCCTTTAACTACTAATGGTGGTTCTCAGACTTTTAAGTCTGGTGTGCAGATATTAGTTAATGCTAGTTCCATTAATAGTATAATAGCTACCAAAGTATCTACTTGTGATGCCACTAAATGTTACTTATATAATTCTGCCCAATCAGCCCAGGGGGCAATAGGTTCTCTTATAGAAAGTGTAACTTTTAGCACAAATACTGCTACTTTTACTGCATCTGAAACATTAGCTGCGGATACATATTATTATATTGTTACTGATAAAAGTGGAGCTTCTTATAATACTAAATATGGAAGTACAACCACTCCTATTGTGGATACCAATATCGATTGGATTGGAGATTATTGGGATGGTGGAGGAAGGGCAAATGGTTTTCTTGAAATAGTAAGTGTTTCTTCTTCTACTTCTACTGATTATACCAAAGAACTTACAGAAACTCTTAGTTTAGCTGATACTTTAATAAGAAATCCTATTCTTACAGAAATATTATCCCTAATTGCTACTTTAACAACTAAGTATGATAAAGTTGGAGATATTCCATTATATGCACAATTTAAAAAAGAATTAACAGAAACACTAACCCTTGGAAGTGGAGTAATAGCTTCAATTTCTTTTCCTCAAGAATGTACAACAACTTTATCTTTAAGTGATACTCTTAGTTACAACTGGGTATTGTCAAAAGAGTTTACTGAAACATTGAGTCTTACTGACGGAGATACATATAACCCTAACCTTGAACTAACTGAAACTCTAAGTTTAGATGATACAGTTACAAATAAATTTACAAAAGACTTAACTGAAACTTTAAGCTTAACAGAAGGGGATACTAGAGGTACAAATATTCTTTTAACAGAAACACTTTCCCTTACTGATACTTTAACTTATGATTGGGTATTGTCAAAAGAGTTTACTGAAACTTTATCTTTAACTGATGAATTAACAGCTGGACAGAGTATTGAATTAGCAGAAATCTTAACACTTTCAGATGACTTAACTTATAATTGGATAGTTGCTAAAGAGTTTACTGAAACCTTAACACTTTCAGAAGGAGATACCTACCATCCCAATATTGAGCTAACTGATACTTTATCTCTAAGTGATACATTTGCTTACAACTGGATTTTAGCTAGAGAATATTCTGAAGTATTATCCTTAACAGATACATTAACTTGGGAATGGGTTTTAAGTAAAGAATACACTGAAGTGTTATCATTAACAGACGGAGAAAGTGTAGGTCAAAATGTTGTTTTAGAAGATACTTTTTCTTTAGGTGATACTTTAACTTATAATTGGATTTTAGATAGAGAGTATTCTGAAATTCTAACTTTAACAGATGATTTGATTGCAGGACAAGGTTTTTCTTTAACTGAAATTTTAACTCTTATAGATAGCATTACAAATAAACTTGCAAAAGAACTAACAGAAACATTAAGTTTATCAGATGGGGATAGTACTGGAACAAATGTTCTTTTAACAGAGACTTTAACATTAACTGATAATCTTACAACCAAATATGATAAAGCAGGAGATATTCCTCTTTATGCTCAATTTAAGAAAGAACTAAGTGAAATTTTTTCTCTGGAAGATACTCTTACAAGATATTTTACAAAAGAAAATTCTGAAATCTTAACACTCTCGGATAACCTTACTTATGTTTGGGTATTAGCTAAAGAATTTACAGAAACATTAAATCTTTCAGATGGTGATACTATTGGTACTGATATAGAACTTTTAGAAACACTTGTTTTGGGAGATACCTATAATCGAGTGTGGTTGATTACTAAAGAGTTTACTGAAGTTTTAAACTTAACAGATAATTTATTGGCAGATTTATTTATTGAATTAAGTGAAACATTATCATTAGGAGATGATTTATTTATTAACTATAAAACTATTTTAGAAGAAATTTTAACTTTAACTGATGGAGATACATATAATCCTCATGTTGAACTTACTGAAACTTTTAATTTATCTGATACTTATAGTAGATTATGGTTAGTTACTAAAGAATTTGTAGAAACATTTTCTCTTGTAGATGATTTACTTACTAACTATAAAACTATTTTAGAAGAAATTTTAAGTTTAGCAGATACTTATTTAAGAGTCTGGGAAGCTACTGGAGAATATTCTGAAACACTTAGTTTAACAGATGACTTGTTTACACCTTCAGAAAAAGTTCTAACAGAAACATTAAGTTTAACCGATAATTTGGTTATTTTAATTTTGAAAGATTTAACCGAAACCTTATCTCTTTCAGAAGGAGATACTTATAATCCTAATGTAGTTTTAACTGAAACACTAAGTTTAACTGATACCTTTTCTTATAATTGGATATTAAATAGGGAATTAACAGAAATATGTGCTTTAATAGATGATTTATTTATTTATCTTGATAGAGAATTAACAGAGATTTTAACATTAACCGATAATTATAACACAATATCAACTAAAGAATTTACTGAAATACTTGTTCTAACAGAGGATTTAACTATTCCTATTGGTAAAGAATTAACAGAAATATTAACTCTATTTGATGGAGATAATTATAATCCAAAGATTATTTTAAATGAGACTTTAACACTTGGAGAAACTTTAACTTATGATTGGGTATTGTCAAAAGAGTTTACTGAAACACTTACTCTTATTGATAATGATAGTTATAATGTAAATGTTCTTTTAACTGAAACATTAACTTTAACAGATTATTTAACCACCCCTATTGATAAAGTTTTAACTGAAATTATTAGTTTAACTGATGGCGATACTTATAATCCAAGTTTAGAATTAATAGATAATTTAAATTTAGGAATCACTTTTACTTATGATTGGATATTAAGTAGAGAATACTCTGAAATATTAAACTTAACTGATGACTTAACAGCCGGGCAGAAGATAGAATTAACTGAAACTTTAAGCTTAATTGATGATTTAACTATTCCTATTGGTAAAGAATTAACAGAAATTTTAAATTTAAGTGATGGAGATAATTATCATCCAAACGTTGAGTTAATCGAAACTTTAACTTTAACTGACACCTTTTCTTATGATTGGATATTAGCTAGAGAATATACTGAAACATTTAATGTGGAAAGTACATTTTTTAGTGGAGGAGTTAGACTTATGTTTGAAATTCTTTCTCTTACAGATAATTATGAAAGGGTTTGGTTAGCTACTCCAGAATACAATGAAGTTTTAATTTTATCAGATGGAGATACTGCTGAAACAAGTATTATTTTAGAAGAAACATTTACTTTAACTGATGATTTATTAAATAATTATAATAATATTTTAACTGAAACACTAACTTTAACAGATAATTATTTAAGAGTTTGGATTTCTACTTTAGAGTTTACTGAAACATTAACTTTAACCGACGGAGATACTGCTGAAACTAGCATTATTTTAGAGGAGATATTAACTCTTACAGATGATTTAACTATCCCTATTGGTAAAGAATTAACAGAAATTTTAAATTTAAGTGAAGGAGATACTACAGGAACAAATGTTGAATTAACTGAAGTTCTTAATTTAACAGACACTTTTACTCAAATAATTCTACGAAACTTAACAGAAACTATTAACTTAACAGATGGAGAGACAACTATTCTGGGAATTGTTTTAACTGAAACTTTATCTTTATCAGATACTTATAGTAAGGTTTGGTTAGTTACTAAAGAAATTACTGAAACTTTAACTTTGGGAGATACCTTAACTTACGATTGGGTTATTGAAAAAACATTCTCTGAAATTTTATCTTTAACTGATGACTTAATAGTTGCACAGAAAATAGAGCTTACTGAAACCTTATCTCTTACTGATATTTATAACAAAGTAGTAATAAAAGCACTAGCAGAAACCCTTACCTTAACTGATTATTTTAAATCAACACGAGATAAAATTATATTAGAAAATGATTTAACTTTATCAGATACTTTAATTGTAGGTTTTAATATTGAGTTAATTGAAACTTTAAGCTTAACTGATGGAGAAAATGAAAAAATAAATATTCTTTTAACTGAAAATCTTTCTTTAACACCTTTAATGCAAGGAGGGAAACCTGTAAAGAGAATAATTTCTCTTATAGAAGTTAAACCAGTAATAATTTCATTAACTTGTGGAGATTATCAATGATAAATTATATAAATATCCAACTCATTATAAAATGATGAAAGAAAGAGATAAATTTGGTAGATTTAAGAAAGGACATACGCATAGAAAGATTGATGCTCAAATTATTAAAGAATTAAAAGGAGGGATAAAAATTTGGCAGTAATAGTAAGATGGCAAGTACCAAGCGCAACAAGTTCAGAATGTGATTATGATTTTACATATATTGATAGAGCAACCTCTGAAACAGGAACCTACACAAATATAACAAATCAAGCTATTTCAGATAATACTTATTGTGATGAAGAAGGAAGTACAATTTCTTGGTATAAGATACGTTTTTATGATTCTAGCACAACACAATATTCTGCTTATTCAGAAGCTATGCAGGGAGGAACATTTGTTGGTTATTGTTCTATGGCTGATTTTAGAACAGTTACAAATTTAACAACTTCTTGTATTTCAGATGCAGATGCTTATAACTTAATTACTATGGCAGCTTATCAAATTAATGGAGATTTGAACACAAAAGTAATTAGAGAAAGGGTAGGATATATTGATGAAACTAGAGAAAATAAAATAGATTCTTCTAATACAGAATATTACATAAGAAATTGGAAAGGAAAGTTTTTAGCAGATTTTAACAATGATTCACAAGTAACAACTTCAGATGTAGTAGTTTATGCAGTGGATAGTGATGGTGTTGAAACAACTCAAACTATTAGTTCAATAGATGTAGATGATTGTAAAATTACTTTAAGTAGTGCTCCAAGTTCTAGTGATAGATTATATATAACTTATTCTTGGAGTTATATAAATGAATCTACTCCAGCAAAAGACTTGAGAATGGCTTGTGCTTTTTTAACAGCAGCACTTGCTCAGGCAAGAATTAACATTGGTAGAGCACCGCAAGTATCTATGGGTAATATCAGATTGTATAGAGATATGCACGCATATGATGAATTTTATAGTAAATATCTTAACATCTTGAGGCAAATGAACACTCCAATTTTCCAAACAATAGATGTGTCGGGAAGTTTAGGAGGTCCGGCAACCTTTGTAGAATGACTGATTGTTTAATTGATACAGATTTTATCAATAATGAAATTGATAATCTTGGAGAGAGTGTAACAGTTAGAATAGTAACTAAAGATTCATATTCAAATTGGGGAGATGCTACAGAGAGTACTTCAGACACAACAAGTGTTAAATGTTTTATGAACTTTATGAATCAAGATGACCAAGAGGTTAAAGAAGGAATTTTTCAAGCAGGAGATATAAGATTTTGGTTTAAAGGAAATCAAACAATTAGTCGTGGAGATAGAATACAATATGGTGGGGAATGGTATCAAGTAAATGAAATTCTTCCAATAGTTCTATCTGGAACTACTTTAATTAAGGATGTTAGAGTAGAAAAAGTATAATAAATAGAATAAAACGAATATTTTAAATACATCTAACTTCTTATATAATTATTATCCTGTGGATAATGAAATAACCCTGTGGGATTAAAATGACTGCATTAACAAAAAGTACCGTAATCCAAGCTGTATTTGGAAATATATATGACAGAATGGTCTCCGACGTAACTTCAGTTACCTTGTCAGATGCAACTACTTCTACAATTCAAACATATACTGGTTCTTTTCCAGATAAAGATTTTGATACTAAATCTAATTTTCCTATTTGTGTTATTGAATCTCCTAATCTTTCTTGGGAACCTTTTACATTAACTAAAAAACAAGTAAATGGAACATTTACTATTGAAATTTATACTACTAAAGCAGAAAGTGCAGACCTTTTCCTAGATGCCATTATTAACTCTATAGAGACTTACAGGAACACTTTAGGCAATACAGATAAGATGACCTTTGTTAATTTACAAAGTACAGATTATTTCCAAAATATGAGAGGAAAAATGAAGGTTCATATGAGAAGTTGCACTTTTAGTTTTAAATTTAGTTTTACTAAGGTGGCAGGAACATGATAACCGTTTCAGTTAATGTTATGGGGCTCAAGGGAGTAAAAAAACTCTTAACTGGGCTTAACCCTAGAATGAAGAAAGAAGTAAAAGAAAAGGGCATACCAGCATTAGCAAAAAATTTACAGGCAAGAATTAGGAGAAGATATACTTTAATAGGTTATGGAAAGGGTCCATTTAGCACTAAATATGGTTGGAAAAGCATACAAGCTAAATCAACATCCGAAGGAGCAGTAGTGATGGTTGGAGTTAATGCTCCATGGGTTGTTCGTTATCTTGAAGGAGGATTTCCCCCCCACTCTGTTTCTATAAATATACTTGAAGCACATAAGAGTAATCCCGGAGTCACTATGGGAAAAACCGCAAAACAATTAGGATTGTTACCTTATGAGGGAGTGCCTGTTTATGTAAGATGGAAAGGACCTTTTGTTGAACCAGCTATGCAAGTATTTATCCCACAAATTCCTAAATTATTAACTCCCTATGTTACAAAGGCAGTAAGAGGTAAATCATAATGAAATTAAACAAAAAGGAGGTAAAAAAATAAAATGACAGATTACACAGGAGAATATACTGAAACCCTTAGTTTAACATCAGAAAAAGTTACATATATTCCTAGCATAGTAGATGGAGCATGGAGTGAATTATGTAAGATAGGTATTTGCGCAGAAAGTGGAACAGAAGTAGAATTTCAAGCAATAACAGAAACAGTGGATATTGATATAGGAGATAAAGATTTTGATGTAGTAGCTACACTTGGAGGTGCAAGAATTGTTAAGTTTACTCCAGAAGAATCAATTACAATCACTCTTGAAGCATATCCTACAGAAGCTGGAACAGCATCAGGTACAAGTGGGAAAGGTTTTTTTGATTTAATGAATGCATCAGATGCAACTCAACCATTACAAATAAGTGCAAATAGGGAAAGAAATTCATATAGGTTAGTAATTTTATGGACTGACGATTCCAATAATCCAACACCAAGTGGTGCAATCTTAAAGGGAAAAAGTGCTTTGAGAATGGTTGCAGCAGGAGGAAAATTTAGTGGAGTAAAACCAAGTTTTACCGATGGTGTTTTAAAATTTACAGTTACCTATAAAGTTAAACCTTTTGATAGCTCTGGTAATGCAAATTTCAAAATGGAATCAGTAGACACTACAGAACCTTTAGCAGCATTAGCAGCATATACCAGTTCAACTAAATGGTAATTGAATAGATACTCGAATAGAAGAAAAGTATACAACTATAAGGAGGAAAAAATAATATGGCACAATTAGATGGAGCATGGAGTGAGACAGCTTTAGTGGCAATTTCAGGTCAATCAGGAACAAATGTTCAGTTTGCTTGCATTACTGAAACTATAGACGTAGACATCGGAGATAAAGATTTTGATGCTATTGCTACATTATGTGGAGGAAGGCTTGTTAAGTTTACACCACAAGAAACTACAACAATAACATTTGAAGCTTATCCATTACAAGCAGGTACAGAAGATATGCTAGCTGCAACAACAGGAACAGGTTTTTTTGATTTAATGAATACATTAGATACATCAAATCCTTTAGACATTTCTGTTGATAGAACTAGGACTAAGTATAGAGTTGCTATTATGTGGACAGATGATGCAGCAATAACTGATGCAACTGCAGAAGTTACAGCAACAGATTCTGCAATGAGGATAGTAGCAGCAGACGGGTACTTCACAAGCGTAAAACCAAGTTTTACAGATGGAGTTTTGAAGTTTACTGTAACTTTCAAAATACCACCTTTTGATTCAAGTGGAAGCGCAAATGTAAAAATGGAATCAGTTGCAGGAGCAGATACACTTTCAGCTTTGGCTTCTTATACTTCGAGCACTAAATGGTGAGGAAATAAGTTTGGAAGAATTTAAAGAAATAGTATTAAGAGATAAAGAGAAAAGACTTTCTATTAGTCGTGTCCCTAAAAAGACTAAAGAAGAATTTGTAGCTTTTGCTAACGAAGA
>Ga0114918_10006114_pt1 | contig 10214 bp, 18 predicted proteins | sample LantaG_FD_87015 | JGI IMG/M metagenome (GOLD analysis project Ga0114918, IMG submission 87015) | Deep subsurface microbial communities from Baltic Sea to uncover new lineages of life (NeLLi) - Landsort_02402 metaG | ecosystem: Environmental > Aquatic > Marine > Oceanic > Sediment | place...
GACGAGGTTGTATTCTCTCCGTTCGCGGGGATCGGATCGGAGGGTAAGGTGTCGTTGCAATTGGGCCGCAAATTCTACGGGTGCGAAATCAAGGACAGCTATTTCGTACAGGCCAAGAAAAACCTGAAGCGTGCGGAGAAGTGCGAGCAGCAGCACCTGGCACTATTCGCGCAGGATTGACGCCCCCCGCCCCAGCAGAGCCTCATACCAGGAGCATGACCAATGAACTACGAAGATGCTAAACGACGTTGCCATGTGCGATCAGCCATTAGGCGGACATCATGCCCCGATGTGAAATATTGGAAGAATCACACAGTACCATTAGATGAGCGAGTGCCAGATAGCGACAAGGCGGCAATCGACTGGGAGGAATTCGACCCGCGAGAGCACGATGAATGCCCTGAGTTCAACGAAACCCCGGCATAGCCTCATAGTCGAGCGAGCATTGACACCGGCGGCAATTCCTGAACAATGAACGATCTAAGGCCAGCGTAGCCCGTCAGAGATGGCGGGCTTTTTTCGTGAAGTAATTGACACCGGTTCTGATCTGACGATAATTCAAGACGGACAAGCCAAGCTAAAACACCTGTTCAATTCTCGCCCGTTGGCGTGCGCTTGGTTTGTCCAAAACTCTCGGCGCGTCAGCGGGCGTTTTCGTTTTGAAAGTTGGAAAAATGGCCGAACAACTAATGAAAGTGTGCGACGTTGTATTCAGGGATGACTTGTATCCACGAATTGATACCAGCGCGGTGACGGTCCAAAAGTATGCTGAAGACCTAAGCGTCTTGCCACCTATCGAAGTCAACCAAATTGGCGAACTGATTGACGGGTGGCATCGGTGGACAGCACATAAAAAGAACGAAGCTGAAACAATCTCGGCTGTTGTAACCAAGACAGCAAGCGATTCGGAACTGCTGGAATTGGCGATTGAAAGAAACGCTTCGCACGGGTTGCAGTTGTCGCAGGAAGACAAGCGAGACATGGCCCGCCGCATTTACGCTGCGACGCCGGAGAAGTCCAGGGACGCGAAGAAAAAGCATCTGTCGAAGATTCTTAGCGTCAGCGACAGAACGGTGCGAGACTGGCTGTCCAGGATGGACAAGGACGCCAAGGAAGAACGGAACCGCAGAATCTTCGCCTTGTGGCTGGCGTGCTGGACGCAACAGGAGATTGCCGACGAAGTAGGATGCGTGAAAGCGGAAGTAAATGCGGTTTGTTCAAAAATGGCAGACCTGCCGAATATGAACAAACCCGACAAAGCCGCAGCAGAACACGCCACCGACTTCGAGACGCCGATCTACAACATTTGGAAGCAGCAGACCAAGACAAGCGGCGCATCGCATTTTGGCAACTCTGAGGTTCGTTGGCTCGATAACCTGATCTACCTCTATACTTCACCTTTTGACGTAGTGATTGACCCGTTTGCAGGAGGCGGATCAACGATCGACCTATGCCGCAAGCGGTTCCGGCGATACTTTGTGAGCGATCGAAAGCCGATAGTTGAACGAGAGAAAGAAATCCGCGAACACGATCTGACTAGCGGATTGCCGAAACCGCCGCAATGGAAAGACGTGAAGCTGGTCTACCTTGATCCTCCGTACTGGAAGCAGGCTGAAGGCGAGTACAGCAACGACCCAACCGATTTGGCGAATATGCAGATTGATGAATTCAACAAATCCCTCGCTGGAATCATCAACGGATTTGCAAAGAAGCTGTCCGATGCCTATGTCTCGCTAATCATCCAACCGACGCAATGGAAGTCTCCAGGTCGGCAATTTACTGACCACGTTGGCGATATGCTACGAGCCGTGAAACTGCCTGTCGAAATGCGTTATTCGGTTCCCTACGAATCTCAGCAGTGTAACGCGCAGATGGTTGAATGGGCCAAGGAAAATAAGACCTGCTTGGTACTTACAAGGGAGATTGTGGTATGGAGGGTGGTGTGATGACTGCACCATCCAGAGACGGACGAGACGGCCCGTTCAGCGACTGGCTTAGAAATCATCGAGACTTGCACTCAAGCCGTTATTCGCTTTATGCGTGCGATATCGACATGATGTTTTTTCGATTCAAGCCGGTGGTCGATAAAGTTGGATCGCGAGACTTGAAGCTGACGATGGATGTTGAAATAAAAACCTTTGGCGCATATCCAAAAGACGAACAGATGGAGCTTCTGTTTTTCAAACACCAGCTCCGCGCTAAAAAGAAAATGTATTCCACTTTTTTGAAGCGAAACGTCGGAGTCTGGCATTTCGGCCAGTTTGTCTTGAGGATATTTGGCGGCGATCGGCCAGACAAATGTGATTCAATGAATTGGTGCTGTTTCACGAATAAGGGGATTTTAGATGAGTGCGAAATTCAGGAAGAAACATTGACGAAGATACTGAAATTCGATATTGCACCAGACGACAAGGAAGATATCAATTTAAGCACTCGCCGACACCATAAAACAGTGTGGACCTACTACACGGACACATCCGGTCTATTCCCAGTGGAAAGGCTCGTCGTGAAGCGTTCGTGACGAAGACCGGCTTCCGTGGTCCCGAAATGGCGGAGAATTCCCCCCAAGTATTGACATCGCCCCCGAAATATGCGTTGATTTAGATATTGGGACCAAATCATCGCCCGGCCGGCCGCGGCAACCCGAGGGACCGTACCGAGCCAGCAGCCGCCGGGCCAACACAGGGGGCGATTCGATGGAATTTATCACGTTGCTTTTGCCGTTGCTGACGCAATTACTGCCGTTGATCCTGAATAAGCCGGACGCGGTGAGCAAGCAAGCCTGCCTGCGACGGATGGCCCGCTATCAGGGATTGGCCGATAGATCCGACTCCAGCCCGAGCGAGGCGGCGGCATTCGGTGAGATGGCTGATTTGTTCGGCTGCCTAGCTGAAGCGGACGAGGCTGGCCGGCAGGAAATTGCGGGTGCTATCAGCACTGCCGCCGGAATCAAGGGGGACTGACCCATGCGACGATTCGCAATTCTCGCCGTCCTGCTGGCCTGTGGAATCGCCTACGGCCAACAGTCGATGCTATTCTCTCCGAGCGGGCAGCAGTTGCCAGCGGGTAAATATCGGCTGCTCGTGATCCCCGCCGATGCAACGCAGCCACCAGTTTCGACCGTGCTGGACGTTGGCGGTACGATCCCGCCGGTAGTGCCCCCTGTTGTCCCGCCAGTGACGCCACCGGTCACTCCCCCGGTGAATCCACCCGTTGAGCCACCGATCGACGACATGGCCGCGCAGATGGCGAAACTTATCGCAGGTGTGACGACCGACCCAGACAAGGCGGTGACGGCCAAGGGGATCAGTACCGGCCTGACCGCTGCGGTTGGATTCGTCGAGTCAGGCCAGATCACCAAAGCCGATTCCCTGCGGACGCTGGCGAAAATGGGCTTGGACATTGGGCTTAGGCAGACCGGCAAGACGGCGGCATGGAAACCGTTCACAGACGGCCTAGAAACGCTTGCAGCCCCGATGGACCTGATTACCCTCACAGCCTGCTATCGCACGACAGCGGCACAACTGGCAGCGGTGAACGACCCCCCTACGAATCCGCCGGTGGAACCTCCGACGACGAAGGCGACAGCGGCGGTGTACATCTACGAGAAAGACCAATCGAGCATCCCAAGGCCAGTAGCCGCGGCCCTCCAAGCAATCAACGCCGACGCCTCTTTGGGAATCACCGCTTCTGAGTTCGAGCAGAATTCCACGACTGGTCTAAACCAAGTGTCAGCCCAATATCGGGTGGCACTTGAGCGGGCACGCAAGGAGGGATTGCCCTGCTTGGTGGTAATGGGCGGTGGGGCGGTGTTGCGAGTGGTGGACGATCCCAAAACGGAATCCGAAGTGATGGAGGCCATCAAGTGAGCAGTTTCGATCCAGTCCCCGCCAGCCTGATAGACCAGTTCGACGATGAACACGACGGGTATCCAGACGACCTGGCAGTCGAGGACACAACGGCCAATCTGAAAATGATGGGGGCTCGTGACTTCCCCGCCCACCTCTGGATCGAGCCGAAGGAATGGGCCGCGGTTGCCGCGGAGAATGACCGCTACAACACATGGCCGGAGGACTACCGGAACCGGTTTACGAATCAATCACCGACCCACGAGTGTACTTGCCACAGCCTGACGCAGCAGTTTGAAATCGCGTACAACCGGCAACGGCACGGGGCAGGGGATGCGATCTTCGTGTCCCCTTTGTCGATCTACGCCGAGGCCAACCCTAGAATTCGCGGCGGTGCGAACATCCAAACGGTGCTTTCAATCTGCATTAGACGCGGATTCCTGCCGGAGTATCACGGCCCCGATGGACCGAACACACAGCGAAACAAGTACAAGCACACCATCGTTGGAACGCAGGGCAAGGGCAACCCGATGAACAGCGGCGGGGATTGGGTGGCGTTGTCACGATTCCCAACCGACTGGAAAGATACTGCGAGGCACTTGCGGGCGTTGGAGTGCATCAACGTCGACCAGTGGGAACAGATGGTGTGCCTCGTCCTGCATGGTATCGCGGTAGGTGTCGGACGCAATGGCCACGCGATCCCGTACACTCGTTGGATGGCCAAGGACGGAGTGATGGAGTACACGGATTCTTACGACGTTCACCGGTACGATTCCCAGCGGACGATGCGATCAGCAGTAGGTGGTGCCCACGCGATAGTTTCGACCACAGTTCCCGACGATTGGTACAAACCTGTGGCCGATGAAGTGAGATAGCACGATGGTTGCACCTAGTTTCATGTTCGAGGGTTAACGATGGCATTCCGACGACTACAGCGACGATTGGACCGGATCGAAAGCAACGTACAAGGCAGCATCAATTCCGTGACCAACGACGCCACGGAGATCCTGGGCGGCATCCAGGACATTGTGGACGATCTAAAGGAGGACATGCTCGACGACGAGGCCACCGGGAAACGGCTATACGGAATCCTCAAAGGCGTATTGAAGGCAGCCCGCGAGGATCGGCAGGGCGGCGATGTGATCCAGACGATATTGAAACTGTTTCGCGGTGAATAGCAATGTCCGACGTTCCCGAATTCGTCCGAGTATTCTCCAGGCAGATCACCGAGAAACTGACGCCCACGACAGACGACACGACAGAGAATTGGTGCAGATACCTAGCCTGTTTGGACCTAGCACGGAAACTAGAGAAGCAAGCCGCACAATACGAGCACGCAGCAACCGAGAGCATGGACTAGCAACATGAGCACAGCAGACACCGCAGAAATCAAAAATGGGACACGGTATCCCGGTGTGAGCCCCTACATCATCCTCGCAGCGGACTTCGGAGCGAAGCAGGGAATGCTCTGGTTGGTTGTAATTCTATGCCTTGTGTTCGGCGGCAGACCGTGGCTTGCCATGCAGATGGAGAATTCCAAGGTGATCACAAGTGCCGAGGCGGAAGAACGCACGGCAAGCGCGGAGGCCATCAAAGCGGCGGCTGTCGGGTTGTCGGAGATGACGAGCCAAATGAGGTTGATGGCCGAGCACGTTGAAATCCTAGAGGATGTGCCGATGGAGCACGCGCGGACAGATTCAAAAATCGACAAAGTGGCTGAGCAAATGAACCTTGTATCAGAGGTGCTTCAGCGGCTAATGGCGAGTCTAACGGCAAAAAACCTACCAGCGTCGGCGACGACTGGGCCGACGTAGAGGCACTAATCACAGAATTGAAAGGTTTGCAGCGTGGCCAAAAAACGGAAAGCCAAAAAGGCAAAACCACGGAAGAACTTCTCGAGTGGCTCAGAACTTATGGTTTCTAGTCCGCCCCCGGTGCTGATCACAATTCCAGGGTTGCCGCTGGATCCGGAGGACGAGAATAACCGGAAGCTGTACGACCGGATTATTAAAAAGACGGCTCGGGCAGTGACGCTGCTGGACAAGGTTCAATCGGTGATCACCACGCTGAATTCGTTGCACATCAAATACGCAGAACGAGAAGGCACGCTCGGGTAACAGCGGGAGAACCGCAGGAGACGGAAATGCCAAGAGATTTAACAAAACTCAAGTCACATATCACCGGCCCTGCAAAGGGTAGATATTCCGGCAAGGGACACAGTGAAATCGCAGAAGCGATAAACGCTGAATCCGGCACGGTCCCCCGTGAATCAATTGACACTGGGACGCTGCGGTCAAGCGTCACCAAGTCCGATTTCGTGAAACTGAAACCGCAAGATTCCGCCTATTGGTTGATGCTCACCGGCGGCGGACAGATTCCGTTGACCGATACCGTCAAGGCGGAACTGATTGCACTGTTTGACGCGGCAAGCGAGAGCGGGAAAGCAATTGCTGCGTTGATGTTTCGACCGACGACACTAGCCGAGGAACTTGAAGTTCCCGGCATTACTCCGTCCGATGTTGCGGACGCCTTGAGGGAATAATCAAATGACGAGATCATTAGCAGACCTGACCGCCCTGAAATCCGAGTTGACGAACGATCCGAACGGACTCGGGTTGACGCTGCTGCCGGAAGATGACGCGGCGAATTCCGTGAAACTGAACGAGGTGCTGGACGCTCAACAGGTTGAGCGAAACGCGATCCCCGTGAATGAAATCGCCCAGCAAGTTGACCGCACGGAGTACAATGGGCTGAGCCTCGCGGATCGTCAGTGGCTGGACCTGATTATGCAGACAGGCAGTGTAAACGTGAGTGCGACCGGCCAAGTGAAGCAGGGATTATTACAATTGTTCGGGCCGACGACAGAAACTCGGGCGGGAATGGCCAGCCTGCTAACTGAGGCGGTGAATCGCATCGAGCAATTGTATCGTCAGGGCATATTGGAGCAGGGCGGATATGTAACGCCGTCTGACGTTTCGCAAGCAAGGCAAGTGGCATGACGTTTGCCGAGTTGGCGAGAGACATCCTGCACGACCTGATGCAGAAATCAGGCGTGCGGGAATGGGAAGATCAGGACATGCGGGCAGCAGTCACGCAATCAGCGTGCGAAATGGCCGCCAACATCATTTACTATGGTGGACTCATGGCTAACGAGTTGTATATCAACGAAGGCACGACACTCAAAATCAACGGCGAAGTTGACGCGGATTATGCGTGGTCGATGGAGGCTGTAGCGAATAATGCCGGAAGGGTGTCAGCGGTCATCGACCTGGGGGCTGCGCCGCGTCCATTCCTCTACCGCTGGCGTTGTAAGCTCGCATGGCAAGCAACGCCAACTGCGAATCAATCTCTGTGGCTGTACAAGAGCGAAAGCAATGGCACCTACGAAGACGGCGACGTAGGAACTGCCGATGCTGCAATTGTCGCAGCGCAAAAAGCCAACATGGATCTATTCGGGCAAGTGCTCGTTGACACAGCCGACACGTCCGATCAGATCAACGGCGGCGTACTGGAGTGTTACGAGCGATATCTGTCGATTGCAGGATGGAACGAAGGCGGTTCAGCGATCAACGCCACCGACAGCAACTTCTATTTTTCCCTGACGCCGATTTACGACCAAATGCAGAGCTAAGAATGCCTCGATTCATCACGCCGAATATCTGGGAACTGTCCGGGGCGGACCTTGCATCCGGATTAATCAAGACCCGTCGCGGGATGGCCGATTTGCTCTATCCCGAACTACATCGCGGGGCTGTGCTGGCGATGCCGTTTTCGCTCGGGCAGACTGGCGGCACGTCGCTGGATGTGAGCGGGTACAGGAACAACGGCACGCTGACCAACGGCCCGACGTGGCAGGGTAGGGATGGGCTGAGTTTTGACGGGACGAATGATTATGTTGATACAAATTCGCCAATATCCGATCTGTTTTCGCAATCAACAGGGGTAATGGCAGCGTGGATTAAGCCCTCTAGTGCTGGATCGACAATTGCAGATGCGTGGCATGGTCGCGGAATTATGGCCGACCGAAATGGGTTCTTGGGTCTGGTGCAGGGTTCAATCGGCGGTGACGACCGTATTTGGGCGTGGAATTGGGACGGATCACAAGATAGGGTTGGTGCGCCATACGTCGTGAATGCCTGGCAGCATGTGGCATGGACACACGTGAGCGGGCAATTGTCGGTAGCGATAAATGGTGAAATTGTCGGATCTGTGGCGTCGGGCAATTCAGTCATAACGACTAATCTGTACATCGGACTGGGCTATATATTCGGCACGAACAAGTGGTTTGACGGCATCATCGACGACGCCCGCATCTACAACCGCGAAATCACCGCCGCAGAAATCGCCCAACTCTACACAGCAGGCCGTCCAGGCGAAACAGGTGGCATCTATCAGGCACGGCTACGACCAAAGGTGTTTGCGTTCGGATCGTCTGCAACACCGTGGCTGTACGCTCGCAGGCAATCACAAATCATCGGATCAGGGCTAGGAGTCTAACGAATGTATCCCAGGAATTCAGCCAGCCCAGAGCCAGTAGCCATTGGACCAGTTATTGCCATTGCCGATGGAGCGGTTCAGACGAGCGGCTGCATAGTGCGAGTGTTTCCCAAGGGTGGAGCAGAGGGAGACGGTGTAGGAACTACAGCCTATTCCACGGATGGAATTGTGCTCTATACCCCGACGCAAGCCGAGACGAATTACACCTCGTTTATTCTGATCGCAAAGAAAACAGGCTGCATCCCAGCGAGTACCACGGTAGTAACATCCGCGGCATCGACAGCGGGACAGGTCGTGACCGATTCCGCCAGTCGGACGGCGAGCAAGGCCGACGTTTCCGCACTAACGAACGTGACGCTTGCCGCAACGACGGGACTCGGGAACCAAACGGCGGACATCACTGGCGCGGTCAGCGGGAACAGCACACACGACGCAGCGGCAGTCTATACTGCATTCGGAACAGGCGATCAGCTATCTGCATGCGTCACAGCCACAGGATTCGCAACACCCACGAATATCACAGAGGCATCCGGGATCACGCTGGCAGCAACCGGGCTTGATTTGATCACTGCAACAGAGCCGAGCGCGAAGCCCACCACGTTCCCAGGATGGATCATGTGGTTAATTCAGCGCATGCGATCTAGCACCCTGACAGCTACCACCCTGACAGTGAAAACAGAGGCAGGGGCAAACGTGACGACGCAGACGGTGAGCGACGACGGGACCACGGAAACGATTGGACCGCCGACATGAAGCTCCTGAACCTATTGACGCTATGGTGGCCGTTTGAAAGGCCGACGGCAGTAATTCCGCCAACGGTTCCAGGGATGGAGTACAATGCCCCCGACACGCGACTGCACTACTCGATTCCAGACACCAGGCTACACGCAAAAGCACCAGACACGCGGCTACACGCGGCAAGCCAAGAGGAATAACCCATGCCAATAGCAAGCCAAGACATCCGGGACATCAGCATCGGCAGTACGTCGATTCCATTCGCGGGCAATATGGATGCCACGCTGGATTCAGGCGAGACGGTAACGGCTGTGAGCATTGCCTGCCTCAAGGTAGAGACGGTGACAACTGAGATCAGCGTGAGCAGCGTGGCAGCATCAACGGGCAGCCTGATAATCAAAGGGGAGACGATCACAGCAGGCCGGGCGATCCAGTGCATTGTAGATGCGACTAACGCGGTGGCAGGCACGATATACACACTCAGGGCCACGGTGACGACATCGGCAACCACACGGGTTGAAATATTCGATTGGTACCTCAACGCAGTCTAAGGGGCAAATGATGAGCAATAGAGAATTCACGATCTGGGTATGTGCAGGGATCTTGGCAACCGTAACGCATCAGGTATGGGCATACGTGGCCGTCCTGCTGTGCCAGTTGGCCTATTGGAGCTGATCGGATGCCGGCCCGGATATGCTGCCACCCAGGCTGTAGCCGGACCTGCGAGGGTAGATGCTGCGATCGGCACAAGGGCAGCGAGCCGAAACCGAAACCGCGGGCCAATGATCCGAGGCAGAAAGCGTTGAATTCGAAGGTATGGAGAAAACTGCGACTTGAACTGCTCAGAGAGTGGGTACAAAAGCACGGTCCATACTGTGCATTGTGCGGCGGCCCGCTTGACTTTGGTAAGAGAACGCATGGGGACCATATCGAGCGGCACACGGGTGCAGGCGATCCACGATTTACCGATAGTGAAAACGTTCAATTTATCTGTAATGTGTGTCATGGAGTAAAAACCAGATCGGAGGAACAATGACCAAAGCACGTGGGGTGTTTCATTGCGAGCAGTGCGGTGGAGAATTCACCGGAAGAAAGAAAAAGTACTGTTGTAAGCAGTGCAGAACTGCAAGCGAA
>Ga0114918_10006115_pt1 | contig 10214 bp, 11 predicted proteins | sample LantaG_FD_87015 | JGI IMG/M metagenome (GOLD analysis project Ga0114918, IMG submission 87015) | Deep subsurface microbial communities from Baltic Sea to uncover new lineages of life (NeLLi) - Landsort_02402 metaG | ecosystem: Environmental > Aquatic > Marine > Oceanic > Sediment | place...
GAAAAAAAAAAAAAAAAAAAAAAAAAAAAAAGAGAGAGAGAGAGAGAGAGAGAAAAGCAACCTCTCTCGCGCGCGTTCTCTCGCTCTCATTTTCTCTCATCGGCGGAGCCAGCCAGCCAGCCACAAAACGAACACAACCTCACCATGGCCGCGACGACAGCAGCACCGCCGGCGACGACGCAGCGATGGGGCGACGTCGACGACGACGCCGACGATGCTGTCATCCTGCCCCCGCCGACCACCTCCGGGCCCGACTCGCGAGGCATCAAGACCACGGTCGAGTACAGGCGCAACGACAAGGGCGAGATCGTGCGCATGACGAGCCGTGTGCGCGTCGTCAAGGTGGAGAAGAAGCTGTACAAGGTAAAGAGAGGAAGTGGGGAAGAGGAGAGAATGATGGGTCGATTCAAAGCGGCGGCGGCCCGATGATCGAAGGAAGATTGGTCTCGACTTTTGTCGCGCGATGCAGAAGCTTTTCGCCCTCGCTTTGATCTGCTCCGAGCTGTCACAGAGGTTCCTTGACGTGCTTGATCCTCTCGGGAAAAAAAACGAAAAAAAGAACCACCTTTGATGCGGAAGCGAGCAGGAAAGAGATCGCTCTTTGCTCCCGATCGCCCGCCGTCGTCGCCCCTCTTTCGCTTTCTTTTCTCGACCTCCTCCTCCTCTCACCTCTCTTTCTCTTCTCTTTCTCCTCGCCAACAATTCCCCACCTCCAAAACAAACAGGTCGTCGAGGAGCGCCGCCACTGGCCGAAATTCGGCGACGCCCTCAACGAGTCCGCCACCGACTCCATCACCGTCCGGGCGAACGAAGAGATCCCCTTCGAGCGCGCGCGGGCCGCGAGGCAAACCACCGAAGAGAGGAAAGCGTCGGACATGAAATCCGTGCTGCAAGGGACGGACAAATCTGCCATCGTCGGTTCCCTGAAGGACCTCCTCTACAAGAGGCGCATGGAGAGGCAACTGGCGGCCGCCAGGGGACTTATTTCGGGGCCGGAGATGCCCCCGATGGAGGACGAGGGAGGCGGCGGCGGCGCGGGAGGAGCGGGAGGTCTGCTGCCCGCGGCCGGGGCCAAGGGCGGGTACGTGCCCCCTTCCGTCCGCAACCGCGGCGCCGGAGGAGCTGCCGCCGGGGGGGCGAGCATGATGGGAGAGTCAATGCACCGCCGCGGGGACGACAATAGCGTGCGCGTGACGAATTTATCGGAGGACACGAGGGAGGACGACTTGAGGGTAAGGAGAAGTTTTTTTGAACTTTTTCACCTTCTTTTCGAAGTTTGTTTTTCGACCTTTTTGTTTCAAACCCTTCCCAGGTCCGCAGGCGACGAAACAAAGCTCATCCCCTTCCTCTCGAACTCATCTTCCTCTTTTTTCTCTCTTCAAACCAATCCACACCAAAACAGGACCTCTTCTCGCCCTTCGGGCAGGTCTCGCGCGTCTACATCGCCGTCGACCGCGAGACCGGCGAGTCGCGCGGCTTCGGCTTCGTCAACTTCGTCTACCGAGCCGACGGGCAGCACGCCATCGACAAGCTGGATGGGTACGGGTACGACTCGCTCATCCTGCGGGTGGAGTGGGCCGCCCCGAGGGCGGAGAGGCCGTGAAGAAAGGAAGAGAGGAAAAGGAGTTGGAGAGAAGAAAGAGAAGAGTGTTTTTTCTTTTGTGTTCTTCTTTTGAGCAAAAAAACAAAACAAAACAAAAATCTGCCCCGCCTTTTTTCTTTTTCTTTTTCTTGTCGTGGGGGAGCTCTCTCGCGCTATCTCAGCTCGCAAGTACAGAAGAAAGAGAGAAAGAGAGGGAACAAGTTATTTAATAATGCCTCTTTGTTTTCATTTTTTTGCATCGGAAGAAGAAAACGAAAAACGAAGGAAAAAACTCAAAACTCTTTCTTTCAAGCAGAGACGCCCGGGGCCGCAGCAGCAGCAGCCTTCTTCACAGGAACAGGCGCCGGCGCAGCAGAAAGAGCTTTCTTGGCGCTGTTCTTGGCCGCCGCGGGCGACAACGGAGCGGCAGCAGCGGCCTCCTCGACGAAGGACTCGGCCCAAGCAGCCTTGCCTCCTCCTCCGCTCCCCCCGTTTTTCTTCTTGAAGTCGGCAGCAAACTTCAAGGCGCCCTCCCTGCCCTCCTTCACCCTCTTCGACGCGTCCGACAGGGCGCTCGACAGGGCAGCGTTCACGGCAAACACCCCTGGAGCAGTGGCAGCGTCGGAGCCGAGCCCGGGGAAGGGGAAGGCCGAAAGAGCCTCGGAGGCGAAGAGTAAGGCGTTGGAGCTGTCGTCGTCCTCGCTCTCGGCATTAGCCTTTCCCAAAGCGGAAGCAGCCTTTGCCCTCTGCAGCGCCGCTGCGGCGGCGGCGGCAGCCACCTTGGGCATTCCCCCGCCGGAGAGAGCCCCCAGCGCGTTCTGGCTCCCGACGGTTGCGGCCCTGCGGGCCGCGGCGCCGATGAGCGCCGCGAGCTCGGCGGGATCTTTCGGGAACGGCGGCGCGCCGGCGCCCGACGAGAGCAGGGCCTCGGCGGCGGCGGCGGCCGCGGCGGCGGCGGCCGCGGCGGCGGGCGAAGAGGAGTCGGCGGCGTCGGAAAGGCCGACCAGCGCCTCTTGAGGGAGCGGGATCGGGGCCGGGGGCAGAGCAGGAGCGGCAGCAGCAGCAGCAGCAGCAGCAGCAGCAGCAGGAGAAGGCGCCAGGGCAGGCACGGGAGGCGCAAAGCCCTCCTCGGCGAGCGCGGCGAAGGGGGACGAGAGCAGCAGCAGCAGCAGCAGCAGGAGCAGCAGGAGGGGAGCGTTGACCGGCATTTTTGGTTTTTTGCTTCTTTCTTTTTTTTCCTTTCCTTTTTTCGTTCAGTTTCTCCTGTCGTTTTCCTTTATCGAATGGAGAAGTAGAAGGAGTAAATGAATGAAAATAAGGGATGCGGGAGAAAGACGGCCGTGAGAGGGCGATGAGAGAGGAGAGCGGAGGCGGAAGGGGGAAGGGGGAAGGGGGAAGGGGGAGAAGGAGAAGGTCTGCTCTTCGAGCGAAAGGGAGACGAAGGGGCACTCGCTTTCGGGTTTTCGGCCTTTTTTTTCTTTTTTTGCCCCCTTTTCTTTTTCTTCGCCTCCCGCGCTGTACCGCTTTTCGCGTCGAGGTCAGCTAAATGAGATCAGAATCCTTTCTTTCTCACCTCGGGATCTGAGAAAGAGAGAACGCGGGGAATAGAGAGAAGAAGGGGAAGCGGGAAAAAAGAACGACCGCGGTTACAAAGACAGAGAGAGATGAAGAAGAAAGAAAGAAATGAAAAAAAGCTTTCTCTTCACTTTTCCTACGACCAAAACTTTCGCCGCGCCCGGCCTCGAAATCAACTCGCAAGCCAACTCGCAAGCCCAATATGGCGCGCCTCCCTCGCGTCGCCCGTGCGGCCCTCGGGCTCGCGCTGTTGCTGTCTCTAGCCCTCGTCGCCTCTGCTGCGGCGGTGGCCGCGGCGGGAACCGCCTCCGCTGCTTCTCCTTCCTCGGCGGCGGCGGCGGCGGCGGCAAACCAACTGCTGAAGAAGAAGACAGCGGTGACGGCGGGACCTCTTGGCGGCAAGCGCTCCGCCTCGTCTCCCTCGCCCTCGTCCTCCGCTGCTGCCAGGGCCCAGGCTCCTGCGCACGAGGTGCTCCAGCTGGGAAAGAAATCCAAGGGGTTTGGGTGAGAGAGGGGGGGTGCGGGGAGAGGGGAGGAAGAGAAAGAAAGAAAGAGAGCGCGGCGAGAATTCTCTCTCTCTCTCTCTCTCTCTCTCTCTCTCAACCTTTCCCGCCGCTTCCGCCTCGTCCCGCCCCCCTCGTTCTCACCTCGGATCACCCCTCACCGGACGCAACCAACACCCAGGTCCCCCGCCAAAACCCCGGGAGCTCACTCGCCGCCGCGCAAGCTCGCGGCCGCGGCGGAGGCCGAAGCTGAAGCAAAAGCTTCTCCGTCACTGCCAAAGGTCGACGTGCCCGTCGCCGTCGCCCCTCCGGGTGAGCCCTCGCCGCAGCAGTCGCAGGCTTCGTGGTGGGAGCGCTACATCTGCCAGTACTACCCGAGCTACTGCCCACGCTGGCGCCCGCGCCCGACGCCGGCACCGACCCCGAGGCCGACGACGGCACCGTGAGGAGTTGGTTCTGTTCGAGAATTCCGATAAAGAGAGAGGGAGAAGAAGAGAAGAGACTAACTCGTCTTTGCTTTTCTTTTTCGAAAAAAACAAAAACAAAAACACAACAACAACAGCCCGCCGACGACCAAGCCTCCGCCTCCTCCTCCGCCGCCTCCTCCCCCCCAAACGACGACGCCGCCGCAGACGACGCAAGCCCCTCCTCAGACGACGAAGCCCCCTCCTCAGACGACGCCCCCTCCTCAGACGACGACGCCCCCTTCCTCTCCTCCCCCGCCCCCTCCCCCTCCTCCCCCGGAAACGGCCCCGCCTCCGTCCTCGGACCAGGCGCTGCTCCTCAAGCTCCACAACGACCTCCGCGCCAAGCACTCCGCGCCCGCCCTCACCTGGAATTCCGTCAAGCTCGAGCCCTTCGCCCGCGACTGGACCTCGCGCTGCGTCTTCGCCCACTCGAAAGGTTCCGGCTTCGGGGAGAACCTCGCCCTGGGCTACCGTTCGTGGACCGAGGCCTTCAATGCCTGGGCGGCGGAATGCTCCCTGGTCGACTTTTCGAACCCAGCGTGGTCCGAGGCGACGGGCCACTGCACGCAGCTGCTGTGGAAGTCGACGAAGACGCTAGGGTGCTCCAAGGTGAGGGGGAGGAGGTTGTTTTTGAATAAATAAATAAATAAAAAAACTCGAAAGAAGAGAGCTAGAAAGAAAAAGAAAAAAAAGAAAAAAAACTCACTCACCCCTTCTCTCTTCTTCTTCCTCAAATTCAAAAAAAAAAAAAAAAACGCCCAGACCAACTGCCCCGACCTCGGCGGCGTCTTCTACTCGTGCAACTATTCCCCTCCCGGAAACGTGCTGGGCTTGTTCGGGCAGAACATATCTTGAACTTGAAAAGGGTAGTAGAGAGAAAGAGAGAAACGCAACGAAAGAGAGAGAGAGAGAGAGAGTTTTTAATTCGGGCTCGCTCGCACGCGCTTGCTGCCAAAGAGAGAGAGACAGAGAGCGCGCGCGCGCTGCCGTTTCCTCTTCTCTTCCGCTCCTTCTCTCGCCTCTTCCCTTGTGATAAAAAACCTGAACTGACGAAAAAGAAAGAAAAAAGAAAAGAACGAAAGAGAAAGTCAATTCGCGATGGAAAAAGTTTAAAACTTTTTTTTTCACAATTTCGACGTCGAACCGAGATTCACCATCCGGCTCCTCGCCGCGGCCTCCCACGCCCCCAGCCCCGGCTCCCTCGCCGCGCCCCTGGCGAAGAACTCGAGCGCCTGCGGCACCTCGCCGTCGCCGCTCCGCACCAGCTCCTCCGCGACGGCGGCGGCGACCGCGGCGCTCACCTCGGCGGCCCGCGAGAACGGTGGGAAGAGCAGGCCAGAGGCGGCGTCGGCAGCGGTCGCCTGCGCCGCGAGCGCCTCGGCCGCGGCCAGGAAGGAGCCCTCGCCCAGGGCCGTCGCGCCCGTCAGCAGGGCGGCAGCACCGACGGCGGGGAAGATGTAGGCGTTGTTCGCCTGGGAGCAGCGGCGGAACGATGACGACGAAGGAGAAGAAGAAGTTGACGAAGTTGAACTTTGAGGTCTCATCGTCACTTCGAGCGCGTCAAAGGGCGACCCCGAGGCGAAGACGCACCTCCCTCGCGTCATCGCCACCGCCTCCCCGAAGATGCACTCCGCCAAACTGGTCGGGTTGGACAGCGGCATGATGATGGGCCGCGCGTTGATCCGCGCCATCTCCCGCAGGACTCGAGGAGAAAAGGCCCCCGGGGAGGTCGAGACGCCGACGAGCGCTGTCGGCCTCAGGGCACGCACCGCCGCGAGCAGCAGCGAATCCGAGGCCTTTCCGTCTTCCTCCAGCCTGGGAAGCCCCTCGTGGGCAAAGGGGAGCTTGTGGTGTGCCAGGCCTTTCTCTTTCAGGGCTCTCTCGGCGGTGACCAGCCCCTGGGAGTCGATGAAGACGCACCGCCGCCTCGCCAGCTCCCTCGTCGAGCTCGACCTCTTCTGGATCGCTGCCGCCACCAGCTCCCCGATGCCGACGCCGGCCTCGCCCGCGCCGTAGAAGAGCACGAGGTGGTCGGAGAGAGAGGAAGAAAGCGGGCGCGGAAGTGAAGTGGAAGAGGAAGAAGAAGAAGAGTTTGCTTCTTCTTCTCCTTCTTCTTCGCTGCTTCCGGCAATCGCCGAGCTCGACGAAGAATCCCCGAGCCTCAGCGCCGCCAGCAGGGCCGCCAGCCCCACCGAGGCCGTCCCCTGCACGTCGTCGTTGAAGCAGGGCAGGCCGCAGGGGGCGAATTTCTCTAAAAGGCGGAACGCCGAAGAGGACGCGAAGTCCTCGAACTGGAGGAGCGTCGTCCGGGTTTGCCGCCTCGAAGGGCCTCCTCCGGTTGCCTCCTTTTCCCACCGCAGGATCTCTTTCAGGGCGCTGACGAGCTCGCTGACGAGGGCATCGAGGACCTGGTATTTGAAGGTAGAAAGAAAGAGGGAAAGAAAGAAAAGGGTGAGTTGTTTTTTCTTGTTCAACAACCTCTTCCTCTTTGTCTCTCTGCCGCCTTCTTCTTCCTCTCTCTTTCCCCGCTTCAAAATCCTCGCACCTCCCCAGTCTCTCTCGGCTTCTTGATCCCCCTATAGAGAGGATCAGAGAGCAGCTCCAGGTTGCCAGTCCCGACGTCGAGGCAGACAGGAAGACACTTCTCCGGAGCGACGCCGCCGACCGCCGTGTAAAGCAGGATCTTCCCCTCGGAGATGCCCATGCCCCCGGCGCCGCAGTCCCCTAACCCTAGGATGCGGGCTGAGTCGGTGACGACGACGACCTCGATCGGAGGGGTGGAGAGAGTGGCAGCAGGAGAAGGAGAAGAGGGAGAAGAAAGGTCGTCGGCGGCGGCGGCGGTTCGACCACCTCCACCTCCACCACCAACGCCTTGCCGCCGCCGGAGGAAGCGAACGAGCTTCCTCAGGACGCCGCCGTTCGGGATGTCATCGGGCGTCAGGTAGAGGCCCACGGGCTCTATCGGGAGGCGGTGGTAGTTTTGACAGACCTGTTTTTTTTTCGTTTTCGTGTTTTCGTGTTTTTTTTTCGATGAGACTCGAGGTGTTCTCGAGTCTCTGTTTCCTCTCCCTCTCGCTCTCCCTCTCATTCCGTCCCTCTCTTTTTCCTCTCCCTCTCACTCGCCTCCCCGACAGTGGGAGTGTACACGAAAGGGAGCAGCTCCTCGGTGCGGTCGACGAGCAGCGCGTAGAAGGCGCGCGGGTCGTCCCTGTTTTGCGGTTTGAATTGTTTTTTCCAAAGAGGAAGAAGAGGTTGAGAACAAAAAAACGAGCGATTGAAAGTGGCGGCGGCAGCAGGAGGTCGAAATTGGCATCTTGCTTTCCCTTGTCGCCCCTCACCTCTGGAGCCTCCGCAGCGCGATAAATTTCTCGAGAGGCGGCACGCGAGGGTCTCGGACCTCCTCCAGGCAGGAGAGGGCCTGGGAGGGCGCCATTGGTGAAGGAGGGGGCTGGAGGCGACGCGAAATGAAAAGAGTGAAGTTTTTTTTCCGATTTCTTTTTTTCTTTCGACTTCGACGTCGTCGAGTTCTCTCCCTCCCTCTCTTCACTTCTTCTCCCTCTTTTTCTTTTACCTTTCGCTTTTTTCTCACCCACGAAACGCACAGCGGGGCTCTTCAACCCTTTTGTGCTGAGACAGCAGAGAACGTGCTCAACCCTCAACTCAGCAGCAGCAGCGTGCTGGCCTGAGAGAGAGAGCGAGCAGAGCAAGCAAACGCGAGCGAAGGAGATGCCGCCGCAAAACCAAAACAGCGAGGAGCGCAAGGGCGCGGTCAAGCGCAAAGCCTGCGACGCCATGGACACCAACGACGGCGCCTTCTCCAAGCAGGCCGCCGAGGACGTGGTGCCCCTGGTACGTGTAGCGTGGAAGGAGGCGGAGGTGAAGAGAGAGGGAGGGCGGGGGGAGAGAGAGAGCACGCGCGAGGGAGAGCAAAGGAAGACGCATTTGAAGCGTTTTTTTCCCTTCCTTTCTTCGTTTGATTCGCACGCTCTGCTCTTCTTCGTCGTCGTCGTCTTCCTCTTCATCTCTTCTTTCTCATTTTCTCCGCCTCCCGCTCCCTCGCGTGCTCTCTTCCCCGCTCGAGTGGAAGGACCACGACGTCCTGGAGGCGCTGCCTGGAGCGGAAATGGAGAAAACAGAAGAAAACGAGGAAGAAGAGAGGGGGAGCAAAGAGCTCGAGCTCTCTTTTGCTCTTCCTTTTTTCAAAAAGAAAAACTCCCTCCCTCTTCGACGCCGACGCCGACGCCCGACGCCGCTTCGGAAGAAAAAGACATCGCCACCCTCGTTCTCCCGCGTCTCCCTGCTCCTCCTCTCCCCTCGATCTCCGCTTCCCCGCCCCCGCGCTGGACAGCTCTCTCTGCTGACCTTTGCCCAGGTTGTTTCAAATGCCTCTTTTTTCCGCTCACGATGATGTCCCCCCCCCAAAAAAAAAACGAAATCAAAAATCGATGACGAACAAAAAAAACTGCTTCTTATAGATTGCCAAGCTCTCCGAGACGATCGCCGTGCTGAGCAAAAACGCGCTGACCACGAGCGCGCCGCCGACCAGCGCCGAGCGCTCCGGGCTGCGCAAGGCCGCGCACCAGCTGGCGGAGCTGGCGAAGACTGGTGAGGGGAGGTGTTGGTGGAGAGAAGAGGGGAAGGGAGAGGGAGCGAGAGAGAGAAAGGAGACAGGAGGGAGAGATCAGCGATGAAGGGGAAAAAACGATCGCTCGAAGACTCGCGGCCCCCTCTGCTCCCTTTGCCGCTTCTTTTCTCCTCTTCTTCAACCCCGACCCTTTTTCTTCCCCCCTTCTTTCTCTCTCACTCTGTTCTTTGTCTCCTCTTTCAAAACCCCCCAAAACAGAGGACAACGTCGACTCGCTCGTCGCGGGCGGAGCCGTGAGGAACGTCGTCCCTCTGCTGACGATGTTCAAGGTCGACGAGGGGCGCGGGGTGTCGACGTGAGTTCGAGGGAGGAGAAGAGAAGAGTTGAAGTTTTTTCTTTCGAATTTTTTTCGAAATTCATTCGTTCGTTTCTTCGACCGCGTCGAGGTTTTTCTTCATTTCTCACCTCCGCTCTCTCTTTCTCCCTCCCCACCACCTTCCCAACTCCAACAACGAAACAGCGGCGAGGACGTCGAAAAAGAAGCATGCTTCATCCTGGGCCTGCTCGCGATCAAGCAGGAGCACCAGCACGCGATCGCCGACGCCGGCGCCGTCCCGGGGCTGATCGCGCTGCTGGGACGCCACTGCCCCACGGCTCCTCCTCCCTCCGGAGGCGGCCCCCCGCCAGGCGCTTCCGTCGTGCGCCGCGCGGCGGACGCGATCACCAACCTGGCGCACGAGAACGTCGTCATCAAGGCCCGCATCCGCGCCGACAACGGCATCGCTCCGCTGGTCGCGCTGCTCGAGTCGCCCGACGCCAAGGTCCAGCGCGCCGCCGCGGGGGCCCTGCGCACGCTGGCCTTCAAGAACGAGGAGAACAAGAACGTCATCGTCGAGGGGAACGCGCTTCCTACTTTGGTCCAGATGCTGAAGAGCGACGACCCGGGGGTCCACTACGAGGCCGTGGGAGTCGTCGGCAACCTGGTGCACTCGAGCCAGCACATCAAGAGGCGCGTCCTGGAGGAAGGGGCCCTGCGGCCCGTCATCGGCCTGCTCTCCTCGAAATGCGGCGAGTCGCAGCGCGAGGCGGCGTTGTTGTTAGGCCAGTTCGCGACCACGGAACCGGACTATAAAGCCAAGATCGTCCAGCGCGGCGCCGTGCCGCCGCTCGTCGAGATGCTGTCGGCCAACGACGCGCAGCTGCAGGAGATGGCCGCCTTCGCGCTGGGCAGGCTGGCGCAGAATGCGGACAACCAGGCAGGGGTGGTGCAGGCTGGTAAGAGTAGTTTTCGGTTGTTGTTGTTTTTTCGCGAGCGAGCGAGCGAGCGAGCGGGGAGCGAGCGAGCGAAGCGAAAACGAAAAAAAACAAAAAAAAACTCTTTTTTCTAAAAAAAAAAAAAAAAAAAAAAAAAAAAAAAAAAAAAAAAAAAAACCAACCCCCCCCCCCCCCCCCCACCCCCCCCCCCCCCCCCCCCCCCCCCCCCCCCCCCCCCCCCCCCCGCC
>Ga0114918_10006116_pt1 | contig 10214 bp, 15 predicted proteins | sample LantaG_FD_87015 | JGI IMG/M metagenome (GOLD analysis project Ga0114918, IMG submission 87015) | Deep subsurface microbial communities from Baltic Sea to uncover new lineages of life (NeLLi) - Landsort_02402 metaG | ecosystem: Environmental > Aquatic > Marine > Oceanic > Sediment | place...
AACAATTGTGTAATCTTTCATATTCTACTCCTTTACCTTGTCGGTGTAATCCCGTTATTAGCTTACGCTAATCCCCTGTTGGTTGTTCCTTTGTTCTTTTGCTAATGAGCACTCCTCCCTTACGGTAGCTAACACCTCGATTATAATATCTAGGCCGTCATAAAATTTTTATTACGTCTGCTCGAAAAAAATCTGCCAATAATACTCTTGTCAGATACAATACCACAATTCTCCGCAGCTAGCAAACAATAATTTAAAGCGTGACGATAATGGTCAGGCCCAAGATTTCTATATCTAAATATCTGTTGTCCTGTATCTGGTCTTTCTTCTAAAACTTTCGCCATGTTACAAACCTCAACTACAAATTCTTCAAGTTCTGTATTCATTCTTGGAAGAATTAGTGTACCAAAACTAGTAATAAGTTCGTGAGTTGCATCACAAATTTCTGTTCTATTGCACTTAACTAACAAGTCTTTAATATCCCATTGCATCATTCCTGTCTTCTGCTCGTTGTACTCACATGCGTATATAAGGGCATTGACATCTTTCTGGAACTCTCTGACCTTCCTGATTTCAGGTCTAAGGTCAATTACAACTGATCTCGTATTAAACTTCCTGATTAAGTCTTTTACATCATTAAAGGAATCAACCCTTGCAACTTTAACTATCTTTAATGTATGCCTCGTCTTTCTCTCCGCAATCACTACATGTAAAACTCTACCGACATCAACGCCCATACACGTTGGCCCTTCATGATTATACATCATAGGCTCATCACAACAACACTGATAAACCTCACTAGGGTCTAATCTGTTTTCTGCTGGGATATATGCTTTCCCTAACTTAGAGTTCATTACCTCACTCAGATCACCATTAGGAGGATCTTCATAAAGCTCTAATATCTTTCTTGGCGGCATGTAAATCGAGTTCAATTGACTAATATACCACCCAACCAATTCTTTACTTTTATCTGGATAAGATGCTACCCATCTACCATCTGACGGATAAATCTCATGCCCACAATGGACACACACTCGTTTGACTCCTCCATCAAGTTGTCGTTTAAGACAATTGGGAAATTCCATTTCCATACAAGTCTCTTTACCACAACCTCTACATTGAAGCATCCACAATCTTTGGTCACTCTCTTTAAACTTCTTGTCAATACCGTAATCGGGTATTGTTGGAGTACCAAGATACTCAAGTTCTCCCGGCCCATACTCATCTTTAATGGCTGAGTGAGACACTCGTTCTTCACCAAGAATGACCATTGACTTTTCCATCTCGTCCATCTCGTCAAAAACCATACGGTCAACTGGTGCAGATTTAAGCTGACTTGAACTTTTCTTTCCAGATATGTTCTTCGTTGATCTAGCACCTCGTAAATATAAGTGCCCCGTGTGAATCTTCTTTACATTCTTTCTGTCTGTTCCTTGTACATATTTTCCAATAAACGAGTTAGATTCAATAAGGGGGTCGAATCTTGTCTGACTAAAATCCCCCACATCATCCCTTGTAGGAAAAAGATACATAGCACCCTGTTTGTACTTACCGTGAATCATTCCGTGTAACGTCTTTAAAACGAGACACTCAGATATACCCATTTGGGCACCCTTAATATAACACTGTCTAGGGTTGCGTTCTTGAAGCATACCTACTTGATATTCATGTCCTGTTAGTACCCAAGGCCCAGCACCTAACTTTAAATGGTTATCTGTAATCCATGTAAAACAATCTAAAGAACTCATAAGGTTTTGAATTACTTCAGGTGTAATCTTTTGTTTTGACATCTATTTTTACCTCTTTCGCAAGTAACCTGCGTTGCAGTACTATACTGCCTCCCCGATTGTGCTACTATTTAATTAAACAACTTTTGTGTGAAATCAAAAATCTGATCCACCCAATCATCATCCTGATTTAATCCATCATCTTTTTGTGGTTCAAAGATTTGATCAATCTTAGCTGCGTCATCTGCTTGCTTCTGTGTTCTACCAGATGTATCACCAGCTTCTTCAAGACGTTGAATGTAATCTTTTTTATTTGAATATGAATTCATTTGTGTTGGTCTTCGTTTTGATGCCATAATTTACCTTCCTAATAATGCTAGTAATTTTCCTAATTGTTAGTATATTAACAATCTCGCTATTTTAATGCTAAAAATTGTGCCGTGGTTAATGTAGAACTCAGATTGTGTCCTAGTGTTTCATTATCATGACCAGAATTTGATCTTGCCCACACAGCAGCCTGAATAGCGTTGGCAGTAAGACCACATGATGCTGCTGCTACGGAGTTTACAATACAATAATCAACACTCCATACGTCTGTAATTACCTCAGATGTTGATGTAAACCTAATTCGTACAAATCCATTAGCGAAATCAACCATATTTGCATGCATGGCATATAGCTGTAAGGTATCGCTACCCAAATTAAAAAAATCAGTAGTACTATTAGATAGTTGATCATATAAACCTGTCTCGTAATTCCTAGCCCATACTTGTACTGTCCTTTGGGCACCAGAATCAAAATGTCCATCTACTGTTACTGTTGAAGGAATTCGCCCCAACCCGATTGAAAAAGTAAGGATCGTATTTAGCCCAAACCCATTAACTGCTACACCGGGGCCTGTCTGATAATAATTAGCATTATCATTTGTAAATGTATCAGTACTATCTCCGGCATCTGTAGTTGTATTACCTATTGTGGTTTCACCATCTGCTGTGTGAAGTATTGGGTTTGCCCCAACTATTTGTGCTGGTATGGTTATGCCGGTGTCGGTAAGAATTTCATCAACATCGTCTTGGATACTTACAAGTCCATGATCCCCATTCACAATAGCGTAAGAATCTCCTGACTGAACAATTCCAAGGTCAGTCACTATGGTATATTCAGAGGCTGGAAGCGTTCTCAGTGCGAACTCTTCCGTGGTTGGAATGTCCTTTATGAGTGTGTCTAATATTGAACCTGTATCTGTAAGAATCTCGTCAACGTCATCCTGAATACTTACAAGACCATGCTCTCCATTCACAATGGCAAATGAGTCACCTGATTGCACAGTTCCCAAATCACTAACTACAGTATAATCATCTGAAACAATTGTCCTCGCTTCAAATTCAGAAGTATTTGGAATATCGTCTGCTGTTGATTGTAATGTTGTTATGGTTTCAGGTATGGTTGTCACCACAGCAGTTGAAATCGCGTCTAGTACTGTACCAAGATCGTCAATTTGGTTGGCAGTCGTTTGAATGTTTAAAATCAGGTCACACCACTCGGCCCCCGCTACGTCAGAGAATATAATAGTTATATTATCCCCATTCATTTCAGCAGCAGAAAGACTAACCTTAACTCTTTTTGTGAAGTCTCCATCTACCACTGGTAATGTTGCAAGGTTCGCTGGAGCACCATCATCTATTGCAACCTTAACATCACCTGTCGCAAGTGTCGGGTTTACCTGTAAGATGTTGCCACTTATATTAGATACCAATCCAACATAGGTTATATAAGCTGCGTTTTTCTTTGCTGGTACATAAGTTGCCATTAACTAATACCAATTCCTATCTGTTTATTTTTCGCCCCTTCAGCATGATGAAATTCTATGTGCCGACTTCCACCAGATGGATAGATTGAAATACATGAACAACTAGCCAAAAATGTAGCATTATCTAAAGTAATATAAATTACACTATCATCAAACCATACAAGATTATTTAACAGAGTAAGAATTGTTGGTGTAGTTCCATCACCAATGTCAAAACTAATATGTATTTGATAAAGTCCATCATCAATAGACTCTGTCATAAATTTAAGACCAGCACCGCTACCGTCCCAAGCATAATATTCCCGCATGTCTGTATCATTTGGATTATCATTATCAGTGAGCCTGACAACAGTGTACCAATCTGTGTAAAATGTCCACTCACCCTGACCTAAAGCACCCGGAGCAGTATTATCAGCTACATTTGTCAGAAGATTCCAAGCAGAATCCCGATACTCATATACTGAATCAGGCTTGTATCGTGTAAATATAAGCCATTCATTAGTTTCTTCTGTTCCCCAAGCATCATCAGCATCAAGTTGTTGCATACAAGGCCCAAGAGGTTGATCGTCCATAACTTCAGATAGGTGATTAACAACACTACCAGTTCCAGTTATCCACCATTTAGTTAAATAATCATCTGTTAGTACAGTATAGGCCATTACAATTTCCTCTCTACCAACTCAAAGCTGCCCTAGCATCCCACACGCCCGTTGTTATTTGAATATCAGTGGGGTTATTTCCAGCCCAAGTAAATTTAGTTATCTGCCAGTTAGTTTCGCTGCCATCAGCATTAAAATCTATATTACGACCACGATATATTGGAAGATTATTAGCATCCCACTCAAAAATGGTATATCCATCGAACTCTCCTCGAAGAAGAAGCTCCATAGTACCTGTTGTGTCGTTTGACGGAATCTTATTTAACTTACTTGAACCCATTTTTGCCTTCTTCTATCTCATTTTTAACCAAGTGAAGGATGTCACCACTCATGTGATCCTTAGTTTTATCCATAAAGTCACGTAAACACGACACTTTTTTGCGTTGAAGCAAATCTCTGGCATACAATACAATACGTTCACCCAAATCAACCAGTTCAGATTCCTCCAATCTGTTCTTGTTAATTAGTTCTAAGTCAAAGGCGTTGCCCCTTTCCTCATCTTCTGTCAAAACCTCATCCGGTTCTTCCTCTTTTGACATGGGCATGGGCACAACTACGGGTAAACCCTTTGTGTTTGTATTAATATTGAATGTGATTGATAGTCCTTCTGCCATTTTACATATACCCCACTATTACGTGCGAAGTTGTTCCTGCAATGTTGTTATGTACTTATTTGTTTATATTGGATTAATCACCGCCCCAAATAACCCACCTACTTCGGCAAGATACTTAGCATTGCCGGGCTTTTTAGCGCCAAAGTGATTCCAGCGATACGAACTATTTTATGGATGCCCATTAAATTTTATATTGTGTATTACCATATCAGATGAATGGGTATTAATTTTGCAATCTGTTTTATATGTGTATGTATATGCTCCTATAACCAACATTAGAAATAAGGTGGATAATCCGGCGGTTACAAACATCCATAATCTTTTTGGTACATTCCTAAAATCCTTATCAATATGCTCATCTAGTTTTATTATAAAATAATCTTGCTTTTTACAAATGTTCTTTATGTTCGTTGCCATTGTAAATAGAATATCTCTCTCGTTTTGACCAAATGTTTCCATCATACATCCCCTTATAAATTATCGTTCATACCAATGCATGCAAACATCTGCTACTCCAGCACCATTTAAAAATACACTAACACCATATGCAGTTGCTGGTTTTAAAATCCAGTAATGATTTGTATGTCCTACTGTCCTTTTACCTGCTGCAAGTATTTCTGTCCATAAAACTGTTCCACCTGAAGTTATAGCATCTGCTTGTTTTAAAATAGTAAGGGATGAACTGTTTTCAGATGATCTATTATAATTAATTGCCAATACTGCATCGCCTGATGCCCCACCACCTGCTGTATATGCCTCCCTCAAAACAAATACTGCGGCAGCAGCAGAACAATAACCACTAAACATAGCACAGATTTCTTTTGATGTGGCGGCAGGAGTTGTGAAATATATTTCTATTGTATCTGCCGGGGTTGTTTCTCCTCCAATATTTGTAGTATTATCCCAAGCATAGTAGGCATTTCCAGCTCTAACATGATAATCTATAACATCTAACGTTACCTGTTTATGTGATGCTAAGACATTCTTTTTTAATGGATGTAATAATAAAGATCCCATAATGATTATTCCTTTTGTGTGTGAGGAGCATAGTGCGATTTACTAAAACTCGGCGCTATCACCTGTCGAATCTGGTTCTTTCGCACGATTATGCTTTGTGTTTGTATTTATGCATACAGTTTAATCTAACATAATTTCTAACAATTTTCTAAATCGGTTCAATCTCTGTATTGCCTTCAATTTTTTCTCTATAACTCTTAAATAATATTCATTCTCTGTTTTACTAAAACATTGGCGAGTATATAAAACTTTACGATAAATTAGAGTTATTTGTCGATCAGTAAAGAAACAACTGAGAGCTTTTGTGAATTGGTTGCTGGCTTTAAAACGTAATTCACCCATAACTTCATTTAATAATTCTTGGGATTTTTGATTCCAATTTATTTTTATTCTATTTTCCAATAGCATGTGTTCAGACTGATTCTCACAAACAAACAAATTATCTGGATCATTGTTGGTAGAATTCCCGTCAAGGTGGTGAACGATTTCTCCACTATTAAGTTTCCTTCCTATTTTCTTTTCAACTATCTTTCTATAATCTTTCATTTATAAATCCCCCGAAACTAACTTGTTGTATACCCTATCTGATATAGTTAAACTAAAAATTAAAAGGATATATGTGATCCTCATATTTATCATATGGATTTTGGGGCGGTGTATAAGGCACCCAAGGCGTGTATGCTGGTGTGGGAATAGTTTCTATATCCCTATTAGCATCTCTAAGTCTCCGTTGCAACTCAGCTATCTTCACATCGTATTTAAGTTTGGCTATATTAGTTTCCATATTTATCTTGGTTCTACTAAAAACCACTCCCCTAATTTTAGTATTGGTTTATAAATTGTTAACTCCAAAATGAATTTAACTATTGATTTAATCGTCTTCATCATCATATACCTCTACCATTTTTCCTTGGGCCAGCAATTTACTCTCATGTTTGGCCGCAACAAGTTTCTTTTGTGTTGCGTTCATAATGGCCTCTTCAATTAACTTCATCGACTTTTGATCTATCGTACTCTGGTGAATAACTGCCACGTGTTCTGTAGCGAGATTGCTTTCAAGCCGTTCATTTTCGTAAAACATCTTGAACAAGTTACCCAATTGTTGAATTGAAGCGTTCTTTAACTTTGTTGGGGTAATGTATTCAAGCACCAACTTCTGCATCTCTGCAAATATCTGTGCTCGTTGTTTACGATAGTTATCTATGTCAACTTCCAATAACATGGACTTCGGTATTTTAGCCAGAGCTTTTGTTACGGCCCCACGAGTAACTCCGAACTGATTTGCTATGTCCGTGTGAGTATACTTTTGTCCGTTTGGCTTTCGGGACACTGCGAGTCGAATTAGTTCCTGCTTGTCTATTCTGGACTCTTTACCAGATATTGTTAATTTCGACATATTCGTTCTCTATAAACTCTTTTAAATCGTTTTCCCACTGGTATTCTCGTCTCAACATACCTTGAGTTGTTCTCATAGTAGTACACTATAGTTCGTTTAATATTTCTTGAATTAATCTTGTTTGATTCTTCCCCAACCATTTTAGTACCGCAAGCTTAATTTCTCTCTCATAAATCTCGTGTCGAATAGCTTCCCCTGTACTACGTAGCATGTTGGTAAACTGTGGCAAAACTTTGAGATCAACTGAGTATACTAAATTGTTTGTTGTTTCGTTGATATATCGTTGTACCGTTTTGCTCTTCAATCCGTCTCGCATCTCTATATCCCCCGTAAATATTTTATATAATCTCTTTGACCACAACTTGGCTTCTCGCTTCAATGATAATCTGCCAGCATCTCCCACGTCAAACTCTTGATAGGCCATACCTAAACCCCCTAAATTTATCCCAATTCAGTTGCTACTCCTAATCTCATTGCCTCATCTGAAGACATAAAATTGTAGTCAAACTTGTACATCCAATATGTAATTTGTGCGTCTCTTAAAGCAATCTTTATAGTCAACATCTTCATAAACTTGTTATCAATAATTGATAAAGATTTTACTTGCTCAGGCTTCAATGTTGTCTTTCCTGTTAACGCTAAACTTCGTAGTGATTGTCGTTGTCCATATGGGCCGATAAACCCAGCACCGTGAAACATTATTGCAGCACCATCGTGAATAATTCTTCTGTCGCCCATTATAAAAATAAAAGCGCCACCACTCATTGCGTAACCATAGGTTTCTGTTGTTATTGTAAATCCCTTCTTCTGCAACTCGTCAATTCGGTTTATAATTACCATTGTGTCAAAAGCTGAACCACCAAAATTGTCTATGATGATGTGGTAGTCTCTATCTTTCTGAAGTGCCTTGAGATATAAAAGTGTGTCCCCCGCAGCTATGTCTGGTGGAAACACCATTCTACCATCGGATAGAGTTTGAATCTGATCAGTATGATCTTCGGTTGAGATACTCACTTTACAACTAATCGTTGACATCCCAACAAAGAGTAACACCAATGTAATTATTATTAAATTTTTAAATTTAAACATAACAAAACCCCTATAAAAAATCTGAGTACATATTATATATTGCAAAGGCCACAATCGTTATCGCAAGTGAACTAAACATAAACAAAATGTAATAAATAAACCATTTCCACATTAGTCTCTTATAGCCTCTTATATTTTGAGGGATATTTCTTTTTCATATCTTCTATAAATTCAGATAGGTCTATGCGATCACGATAGTCCGACACCTCTTTAGGTTTCTCTACTGGTGCAAAGTACCTGTTACTAAATGCTTTACCGTGTGATGCGTTTCCTAATTCAACCGACATAATTAAAACCCCCCTTAAATTAAAATAAAAATAAAAAAAACACGCTCCTGTCTTATATAGTACTGAGATCAGCCTTTTGTGCAAAAATAAAAAAACAATTAAAAAAAATTTGGGGGTAACTGTTTTATATCATGTGAAATAAAAATTAATCTTTTTTTTGTCACAGATTGAAAAGAGACTCCTTTTTCTCTAAATTAGGGAAATCAATTTGTATCTGAGGGAGGGTATATGTATTCGTGTGTGGGACTCCCAAAACACTTTGTCACCCCTTCAATAAACCTGTTCGAAAAGGATGCTTATTTCTTATCATGGGTTACTAATAGATAGAGCAAGTAATTTTAATTGATTTTAAAATTCTATTTTATATTCTATATAATATTATATTATATATATTATATTTTATATTCTATATAATTATATTATATATTATATTATTATAGTATATATTATATTGTAGTGTATAAGTACACTACTTATATATATTATATTGTTTTGGCATATATATATTATATATTATATTATATCTATTATATTATAATATTATATTATAATTATAATGTTCTTTAAATAAAGTATTATATTATTAATATTGTATTAATATGTATGGTGCTTTTTAGCTCTTTAACAAAGGTGGTGATAATATGGGAAAGATATGGTTTGCTGTTGGGTATGTTGGAGTCTTGACTTGCTTTTTAATTGTTTTTTTATTAGCTATGTTCAACAACATACCACAACCAATTTATTTATTCTGATTATGTGTTACTATCAATTAGACAAGTATGAAACATAAACCGTTAACCACTAACAAGAGGGGATTAAACCATGAATATTGACAAATCAAAAAGAGTATTTTTACACACAACAGGCAACAAACTGAATACAGCAGACTTGAAGGCGTGGATCAAAGAGAATCCAGAAGCTACGCCCGAACAGGTTAAAACGGCCATGTTGAATGACTTTGAGAATCACGGCCACTTTACCAAAAAGGAAGGGAAGGGAACCTTTGTCAAAAGTACCATCGGTGTAGGTGGACACGGTAGACGTGTTATCTATGACAAAACAGCCTTAACCGAAGACGAGCTGTCATTCTGTAAAGATGCTAATTTCAAGCGCCTTGCACAGGATCGAGCCACAAAACTTGTAAAGGCAATCAAAGCTCTTTGCAATACTGCCAATGAAAGCGTACACAACTGGACGGATGAACAGGCAACTGAAATAATGAATGCCGCCACTTCTGAAATGCAGATCCTTGAAAACAAACTGTTCAAGGTAGGCAGTAGTAAGAAAAAAGGTTATGCCTTTAAGTTCAGTGCATAACACATAATAGGTATAGGGCGGGTGTAAAAACCCGCCTTATATTCTTTTTATTTTTTATGCGATATTATTTATTAAATAGTATTACATAACAAATAAAAGGGGAGAAAATATGAATAAAGAATATGATATGTGCCCATCGTGTTTTTGTGATTTACAACAGTATGGCCTACGTTCTAAAGTGGATATAAGCATAGTTATTTGTAAAAATTGTAGGCGTAGAATTATAAGGGCCAATAAGATTGACAAGCAAGTATCAACGATAATTATAGAAAACCGTGACCTATTACCACTTAAACAA
>Ga0114918_10006118_pt1 | contig 10212 bp, 8 predicted proteins | sample LantaG_FD_87015 | JGI IMG/M metagenome (GOLD analysis project Ga0114918, IMG submission 87015) | Deep subsurface microbial communities from Baltic Sea to uncover new lineages of life (NeLLi) - Landsort_02402 metaG | ecosystem: Environmental > Aquatic > Marine > Oceanic > Sediment | place: Baltic...
CAATTTTTACCATCACACGTTCCATTGCATAAATCCAACTAAAATTCCACAGTTTTTTACGTCGAAAATTAAACAAGTTAAGAGGTCCTGCTCTCACTAATAGAGAGATTTGTGTAAATGAAACCGATTTTTATTCGCTTGATCCGATACGCGAGATTCCAAATCAGCAATTTTTCAGTTATGAAGAAATCACCAAAGAAGAAGATAGATCGAAGAAATCGTGTTATTATGGTTTCGATATTGCATCCATTTATAATTTGATACTCAGCGATAATGGGGTAGAAAATGAATACGGGTTGAGTCGCCGACTTATTTTCAACGAATCGAATAATCCGTATAATAGGAATAAGTTACCACACAATGTTGTTCGCGACATTTTAAAAATAATTAAACTGGATCGAATTTTGAGTAGGAAGCGCATTCTAAAAAATAAGAAAATGACAAAAAATCAAATGATGAATAATGGTGTAAACAATAATAATAATAACAATAATTACGAGTATGACAATAACAACTACGTTGCAGAAAATAACAACAATAATAACAATAATAATGCAGTCATGGGTTCTGGTGGTGGTGGCATGAATATAGCCCTTCCTCAAGACGTGCTTACACCGCACCAAAGGTTTCGACAGCACGTGCTGCGGCTATTTCAAACCATAAACGCGCTTGGTCATTACTCTGATCCCGAATGGTTTGTTGCGCTAACATACGAACAGCACATTACCTTTTTGAGAGAGCTGATTGATATTTGGAATTATAGGGCGGAACTTTCTCCACAGGCGCGAAGGACGATTTATCCGCCTTATGGCGACCCGTTTCCTCACTACGTTTTAGGTTGGGTTACGCACCAATTTTACATTTACTTGTCACCCGAAAACATTATCAATATTAATTTAACTGTGATTGAACGGTTTATTAATTCGGCGGTTTCGGAAGCCGATCGGTGCTTGGGTTCAAATTTCATATTGTGCGCACTAACGCTTGTAAGCATTCCGGCTCGCGAAGCGTTGCCGTGGTTGTATCAATCTGTAATGCATGGATAAATGCATGCATAAAACAAATCAGAATTTTATAAATTTATAAATTTAGGATTTTTTCGTGAATAAAATATATTTCATATATTATATATTTTATTTGTTATTTGTTTATTTATTTAATTTAATTATTCTCTCCATCTCTCTTACAAAATAAAAATTAAACTAAAATAAAATGCAAAACACAATGGATGCAACCACGACGACATCCTCGCTATTTGACAAACAAATTCAAAAATGGGTTGAAGTGGATAACAAGATTAAAAAAATGAATGCGGAATTAAAAACGTCGAGAGAAATGAAGAATGATTTAGAGACATCGATTATGACAACGGTAAATAATAAAAAAATGTTGAACACGTCTCTCTCGTTGCCGGATGGAAGGTTGCGTTTCGTAGAGACGAAAACGACGAATCCAATCTCTCTAACTTTTGTTGAACAATGTTTGAGTGAACTGATACCCAACAAATCCCAAGTTCAGCACATTTTAAAGTATATGAAAGAAAAACGAGAGATTAAAATAAATTCAGAAATAAAACGATATTATACAAATTAAAAAAATAATTAAGCGATAATAAAAACATCTAAGAAATAGAATATTAATAATATTAACATAGTTGAATTAGTTGAATTAGTTGAATAATAAATGAATAATAAAAAATATTAAATATATATAGTTACTATTTTTTATAAGTTTTAAATTAAATAAATTAAATATAAGTTTTAAATTATATAAAATGCAATTTCACGCTGCAAAGGATTTAGTGTATACGATCAATGGAAACAACATTTCAAGCGGTGGATATAGAATAAGTAAAATTCTAAATGGAAAATCGAAGAAAAAGGGCAAACAATCTCAAGCGGGCGGAAGTGATGGTAGCAGTAGTTCAGATTTTTTTAAAGAAGATTCCGGTATTCCGGTTGGACTATTATTATTACAACGCCTTCATCATTACGATCGCGAACATGTGTCTGGTAAAGGGGCGGATAAAGGAACGGAATACAAACATAAAAATAAAGACCTACTACATTCAGATTCAAATTCCGAACCGAATAAAAAACTCGTATATGCCAGCATCATGGCGGAAAGTGATCACGATGATGATGATGATGATGATGGTCGCGGCATCGAACTTGTAATTACGCCATCAATGCCGTCGTCGTCGGGATTTATGTCTGAAAATGAATACTCAGAAGATCCAATTGAAATTTCTTCCAATGAAATCGATGATGAGTTATACGATTCTCTCGTAAAAAGTATATCAGGGCCGGAACACGGTTCCGTAAGTGCGTTGACACCGTTACGAAGAGCAACTACAACCAAAAAACAAAATTTCGGAAAACATAAAGACGTTGAAAAGATTTTTCAAAAACGAAGGACAAGAAGTAAACGACGTAATTAAATTTCATGATGTCATAATGGATGAGACATAAACACGGGAGGTAAAGTTAAATGATGGACCAACTAGAATGACTAAATGGTGACAGCATAATTTCCGGGATTCGTTTTTTCCAATGGTCCACGCGCTTTTGGTGTTCAATGTCTTTCATACTTTGGGGGAAAATGGGCGCGTGTTGCATCTTATCGGTTTCAGCGGCAGTAATCAGCGGTTTGTATCCGTAACAATTGACGCCGAATTGAATGTTTTTATTGTCAATGAATCCACCATTAATTCCCGGTCGGCCGCAGTCGTGTTCATGACCCTTGATTTTTTGGAGTTTGTCCCACGTCGCTTTCTGCGTGGGGAAAAGCGCCATTTGTTTATCGGACCAGCCGTAGTTGCACCACTCTCCGCCGTCTTTGTATGCGTTTTCAATTTGGTCATAGCTCGCAAGTTGGGCGCCGTATGCTGCACACACCGCTTTTGCGTCATCGTACGTGTACGTGTTATCGGGTATATTAAACACTTCTTTTTTGATTTTTAGCTCTTGAACCGGTTCGTCTTCCGGCACATCCATAGTAATTTCAAGCTTCGGTTTTTCGGTAAAAAAATCAATGAAGCGAGTTGTCAAATTCACGTTGAAAAAATACTGAAACCCGTTTAATATAACTAGCATTATAAAGACAGACCATAATAACACTTCAAAAAATTTGAGTCCGACGCTACTAGCGGAGCCGGTTACGCCTTGACCTTGTGTTTGTGAACCTCCGCCTAAAATTGCAAAAAATAATCCATACATTACAATAATTACACCGAGGGCGATTAGCAAGTATACTTTTATGTCGGCATTCAATTGACCGTCTTGTTTTCCGTTTTTTGTTATGATTTCTTTTAAATAAACGGTGGGATCAACATTCATGCCGCTAATAGAATTATAAGTTAAATCCATTTTTTATGTTTGTTCTGTTTGTTCTGTTTGTTCTGTTTGTTCTGTTTGTTCTATTTGTGTTAAATATATACTATGCGAATACAATAATTACAAATCAAATAGTAATGAATGATAATGAATAAATAAAAATACAATTAATTAATTATAATAATATAATATTTTTTTTTATATTATTATTTTTCTCTCTATCTCTCGAAAAATCGAAATATAAATTCTTTATTTATTTGCACATTTTTTCCTGTAAAATAGACAATACGGCGTGTTTCCAACAATTTCGGTTTTGGGGATGGACACTTCCTTAACATTTGTATCGTTGAAATTATACCATTTTGAACTCGCCGTCTTTACAGTGGACGTGTAGTGTCCGAAATTCTCGTCTCCGTGATGATTGCAAATGCCGAACAAGTCATACACATAACTCTCCTTATTGTATCCCTCTACATATTTCGAAAAATCAACACTTTCTACCGGAATTCGTATGGCCGTCTGGTTTTTTACATACAACCGCGTTTCAGGGCTGTATTCAAAACGTTTAATGTCGAGTATCATAACATCCGGCAAACTCCAGTATACCAACCGCTTGAACACATTTTGTTTTTTTCCTAAATCTTCATTAAACCATGCATTCTCTCCGTGTAAAAACTCCTTTTCGCAGTTCAGATCAAAACATTCCATAAGTGTGACACATTCAGTATTTGAACTTGAACTTGATTTATTACTAGGAATCGGCAAACTAATAATCATAAACGGTTCAGGGCGAATGCTGAGGTAATCAAATTGATCTTTGGGATTTTCCGGCAGCAGTGTTGAAACCTGAATGCCATAAAACATTTTAAATATTTCGGAATAACTTTCCGTGTATGTTTTTTTTATCATTTCAAAACACAGTTTCGCCATTTTATCTCTCTTGTTTTTCGGACGACCGTCAATCGTCATTGAAACTTTCCGTTTAAGAGCGTTGTGAAATATATCAAAAAGAAATGTCAAAAATTCGGGCATGTCATTTTGCGACATGGATACAAACATGCTATTATTTTTTTGCTTTGAGATTTTACGAATGTCGTGTATAAAAGCCCCTGGAGAGATCGTGCAGTTCTCGCTCCACATGAGCAGGCGTAGCTCATCCCATGAAATCAAGAGCTTTGAATCGGGACAGTCATTAAGTTTGTTTTTATAATCTTTGGCATCCAACAGTTCGTTAAGTTCATAGGTGTGGGAAATGATTTGGATCAACGCGTTAATAAAACACGTATTTCCCAAATTCGCGAGACCCGTCAGTCCTTTATTTTTATATTTCTCATAATTACCGGATACATCTATAGACAAATTCTGCGATTGATCTTTTCGAGACATTTTAGTAAATAATTTTAGTAAATATATTATACCATCATTGAATCTTTAATACATTTCATAAAATATATAATATATAATACATTTCTATCATTTTTGGTAAGCATCGGTGGAATAATAATAATAATAAGAATAATTAATAATATGTAAATGAACGAATAATGAAATGAATAATAATATGTATAAAATCGTATTAAACAATTATTTTTATAATAAAGTAACTTATTTATATATACAGATAGAAAATAGAAGGACATTTTATTTTAAAATGGATAATAATGACGCACACCCCGCTCGTTCAAATTCGACAGAAGAAGCGTATTTAAGTTTAGTAAATTCGTATATAAATGCAACCAGAGACATTTTAAATGGGTATATGACATTTGAAAATGGCCTAACCAGAACTATAAATAACCGAGTGTTATTAAATTTAATTAATACCAACTCTGCCTCTGCATCAACAACAGCCGCAAGAGCAAGAGCGCCAGAACAGCCGTCCGTCGTTGAAACGCCAATTGTTCAAAGGGAAACGCAAATGCCAGATACACCGGCGCGACCTTCACTTCGATTTCATTCGAATCCGTCGTCGTCGCCATTTCAAATACCGACTCCTGTTCGTTTGATGAGTCGTTTGGATACACCTGCTGTTGAGGAACGGGAACGGGAACCTCTTTTCACGTTACCAAGAAGAAGAGTTGGTGGATTGTCACAACCGCAACTGCAACCGCAACTGCAACCACAATCACGCGAGGATCCTGTTCCGAGACAAACATTTGCTGGAGCTGCTCGAGCTGCTGGAGGTGCTGCAGGTGTATCTAGTCCCACGTCTGCACTGCCGTTTGCGTCCACTTTTGTGAGGTATAGATTACCGGTTCAAATTGGTGCGCCAAGAAGAGTTCCTGCAACAAGCGCAGCTGCAACTGCTGACACTGGTGCTTCTAATGCTACTACGATTCCTCGGAATTTTTTAGAAGTGCCAACTTTTTCACCGCCACAGTCACCGCATCAGTCACCATCACCATTATCACATTCTATTTCGCCCGTTCGTGAAAGGCAACAAAGGCAACAACGGGAACAACGGGAACAACGACAGCAAGAACAACAAGAGCAACAGCAACAACGAGAATTAAATTCCTTGTCTCCAATTTTACCTGTTGAACCAACGCCTCTACCTCCAGCACCGTCATTAACATCGACTGCATCCAGATTGATGTTGAACTTATTAGACACTCCTCGATTAAATGATTCACTCATTTATTACACACAAATTATCGACAGAGAGTTGTCGCGGTCTCGCCAAGGACACACGCTTAGCTATGACGTTATTCAGCAACAAACTAAAATTATTCCATATTGCACAATAAATAATCCGCTGAACGACATTTGCCCTATATCCCAAGTTCCGTTTGATTTAATTGATTCGGTAATGCAGATTAATAGTTGCAAACATAATTTCAACCCGTACAGTTTGATTCGGTGGTTTGATACCCACTCGACATGTCCCATGTGTCGACGACAAATCAATCTCGATGTTGAAAATGAGGAAAACGAGGATAATGACGACGAACAAACCATACACATGTATAATGAACAAGAAGAAGAACCTTATCGTTCCGAATCAAATCGGTCCGAATCAAATCGGTACAATGAAAATAATTATAACTTTGATTCCGAATTCTAACTTGTGTTGGTTGATTATTTATATTTTTTATTTACGCATATTGATTAAATAAAAAAATTTAAAAATTAAATAATATATCTATATACTATAGTTTACAGATACATTATATTATTTTAACATATTAAAACGAATGAGTTATGACAATGCTAGTTATAATGAACATGAAAATGAATATAAACGCTATGAAGGTGTAAACAATGAAAATAATATTGAAATGAATAATATTGATAATATTGATAATATTGATAATATTGATAATATTGATAATATTGATAATATTGATAATATTGATAATATTGATAATATTGATAATATTGATAATATTGATAATATTGATAACAGTTGGCGTTTTAAACCACTGTATATAGATACCAAACATTTCTGCGCACCAAAAACAAATGAAATATTGACAAGTGACAAGTTATTTGCTCAACAACACAGACCGCACATTTATCCATCTTCTGTTCCGGTTATTGTAAAAGATACTAGCCGACCATATACATACTATACTATGAAATCGTACGCACACGCACAAGATAATAACTATTATGTAAATTTCGATGACCATGTTTCCACCGCGGCGACACCGGGTCATAGTGACAACAACCATACTTCAAAACCACAATCCTCAACCGATGATTCGGTATGCGCAAAAACATACTTGTGTACTATACTCGGATGTTTTGCTTGTTGCTTATTTCAAATGAAACCGGTGTAACGGTATTTATTTCTATTAAAAGAATAAAAAATATAGGTTTATTTACAAATAATACTTAAAAAATAAATAATATATTATTTTATTATATTATTTTATATAGTATAACAAATGAAAGATATAATAAATTATATAACTTATAAATTTAACTTTATAAAAATTTATTTTTATATCAATGCGGTTCCAATTATGTTATTATTTGATTTTACAATAAAAACTGAAATCGAATTTTTACAAAAATATAATTATTTTTTTTACAAGACGTGCGATTATTCCATTTATAGAATGACGCCAACAACCATTTCACATAAAAAAAATATTATTTATTTTACAAATCATAGGACGTTTGCCGATTTTAACGTTGATTCCATCGTTGTATATAATACTGGAACTTTTATGTCACGATATTTGATAGCTTTAGGTTTTCCTGGAGGAAATGTGTTACAATTCATTTCAAAACATCTTGAATATTTTAATAGACGGCAAGGAAAAACGGATATAAGCGCATTTGAAAATATATTGAAACGAATTCAAGACACGGATCGCAATATTATCGTTTATCCGGAAGGAACACGTCGTCATGGATGCGACTATGCTTGTGATTTGAAAAAAGGCAGTATTTATTATTCATACAAAAGTAATTCGCCGATACAGTTCGCAATTACGCATGGCAAAGATGATATTGCTAATGAAAAGAAACTGATTGGGATTCCGAATTTAAATGCCTTTGTTTATTACAGTAAAGTGTATCATCAAGATTATGAAACATATAAATCCATGGAAGAGTGGCATCAGTATATAAACTCCGAGTGGAAAACATTTTTTAATACCATTTATACAAAGGAGCATAAAGTAGAAGACGCGTTTGAAAAAATCGATCCAAGTATTGTTTTTGACGATAATGGTAAACGTCGACCAATCAATAAAAAAAATTTATATATGGCGCGTGTTGCCGTAGTATCTATTTCTATTTTTTGCATCTCTAAATTGGCGAACGTTATTAGAGCTACGTTCTTTTGAAAAAGTCCTTGATACTTTTATTTTTGTTTGTAGCATTTGTCGCCTGAATTAGAAACTCGTCAAACAATAATTCCTTCACTTCTTTTTCTCGGAGTTTTGTTATTTTTGTTTGCAGCGCTTCCGGATTGTCGCTTCCGAGCCGACTCGCCTCCAGCTCGATTCTGTCTTTAAGCGCTTCTTTCCTGCGTTTAAATCCGGGTATATTTTCCAATACGAGAGCAAAGAGTTGCTGAACCGGTTTCATGATTTGGTTTGTAATATAAAACGCATAGTCGGGTTTGATTCCATTTTGTTTCATATACACGGGGTGTTCTATGCGGTCTCCTTGCAGCGCCTTTTTATCCGGATTGTGTATGTAGACATATGGCACTCGATCTCCGACGCTCGGTTTGTTTCCAGGATCGCGCTGACCCATCCGATCTGCCAGAACTTTTTGTGCAATTTGCTGCGGATTTTTATAATTCGAGTTGAGCGATTTGGTAATAATTAGTTTTTCGAGCGGAATTTTCTCGTCAATTAAATCCTGCAGATAATTTTTCAAGAATGAAATGGCACGCTCCGTATTTTGCTCTTTCATTAAAATATCGATGATTCCGCCGTAAACGTCCTTTACAATGGGTGCATTATCGCGGCGTTTTAAAACAATGCCCATACTTTTTCTGGATCCCTTGTTGGCGTTCGTTTCATAGTAAATACCCACATACCCCTTTTTCCTTAGCAAGCAGAATGGCATGATGGATTTTTCATAGACGAGCGAGTGCGGCGCTTTCAAAAACGAGGACGCGAGTTCACCCACTTGTTGCGCCAGTTCAATCGTGATTTCCAGCGCCTTTTTGCCGCGTATCTGTGTTCCATCCTTTTCGGTCAAATTGAATGTGAAGAATACAGAGTCTGTGTCGCCGTACACATATTCCGCGCGCGTTTTAATGAGTCCGTGACACTCCGTTTCGCACTCCGTGTCTCCGTATGTTTCCTCGACTACGCGCTTGGCATAAAGCAGCAACTTTCTCCCGGTGGCCGTTGTTGACGCGGCAACATCAATCTCGTAAAACGAACTCGTTTTTGCGCCGCATTGTCCGTAGAGCGAATTTGCCGTCACTTTATAACCCAGCTGACGCTTGTCCAAAACATTCTTCATGAAGTCGTCGGTTTGTTTTGCCGCCAGCTTGCGCGTAGCGCTTCTTGCAGCCAACAATTCTTCTAAAATAGAGGGCATAATTGCCTTTTCACCCGTGTCGCCATCTTCTTTTAATAACGGTTGCGCAAACCGGCACACTTTTTTTCCGCTTACCGTCTTGATGGCTTTGCCCCGTTCGTTCTTTTTCCACACGTATGTGTCATATTCCACATCCACATAGTCGTATCCCGGCAAATTGTCATAGATGTACTCACCATTCTCATTCCGTTCACCCGTCGACCTTACCATGACTCCATTCAAATCGTATTCTTTCGTCCACACCTTGCTGTCGTGTGACAAATTCTCGCTAATCATCGAGGAGGGATAAAGCGACGAGTAATCAACGCACGCCACCGGGTTGTCCAGATACAAGTTGCATTTCGGGGGCAACACGATTGCGCCATCATAACTTTCATTGCCGAGTTTTCGTTCCAGAACCGGAATGAGCGTATTTTTTTCTCTGCACTTTTTCGCAATGAAGCTCGTTAATTTAATGCCTTGGCCGCGGAATACGAGAAAGCTCATGGGGACGCTGCAAATGTTTGCCATTTCCACAAAACCGGTGAGAACGTCGATTTTGCGCATCAGGTGGTGAACGAGGTTACAATCTTGAATACAATATTTGGCGATGATTGCGCGCTGCGACGGACCTTCGTGCGTCATTCGGAAAATGTCTTGCGGTGAAACGTCGTCTTTTGCAAGACCCCATCGCACTTTTTTCTCCATATTTGGCATCTCTTTACCTGCGATTTCGAATGTTTTCTTTTCAACGTCGAGACGAATAATCTTGAATTTTTCGCCACCCTTGTACAACTCTGTGGAATTACTCGTTTCTTCGAAATTAATATAGCTTCCAACATCTAGACCCATGACATTTCCGGTTTGAACAATGGTTACGTCG
>Ga0114918_10006119_pt1 | contig 10211 bp, 7 predicted proteins | sample LantaG_FD_87015 | JGI IMG/M metagenome (GOLD analysis project Ga0114918, IMG submission 87015) | Deep subsurface microbial communities from Baltic Sea to uncover new lineages of life (NeLLi) - Landsort_02402 metaG | ecosystem: Environmental > Aquatic > Marine > Oceanic > Sediment | place: Baltic...
TCAACTTTCTTTTTTTCCCCAAAAAAACCTGAAGAGAAAATTTAAAAAAAAAAAAAAAAAAAAAAACTCTCAGCTTCGGCAGCGGCACCGCCGACGACGTCGCCCTCTCCTCCGGGATGAAGGCCCCCGTGCTCGCTGCCTACGCAGTCCTTCGGTCGAGGGCCCTCCCCGACGTGCCTGCCAAGTACTCGTGGATCCAGGACGAGATCGAGCAGCTGACGCTGTGCAAGGTTTGTCGTTTTCGGTTTTTTTTCTGTTCTTTTTTTTTTGGAAGTGCTGGGGGGTCGAAAAGAAGAGAGAGAGAGAGAGAGGGAGAGACAACAAAGAAAAACTCACTTCTTTCTTCTTCTCCACCTTTCCACTCGACCACGCAAAAAAAAAACACCCCCAACTTCCTTTTCAGTACCGCGGTCGCCCTCACTGGGGCAAGGTGAGATCTGAAATTAGAAAAGGGCGGAAAAGAGAGAACGAAAGCGAAAGAAAGATCTCAAAAAAAAAAACTCGTTCACTCTCACCTCCAAAACCCGAACAAAAAAAAACGTTTTCGCAGAACTTTGCCCGCACCTTCACCAACCCAAACTGCCCTGTGAGAGACCTCTACCCCAAGTTCGACGCCCTCCTGGCCCAGCAGGCCATCCACGACCCCCGCAAGGTCTTCGAACCGCCGCTGTTCTCGGCCGTCAAGGCCAGGAGCGGGCCCGTGACGACGGCGCCGCTCTGCGCCCTGAGGAAGCTCTGCTACTGCTCTGCCGACGAGCAGTGCGCGGCGGGATGGGCCTGCAGGCCCGGGAGGGCGTTCCCGCAGTTCAACGTGTGCGTACCTGCGGGGCTGAGCTGGGCTTGAAAGCCCCCTTTTTTTGTTTGTTTTGTCTTATTTTGTTTTATTTTAGAGCAGAAGCGAGAGACCTCTTTTTCGAGTCTCGCCGCAAACAGAAATAAACCTTTTGCCTTTTTTTCTTTCTTTTTTGAATATCGTCGTTCCATTTCGGTCCCTTTCATACATCATCAATCAAAGCGAGTTGAAAACGGGGAGAGAGAAGGAAGAGAGAGAAAAGAGAGGGGGAGAAATAAGAGAGAGGGAGAGAGAGAAGAAAGAGAGAAGAAGAAGATGAAGAAGAACGAGAACACCTCGAGCGCCGCTGAGGCGCTTTCGACTTTCTTTTCCACAGGGAAGCCAAAGAGCCTTTCGTTTCTTTTTTTTTGTCTTTTTTTTCTCTGTCAAAGGAACATTCTTTCGCCGCGAGACCTCGAGAGAGGCGAAGAACGAAAAGGGAAAGGTTTGATTTATTTATTTTTCAACGTGCCGGAGTCCCTCTCAAAACGGCAACGGACAAAAGTTGTTTTTTTTGCTAAGGTTAAACAATTTGAAGAAAAAAAAACAGAGTGAAAAGCGCGGAAGTGTGTTGCTCTTGATGTTGTTCTATTCGTCTGAGCTGGGGAGGATGTTAAAGCAGGGCGGAGGGGGATATATTCGCAGATAGGGAAGATAGGGCAGGCAGGTGTTTGATTCGACTTGTTTTTGTGGTCTTGTTTTTTCTCGCTCTTTTCGATTTGTTTTTTTTTTCGGGAAATTTTTTCTGTTTTTTTATTTCTTTCTGCTAAAATTATATTCTAGAGGTCCCTCGTCGTCGTCACTTTTCTCACTTGGGCGGGCTCGGCATCCCGAAGAAGATGTCCTCGGTAAAGTGCCTCGACGAAGAAGAAGAGGCGGGAGGAGGGGGGCGCGGCGCGTGGCTGCTCCTCGCCGCCGCTCCTCCAGCTCCGTCGTCGGCAGCTGCTGCCTCTTCGATCTCCGCTCGCTTCTTCTTGGGCACCGCCGCCGCAGCAGCCCAAGCACTCGCAGCAGCAGCGGAAGCGACGGGAGCAGCAGCCCGCACCACCCTCGGCTCGAACGCCGGCGCGTCGGGCGTCAGCGAGGAGCTCGACGAGATCGGCGCCTGGCGCGCATTCACGGCAGCGAACAGGTAGTCGAGCTCCGAGCGCGCCGTGTCGGCGCGGAGCCGCTCCTCGAGCGCGGCCAGTGACCGCAGCAGCTGCGCGACCGACGGGCGGGCTCGAGGCTGCGGGGACAGGCACTGCGTCGCGAGGGAGCCGAGAGCGCGGCAGCAGGGCCACGAGGAGAGCAGGGCCTCCTCGTCGCCCGCGGCGTTCCTCGAAGAAGAAGAGGCCGCTGCTGCGACTGCCGCTGCTGCTGCCGCAGTCGTCGGCAGCGGCAGCGGCGGCGGCAGCAGCCCCGCGTCGGCCGAGGCGGCCACCTCCCACGCTAGCACCCCGAAAGCATAGACGTCCGCCTCGAACGTCGCCGTGGGGATGGGGGTGGCCGTGATCCTCGCGGCAGCAGCGGCAGCAGCGGCCGGGCTCGTCAGCGGCGCCGCCCACGGCGGCAGAGGAGCGGAGAACTCGACCTCCTCGTCAATGTCCTCGGCCGACGACGTCGAGGCCAGGCGCCGCCGCCGCCGCAGCTCCGACGCGCTCAGCGACGCAAGACCGACGCCACCGACGCCTCCGCTTCCGATCCTCGCCGCCTCGACCAGCTCGGGAGCCAGCCCCGGCGGCGCGGCGCCCCACGCCCCGACCCCGGCCCCGACGCCGGCCGAGGGGGGCCGAGAGAAGGCAGCAAGCTTGGCGACGAAGCCTCGCCGGTCGGCGTCGCTCGCGGCCAGCACGACGTTTTCGGCGCAGAGCGCTCCGTGCGGCCTCCCTCCCGCGCCGTGGACCCGGGCCAGCCCCCTGGCGACCTCGAGCAGGGTCTTGACGCGGAGGTGCGCGTCGTCCGCCAGCGGGGCGGGGGAGATCGAGGGGTCGAAGGGGGTGAGGCAAGAGGAGGAAGAGGAGGAGGAAGCAACGCCGCCGCCGTTGTTGTTGCCTCCTCGGCTCTTGGCCGCGGCCGCCGTCGCCGCCCACGCCCTGATGGCGTCCCGCAGCGTCCTCGCTCGCAGAACTCGTAGACGGCGACGGTCTCAATCTCCGGCGTGGGCGGGGAGGAAGAGGAGGAGGAGCTGTCGGGGAGCGGGGCGCCCGCGGCGGCGAGGGCCGCGGCGAGCGAGAGCGGGGAAGACGACGAGTCCTTTTTGCTCGCGAGGGCGGCCGCCGCCGCCGCCGCCGTTGTAGAGGAAGAGCTCGAAGAAGAGGAGCTCGAGGAAGTCCCTCCCCAGCATCCTCTCCTCGCCGGCGGGAGCAGCGCTCCGGACGCGATGTTGCACCCTCCCACGACGATCGTCTCCCGCACGACGAACAGCTGCGCGACGTTCGGGTGCGCTGCGCCGGCGCCGAGCAGAGGAGGGATCGAAAAGGCCCTTGTCGACGACGACGACGACGTCGAAGCAGCGGCAGAAGCGGCAGCAGCGGCGTCAATCGGCCTCCTCGCGGCAAACACCGCGACGGCGCTCCCGTCCATCAGCTCGCCGCGGAACAGCGCGCCGCCCCCGGGAGGGTTGCGCGTCAGCAGCCCGGACACGCGAACCTGGAGCGTGGGGTCGTTGAGGGCGCTCATCACGGCCTGCGCCGGGTGGACGGGAGGAGGAGCAGGAGCGGGAGAAGGGGCGAGCGGCGGCAGCGGCGGCGGCGACGAAGGAGGAACTTGGTTCCTTTCCGCCGACGCCGTTGCTTCACGCTTTGGCGGCTTTGGCGTCTTCTTTCTGCGCGGCGCCGGGGCTTGCACTGGCGCCAGCTCGGCCTTGATCGCCTTCCAGAGCGCCGAGACCGACACGCCCAGCGCGACGAGCAGCAGGGGCAGCACGAGCGCCGTCGCGAGGGCCAGCAAAATCGTCGTCGAGAGGTTTGCGCTCGCCACGGCCAAGTCGAGCTCCTCCATCGAAGGTGGGTGGTGGAGCGTGGACATTTCGGCGCCTTTGCGCTGGCCGGATTCGTGCTCTCTGCGTCCCAGGCTTGAGGAAGAGGCGTGCCGCGTTCGCTGCGGGTGGGGAGGAGCACGAGAGCGCGGGTCGGGGGTGCGCGCGGGGGGGGGAAATGCAAGAGGAACTTTTTTGTTCAAATGTGGTAGCGGCAAATAAAAAAAACCTCGACGAGTTTTTTCGTTGTTGTTGTCGAGGGGGAGGGAACAAACTATCTGCGCGTTTTTCCTTTCCCACGCGCCACCCCGCTTGCCGCCGCAGGCAGCAACCGCCACAAGCAGGATACAAAGCAGAGACAGCCAATCGATCAACGAAAAAAAGGGATCGAAATCAAAGGGGAAGTGGAATCACAGTTTTGGAAAAGTTTTTGGTTTACTCTATCTCTCTTCTTTTTTTCACGCTGCCGGAGCCGCGGCCTCCTTCTTCTTCTGCTTCTTCGGCTGCTGCAGTTTCTGTTGCTTCTTCTGCCCTCCTCCGCCGCCTCCGCCCTTCGGCGGAGGCCCTCCTTCCTCCTCGCTCAGCTCGATGCGCGAGAAGACCGGGCTCGGGACAGGCAAGGCGTTCCCGCCCTTCAGGCCTCCCCAGCTCGCGTCCCTCTGCCAGCTGATCATCTTCGTCGGCGTCGGCGCTTTTCCAGGATCGGGTTTTTCTTGTCCTTCGCTCGAAGAACTCGGAGAGCTCTTGGTGCTCTGTTCGCCCAGCGACAGCAGCACCTTCTCCGCCAAAGCCGGCACCACGGGCGCCAGCGCCACGGCGCTCAGCCTCGCCGCCTCCAGCGCCAGCACCAGAGACGCGCCGCCGGCGCGCAGCGCGACTCGCGCGGCCTCGAGGGCACCGGCGTCGCCCGAAGCCTCGGCCGCGGAGAGGTCGGCCGCCGCCTTTTTCAGCAGCGACCAGGGCGCCGTCGCATCTAACACAGCATTCCCGGCAGCGGCGGCGGCCATGGCGCTGGCCGCGGCCTCGTGCAGGGAGGCGGCGTTGTAGAAGGCGCGCGCCGCCTCGACAGCGGCCAGCGCGGCCGCCTTGCAGGCGCTCCCGGGAGGGAGCGGAGTCGAGCTCGAACTCGAACTCGAAGAACCGAAAAACTCGTCGACGATCCCGACCGCCTCGTCGGCCGAGCAGGGCAGCACGCCCCCTTCGAAGAACTTGTGAAGCAGGCTCGAGGAACGGTTCAGCAGGTTGCCCAGCGTGTTAGCCAGCGCCGCGTTGACCGTGTCGGCGAACCTCGGCGCAGCATAGTCCCCGTCCCCGCCGAAAGCCACTCCCGCACAGAAGAAGAAGCGCACCGCGTCGGCGCCGAAGCGCGCGACGAGCTCGTTCGGGTCGAGGACGTTCCCGAGCGACTTGCCCATCTTCCGTCCGTCTTTAGTCAAAAACCCGTGGGCGAAGACGGCACCCGGTAAAGGTAAGCCGGCTGCGAGGCACATACCGGGCCAGTAGGCGGCGTGGAAGCGGAGGATGTCTTTCCCCACGAGGTGCAACGACGGGGGCCAGCCTTTTTTGGACAAAAGAGCAAGAGCAGCGTCGGCGGCAACAGCAGAGGCCTTTTCGTCGTCATTTCCGGCGTTCTCGACCCTGAGCCTCTCGATCTCGAGCGCCTCTTCCTCGGTCAACAGCGCCGAAGCGTAGCCCAGCAGCGCGTCGAACCAGACGTAAACAGTCTGGGCCGGGTCCCGGGGAAGAGGGATGCCCCAGCTGACCGCGGCCCTCGAGATCGAGAAGTCGCGGAGCCCTCCCGAGGTCCAGACCGAGATCTCGTTCCTGCGGGCCCTGGGGCTGACGAAGGAGACGAGGTCGGACGAAGTGGATTCGGAAGAAGGAGAAGAAGAAGTGCTTGCCTCAGAAGGAGAGCTTCCTCCTCCTTCGGCGAGCAGCTCCCGGACCCGCTCCTCGTACCTCGACAGCCGGAAGAAGTAGTTCTCCTCGGACCTCCTGTCGCAGGCCTTGGCGTGCAGCGGGCAGTGGAAGCTCTTGGTCTTGGAGCCTTCTCCTTCGACCAAAACGAGGTCGGACTCGTCCTTGTACTCTTCGCAGCCCACGCAGTAGTACCCCTCGTAGGATCCTTTGTAGATGTCCCCTCGCGCCCAGACCTTTTCGAGAACCGCTTTGACGAGGCTCGAGTGCCTGGCCTGGGAGGTGCGCACAAAGGCGTCGGGCTCGATCCCAAGCAGCTCCCAGAGGTGATTGAATTTGACCGACACGGCATCGACGTGCTCCTGCGGCGAAGCCATCCCGGCCGCGGCGGCCGACGCGGCGATTTTTTCCCCGTGCTCGTCGGTGCCCGTGACCAGCCTGACGGGTTGCGCGCCGCGGATCCGGGCGTAGCGGGCGAGGGCGTCGGCGGCGATGGTGGTGTAGGCCGAGCCCATGTGCGGGTCGGCGTTGGCCTGGAAAAGGGAGAGAGGGAGCGGGGTTTTTGAGGGGGGTCGACGTATTGAGAGGAATTGTCGGCTAGATCGTCGGTCGTCGAGCTCTAGTAAAAAGAGTCGACTTCTCTCTATTCTCTTTCTCTCCATACTCAATTGCCCAATCAGACTCACGTAGTAGAGCGGCGTCGTGATGATGTAGGGCTTGCCCTGTTCGGGCACCCTCGAGGGGCGCGCCGGGAGCGGCGGTAAAGGGGCATCGTCTGATGCAGAAGGCGAAGCGGCAGCGACGACGACAGCGACGCCGCGGGTGGAAGTGATCCGTCTCGCATTCCGCGGCGCTGGGTGAACTGAGCTCGTTCTGCTCCCTTCAACAGCTGCGGCGATCTGCCGAGACGACGATGGCAGCATCCAATTTCGAGAGGAGAACGCAGAACGACGACGCTCCGAGGAAGAAAGGGAGCGCAACAGAGGCGACGGCGGCGCAATCGACGTCGTGGCCGACGAAGACGACGCCGAAGCAACATTGCTGCCGCCCCTCTTGCTCAGCGACGCTGCTGCCGCGGACGCCATCGCTCGCAGCAGAAGGGCCGCTTTCGACGACGACGTCGCGAAAGAGGGAAGGAGTAAGAGAGAGGGAGAAAGAGGGAGTGGAGAGCAAAAGCTGCCCTTTTTTCTTTTTTTGAAAAGAAAAAAGGAAAGTGAAAAAAATTTCAAATCGCGGAAAAAAAACGAACAAAAATGCTCTCGACTCATCGCCCGCCAGCGACTCTGTCAGCTCTTCAACACCCTCGATTGCAATCGCAGAGGCATCATGCGTTTGTCATCGCATCGTGCGATAAGAGAGACGAGCGAGAAAAGGCCGAAACGAGCACGGAAAGTCGACGAGCGCTTCTGATGATGATGATGCTGACCGCGACGACGACGGCGACGACGACGCTCCTCGCCTCTTCTCCGACCCCGACCCGGGCCTCGTCCGCTTCCTCGAGCTCTTCTCTATGCATCGTCGACGCCGCTGGCGAGGGTGGTGGCAATGCACGCTTCTCGTTCTTCAGGGGACTCCTAGGATCCTCTCCTGAAGCCCCCTGCGGCATCGAAGAGGTCTTGGAGAGCGGGCAGAAAGGAGGAGGAGGAGCAGAAGCGTTTCGGCAGCGGCAGAGCGAGAAGCAAAGGAGAAAGGGAAGCGCCTCTTCTTCCTCTTCTTCCACTTCTTCTTCTTCTTTGTTCGACGAGCGCGCCGCCCTCGACGAGGAGCGAGAAAAGGCCACGCAGGACTTTATAGAGTCGATGTGGCAGGGGCTGGAGTAGGAAAGAGAGAGAGAAAAACTTGTAAAAAAAACTTGGAAAGAAAAAACGAAAACGAAAAATTGACGTCGAAGTTTTTAAACAAAAGAATAGGAAAGAAAAAACGCCGCTTTCTTTCTCTCTTTTCTCTCTCTCTAAACGTCGTAAGGAAGAACGACCTCGAGCGCCGAAGAGCGCGGAATCCCAAACGACTCCACGGCGTCGGACTGGAAGTTGCGAACCAGGAAGATGTAAGGCGCCGAGACGAACAGCCTCCTCAGAAAGGACAGAGGGCCCGTGACCGGCGCCAGGTTGGGCTTCGACGCGGCCACGAGGAAGACGACCGCGGCCTGCCTGGCGGCGTGCTCGAGCACGCGGCACTCGGCGACGGCCGCGGCAACGGCCGGGTAGCGCTCGGCGAACTCGGCGTGCGGAATCGGGGGAGGGGAAGAGGAGGAAGAGGAGGAGGAAGGAGACGCGGGTTCCTCGTTGGCGCCGCCCGAGAGCAAGGGGCTCCTCGGGCCGAAGAGCGCGCGCCACAGCATGCGCAGCGCGCGCTCTCCCTGGTCCTCCGGCGGCAGCACCTGCTGTTGCTGCTGTTGTTTAGGAGCAGCAGGAGGAGGAAGCGGAGCCTCTGTCGCCGAGACTCCCCGACAACGGTCTCGAGCCCCGCTGCTGGGACTCCGGCTTCCGCCTCCCTCCTCCTCCTCTCCTCCCTCTCTCTGTCCGCGGCCTCGGCGGCCTCGGCGTCGGCGAACGCGTCGGCCACCGAAGCCACCGTCGTCGTCGCGTTGTTTCCCCTGCTGTTGCTGCTTCTCGACTTCGGGGCCTGCAGCAGCGACGCCAGAGACGCGGAGGCGGCTCCGGGGACAATATCCGTCGCTTTGCCGTTGCCGTTTCCCGTTTCGTCCAGCTCGAGCCCGAGATCGCTCGCCAGCGCCCTCGCAAACCTCTCCCTGGGCAGGCCCAGCGCCTCTCTCAGCCCGTCGTCCGCGCCCGCCGCCCTGCACACCTTCCTCCCCAGCCTGCCCAGCACGAAAGAGACCACTCCGGAGGCGAAGGGCTCGTCCTGCCGGATGCGCTCCATGTAGCCGTACCGCGCGACGACCGAGAAAAAGCCCTCGACGTTCTGCGACCTGGCCAGGAGTCGCTCCGAGCTGGGCACCTCGGCGACGGGCACGATCCGGTTGGTCAAGAAAATGTTGCACTCGAAGAGGCAGGGTACCCTGGCGATGAGGTGGGCCAGGACCGGGGGTGTCGCGTCGAGCGCGTCGGAGTAGAAGAGGGCGACCCCTCGGGCGCGGGCGACGGCGCGCGCCCGAGGGGGACCCGAGGTGCTGCTTTCGATGCTCTCTCCCTCCGCCCCTCCTGCTGCTGCTCCTCCTGCGCCTCCCCTCCGCCGCAGAGAGAGCGCGGAGCCCAGGCCGGCCGCGGTTCTGAGGTTGCTGAGCGGGACCGTGATCGACGACGAGTAGTGGTTGGGGTCGGCCCCGGCGGCGATGTCGCGTTTCGAAGACGACGACGAAGCGTCGCCGGAAGAAGCCTTTTTCGCGTTTCCGTTCCCTCGGCCGCTCGCGAGCTCGAGCGTGCCCAGGGTGATGCTCCCCCAGCTGGTGGTCCCCGTCGCCAACAGCCTGTCCAGCGGAGGGGACACGAGGGCCTTGCGCTTGGTGGCCGAGCCCGCTGCGTAGACGGCCATGATGCTCGCCCAGACTGTGAGAAGAAGAGAGAAGAGAGAAGGTTTTTGAAATTTTTGAGAAAGGCAGGAAAAGTTTGAGCGACGAACGAAGAAAGGGAAAAAAACGAAATCGAAAAGAAAAAAAACTCAAAAACTCACTCGCTGACATCAGGATCGCAAACCACCCCTTCCCGGGCACTTTCAGCAGCGCCGCCGACCAGAACGCGCCCTCGACGACGACAAAGACCGCGAAGAAGCACAGCGGGACCAGCAGGTGCGTCTTCCAGACGCAGAGGAAGACGAGCGACATGAACGAGGTCCTGATAAGTTTTTTTTTTTAGTTTTCGGGTTTTTTCTTCTTCTTCTTCGTGAGCGAAAGAGGAGAGAAAAAAACTCGACCCTTCGCTCCCTCCCTCCTTCCTCCTTCCTCCTTACGTCAGCAGCATGTCCGCGAGAACGGCGATGCCGTACGCGTCGCCGATCACGTTCGAGTCCCGGAAGGCCAGCACGACCGAGAGGCAGAGGATCGCGAGCGCCTGAAGTTTTTTTTGATTTTTTTTTTTTAAGAACGAAAAAAAGAAGAAGGTGAGCTTTTTCTTTTCCTCCCTTCTTCTTCTTTCTCTTCTGCTCTTTCTCTTTCTCCCCGCTCCTCAACAGCATACCCAGTTGATCGCCGGGATGTAGATCTGCCCCTCGTGGTGCTTGGACGTGTGGACCACCGTCAGCCGGGGCATGAAGCCGCACTGCCCCTGTTTGACGATCGCGAACGCCGCCGAGATCAGCGCCTGCGACGCGACGACCGAGATCGAGACCGTGAGGGCGAAGACGGGCCAGTAGACGGCGGGGGTCGGGGGGATGGCCGTCCAGAAAGGGGCGGAGTAGGTCGAGGGGCGGTGGATGAGGAGCGCGGCTTGGCCGAGGCTGATGAAAAGAGTTTTTTTTTGAGGGGGGGGGGGGGGGGGTTTTTTTCCTCCCCCCCCACTTCCCCCCCCCCCCTCCTCCCCCCCTTTTTCCCCCCCCCAAGAGAAA
>Ga0114918_10006120_pt1 | contig 10210 bp, 14 predicted proteins | sample LantaG_FD_87015 | JGI IMG/M metagenome (GOLD analysis project Ga0114918, IMG submission 87015) | Deep subsurface microbial communities from Baltic Sea to uncover new lineages of life (NeLLi) - Landsort_02402 metaG | ecosystem: Environmental > Aquatic > Marine > Oceanic > Sediment | place...
TCTCCCCTGCATACTCAAAAGAAGGTGAGTATATTTGAAACCCTCTCCTCACCAGTGACACCATCGAGAAAACATTATCGGTCAACGTGTAGGTGATAACCTTCCTCAACTTGTGTTTCTTAGCGTACCGTAACCTGGCATCGATTAGCCGTGTGTGAAGTCCGTTACCCCTATGCTCCTCTAAAATTCCTCCCCTAGTCAAATAGCCGATGCCGTCCTCTAGAATATTGAGACACGCAAATCCTACGGGATCATTATCTTTCCACGCCAACCAATAATAACTGTCGCCACCTACTTCTAGTTCATCAAGTGGAAAAATTGTCTCGTTTAAAAAGAATACGTTTGAGATATCGTTCATGCTGTACGCTTTTTTGACTCGGTAATCTATATTAATTGCCATCGATCTCTACTCCGTTAGGAAGAACAAGTTTACCATTGTTCACGACAAAAACATTAAAATGAAAACTGCCATCGTCTTTCACATGTAATAGGCCGTAACCGTTATCCCAATCATTCGCCCTGCGGCGTGTGTACTTGGGGGAAAGTGTTGACATGCATGGGATTGACCAGGCGTGGCACGTTTTACCTCGTTTTTTAAATGCCTGTGCTTTATACTTATGGACGTGCCCTGTAATGACTGACTTCCCACATTCCTCATGAGCACTCTTGAGATAGTTCACGTTGTGCCACATCCCGTGATTTAAAGCGATGTCGCCTATATCTAACCATGTTCCATAGGGTAAGAACTGAATCGCTCTCTCGTCTAATCTGAGAGCTCTCACGATGTCGAAGTGTGGACGGTACTCAAAAGGGATCTGGGATTTAAATTCATCAACTCTTAAATCACAGTGGTTCCCTCCCATATAAATTATCTTTTTAAAATGACGCTGTAGACAATCAAGTATTGAGTTGCACTTCATGACTTCTTCTTCCCATTTTGGAAGGAAGAACTCATCAAATCCTTCTGGCCGTTTTATCCATTTCTGGTAGTCAGGGTTTTTCTTCATCATGAATGGGAGGTCAAAAAAATCGCCTAGAATAATTAGTCCCGCGTTTGGGACTACCCGTGAGTGTCGTTGGAGGATGTTTAGACTGGCCAGGTGAACGAAGATAGAGTGAAAATCGCTTGCAATGAAATAAGAATGAATTTCACCCACAGGCGGCAACTTTAGCCGTAGTACGTTTTCCAAATAATTCTTCCTTGAATAAGTTGGTATTTCTTAAATTGTAAATTGCTTTTAATATTTGTGCAATTAGCCGAGTTCTTCTATCCAGATTTCACAACGAGGATTTTCTCTATCAATTCCCCCGGTAGTATAATGAGTGTATTCAAGAAACGTGTCGTTATCGTCTTCGATGCACCCAGCCTCAACCAACGCATCACAGAAAAACTTTTCATGTATAGATAAGACATTGGCACGATCTACTCTCCGTTTACTCCCCCAGAATAATATGAACTGTATCCCTATGCGTTTAAAGGATAATCCTTCGAGTTGGGGGGCAACCATCTCTTTATATTTAACTTTAAGATTGTTTGAGACTTGGTAGTGCCAATTCCTGTAGTTATTAAGATTGAGATAGTATTTCTTCGATCCTGGTCGATTGGCACTGATATAGAGAGGCACTTGGATTACAACCATAAGTATAATAACTCCTATGTAATTATTACATAAGGGTATCTTGAATTGACTGAGGGATGCAACTAGATTAGTATTGGTTTGTGGTCGTTCCGGCCATGCGAGAATATCGCTGAGTTAATATCGTAAGTTGAGGGCCTGTTTTCAGGCCCTTAATTTTTTTCTTCTTTTTGTCGTTGACATTACTCAATGCTCACTTCTATCCTTTTCTTACGGTATTAACGAGGTACTCATGAAACCACTAGATTATTCAATTCAAAAAACCTTCTCTTTTAGAGCGGCCAACACCCAACTATGCTGCCCCTTGGCAACTGCTAAAAACCATAGTTTTGGGGATAGAGGTTTAACACACCTTGGCAACCCTAAAAAACCTTGTTTTTCACTTTTCTCCAACTAAAAAACAGGGAGAGGGAGAGGTAGAAAAATAATAATATATACTCTTAGGGTAGCCGCACCGCAAAGGTATTGAAATTACTAGAACGGCTTAGTACGAATAAAGGACAAAAAATGAGCGAATATTTGGACATTTTTGAAGGAATTTTTATCGAAGGGGAGGGAAGGTGCGTCATTATCAATGGTGAGAGCTATACGGCCAATCAATTTGTAAAGAACGCAAAGAAGATTTTAGTAGGTATCGACAACCCCAAAGCTGAGTCATTATTGGTTATGGAATTAAAGGATGAAGGGAAGTTTAAAGTCGAGATGCGTAAATTATTTAAACTCTTCCTTGAGAAGCATAGTGTTAAAAAAATCTCCGAATTTGTGGGGGCCGAACCTTTATTTGTTAAAGGTGTACGAGATTTTTATGAGGAGGTTGTCGATTACAAAACAGGGGTATCCTACGTTTTCAACCGACAAACCAATCGAGTTATATTCGATATGTCCGTAAAGGCAATGTATGCCCACTTCACTAAACCCGAATTAGAGGAATTAGCAGAGTATAGGGCAAAAAACGTCGCGCATTGCGTTTTTAAACCCCGTGACACCCGCTCATTATATAGGGAAGAGGGTAAAACATATCTTAACCTGTATGACGCACCCTATTGGCGGCAACATCTCGATGCTACCAAACCTCAAATCTTTATCGACTTCCTTAAACACCTATTCAATGACGACAAGCACCAGATAAAGCACGTCCTTGGGTGGATGTATAACCTTATATACGGAAAGAATGAAGTCGCCCTATCCTTTATAGGTAATAAAGGTATCGGAAAAAATCTTTTTTATGAAATATGCAAACAAATGGTAAGTCCCGTTTACTGTACTGAAGCACCTAAAGCGTTTGGAAAGAAGGAATTTAACGACTATTTGCGTAATAGGTTACTGATTGGAGTGGATGAGCACCCCATTAGGAAGGGGAATTACGACACTATTAAAGGTTACTTTAACAAGTTCCAAACTATTGAGGCGAAGAATCAGGCAGTAGGTTTTACGGAAGAGATACACGTTAATTTCATTTTCATGCACAATTCCCCTTCAAGTCTTTATTTGGAAAACTCCGAACGCCGTTTTTCGTTGATGGACGTGACGAATAAGAAATTGAGGGATGTATGGGGCGAGGCTAAGGTGGATGAGTTTGTGGCGGAGATCACTGACTATAAGTCCGATCTTATTTGCCAGATAGGTACATTTATTACGGAGTTTGGTAAAAATTACCCTCTAGATCCTTTTGCTATTTACTATGGGGATAAATACGAGGAGACAGTTTACTACCACTTAAGTCCTTTTTTAAAAGGAATTATTGACATTATTGAAAAGGATGAAGTACCAGATGACGGTATTTTAGACCAGGACGATGTTTTAAGGGCGACTAGGGCCTTCTGGTCAGGGGGTAGAGATGGTAAATCTCCAAAGATCAAGGGCCTAACTCTCCGAACACTAGTAGAGGAGTACCGTTTCAGGAATAAGTACCAACTCGGCGAAGTTTTGAAACCTCATGGGCAATGGACCTTCAAGGTTAACCCCGAGGTCACTACACTTATTGCCAATGAGGAGAAAGAGGATGAGTAGAAATCTTTTAGAGGTTGTAGAATACGAGGATTATTTTGATTGTTGTGACCTCCCTATCGCCGCGATTGAACAAATAAACAGTATGATTGATACTTACAGGTCTATTGAAGATAACGGTTATAATGGGCACTATACTGAGCGTCAAGAACAGGCGATGCATAATATATTGGTGGGCCTGGACAAATATAAAGACGTTTACCCTTTATGTATTCAAAGCGACCACACCTTATCCTATGGGGTTTCACGATGAGTGGAGAGTTAGGCCCTTATATTTCTCTAGATTTTGAATACAACACTACAAAAAATGCAAAGTACAACCTCGTGGCGTGTGCATTGACAGATGGAACTACTACAAAGTCCATATGGCTTCATAAAAACCCAGAAAACTATGAGAAGTTGAAGAGGTATCTATTAGCTGTAAGAGACACCCATACACTTATTGCATTTAATGTAGATGCCGAGGGGAAATCTCTAGTCTCTTTAGGTTTAAACCCTATCAAGTTTAAATGGATAGATATTCAGGCCGAATGGAAAATGCTCACAAACCATAACGACTCTTTAGGGTATGGTAAGCAGTTTATCGACGGTAAGTTTAAAAGAACATTTAGACGCGCTTATGGGGATGATAAGGATAAAAGGGCGCATAATAAAACTCCTATAAACTTACTAGGATGCACTTACAAATTACTCGGTATTGGAACCGAGGAAGATTATTACTATAAAGATAAGATGCGGAAACTTGTAATCCGATCCAAAGTTTTCACAGATGACGAAAGAGATGAAATATTAAAATATTGCTCTGGTGATATAAAAGATTTGTATCAACTTTATCTGGCCGTAATGAAACACTATAAGAAATTAATCCCTAAGAAGTTAAGAGGGAACTTGCACGAAGAGATGCTGTGGCGAGGGGAAACTGTCGCACGAGCGGCGGTCATTTCAGCTATAGGATACCCGGTTGATCGGGGCATGGTCACAAATTTTACAAGGAATATTCCTAAACTAGTTAAAGATATCCAAGAAGATATCAACAAACAGTTTCCTGATATGGAAGTATTTTATTGGAATAAGAAAGAGAATAGGTATTCGTTAAATACTAAAGCTGTAAAGATTTGGATACAAAACTCCAAGTTTAATGATGTATGGGAAAGGACAGAAAAAAAAGCACTATCTTTAAAGTTAGATGTCTGGGAGAAGCACTTCCATTTCAGACATAAATTCCCTAGAGACAATTTCCCTGCCCAATTTCTGAGGTATAAGAAAGTGGAGCAATCTTTGAATGGGTTTAAACCTAAATCCGTTACGGCAAAGAATAAGGACACATTTTTTTCTTATTATGGGGAGGATGATAGAGCTCATCCTTACCTAAACGCTTATGGGGCGCAAAGTGCAAGATACCAACCAAAAGCTTTAGGATTTATCCATCTAAAAGCTGCTTGGATGAGGTCGCTTGTTTCACCTAAACCCGGCAGGGCAATTGTAGGTATTGATTATGGAAGTGAAGAGTTTCTTCTGGCCGCGCTTCTTAGTGGTGACGAGAATATGTTGGAATCTTATAGGTCAGGGGATGTGTACCTCTACTTTGCCAAATTGGCGGGTGCAGTACCTTGGGATGGAGTTAAAGCTGACTATAAGAAGGAAAGAGGTAGATTTAAAAGTACGACTTTAGGAATTTCTTATCAAATGGGATCTAAAGCTTTAGCGGCAAAACTTACTATGGACACGGGTGAACCGCATACTCAAGAAGAGGCCCAAAAACTAGTCAACCTTTTCTATGAGGCATACCCAAAGTATCAACAATGGATTTGGGACAATGAAGAGTTTTACCAAGAAAATGATTACCTAGTCCTCCCTTGTGGTTGGTATATGTTCGGGGATAACGATAATAGAAGGTCGGTTGGAAACATGCCGATCCAGGGGGTAGGAAGTTCAATTTTAAGGAAGGGTATCCAACTAGCTCAAGATGCGGGTTTAAGAGTTATTATCCCATTGCATGATGCAATTTATATTGAGTACAGTAGTGACGATTTGTCGGCAGTAGATACTTTGACCCAATGTATGAGAGATGCCTTTGCATTTTATTTTGAAGGGGTGAAGAAACAGCAAGCTTATGAATTAATTAGGCTTGATATAAATATTTGGTCGCCGGATTATGAGGATGGGAAGTTCACAACACCCAAAGGGTTGACAGGAAAGAAACAGTCACGTTATGTTGATGATCGATCCGAAACAGAATACAACCAGTTTAGTAAATATTTTAGATAAGTATGCCAATTAAGGCGAGTATATCAAGGAGTTAATAATGGGAAGATTTCGATCCGTAGGCGGATTAAAAAAGTATTACAAGTATAATGAATGTGAGAAAGGGCAGCTTCTTGTTGAAGGTGTTTTCATTGGCACATCCCCCAATAAATTTGGCAAAGAGAATTTCGATTTTCGCCCATCTGAAGGCCCTGTGGTTAGCTTAAATCATGCAGGACATCTTGCTTGGATTGTAGAAAACCATGTTCCTGTAGGTGCCGAAGTTCAAGTTTATTACGAAGGTAAAGAGATGCTGGATAAAGGTCAATTTGCTGGGAAGGAAGTTCACAAATTCGATGTGAAAGTTAATGAAGATGAAGCACAACAACTTCCGTTGGGTGTGCCGGAACCAATAAAACAAACTGAAACACCCGTTACTAAGAACTCAGTCGATCTCTCCGACCTCGACTAAGTAGATACTACGCTAAGTGTGACCTACTTTAGTGGTCAGGTTGACGAGCTATCGTTAAACATAAGGAGTTATTATGAGCGAAATCAAAAAGGTCGATACACGATTGTCGTATTCTTCCGCCACACTGTTAAAAAATTGTTCTCAAAAGTATTATTACCATAAAGTGTCAGGGGTAGCTAAAGATCCTGATTCCGAAGATAACATGGATGCCTTCAACGTAGGTAAGACTTTCCACGCAGTATTGGAAAACAACAACCATACAAGTGATCGCCTTGAGGATTTACTTGAGGAGGCCGTAGAAATTTACGACACTAAAGAGTTCAAGGGTATGATTCATGCCATGCTTCTTCGCTATCTACAGGTACATAAGAAGTCAGGACTTGAGGTAGTTAAGTGTGAGATGCTTCTGGATAGCCCTATGTTTTTAGGGTTTGTGGATGTCATTTTGAAGAATCCTGTTAACGGAGAGTGGTGGATTGCCGATTTGAAAACTGCCGCTAGGTTGAGTGAAGTTACTTTGGCCAAATTGAGAAGTGATGTTCAATTAAATCTTTACTCTTACTTCTATAAGACGATGGGTAGTGCCTTAGGTCTAGATCCTGACAAGTTCATGGGGGCGAGATACCGAGTGACAACCAAATCTAAACTTACGAAGAAAATAAACGAAGGGTATAAAGAGTTTGTAATTAGGACAGCTAAAAATGTTAAGAGTTATGATGTTGTTGTTCGTAAAGAGGATATGGCAATAGAGGACACCTTTAAAGAGCATAAAAAACTCCATACAAAGACTATGCGGTTGAGGAGCGGGAAAGAGAAGCCGGTTAAAAATCTAAGTTATTGTGACTCTTTCTTTAGGCCATGCGAATTTTTCAGTCACTGTCATGGAAAAACCTTTACCGAAAGTCGTAAAGCTGTAGAGATGGTGACGAGTGATAACGTATGACCTGTACCCATTCCAAGAAGAAGGGGTGCAATTCCTACTGGAGCACCATTATGCTCTTCTAGGGGATGGGATGGGCCTCGGAAAATCACTCCAAGCTATAGAAGTGATAAAACGAACCGGACTAAAGGCCTTAATAGTTTGCCCTGCATTTCTACGCGGTACTTGGGCAAGAGAGGTTGTTAAATTTTCCAATTTAACCCCTATTCTTTTCGATAGAGATTCAGGGGTAGATTATGACGTTGCAATCATAAGTTACTCCATGCTTAAAAAGGCTAAACGACTTTTTTCTAAGGCCCAATTAGTAATAGGGGATGAGATACACTACGTTAAAAACATCTCAGCTAAAAGGACGGAATACTTCCATGACTTATTGGAAAGTAATAGGCCCGAAAGATTTATAGGCCTATCCGGTACGGCCATAAAAAATCGCACACCAGAATTTTATTCTTTATTGGCATTATGCTCTTACAACCCGAAGAATACCAGCGGCGTAAATGTATTTGATAGATTCCCAACCTATTGGCAATTTTGTCGAAAATTTTGCCATGTCCAAGAATTTAAAATCCACGGAAGGAAAATAACTAAATTCGAAGGGCATAAAAACATACCTGAGTTAAAACAATTAATGGAAAATAAATATCTGCGTCGTAGAGCAAGCCAAGTTTTAGATTTACCCACAATGATTCGTAAAGATATCTTACTATCGCCTGGGATGATAGATGAAGCTATGTTGGATGAATGGAATAGTAATCGTAAAGCATTTATGTCTAGGAAAATGAACTCAGCAAAGATTAAAGCACCCCACACAGCTAACTATTGTCATGAACTGTTAGACCAGGGTGAAGGCCCCTTGGTGGTGTTTAGTGAACATGTAGAACCTACTCAGGAAATCGGTGCCGCACTTAGAGTGAAGAAATATAAGGTAAAAGTTGTAACAGGTGCCACACCTATGCAGGAGAGAGATTGCATTGTTCAAGATTTTCAAAATAATAAAATAGACGTTCTAGTAGCCACCTTTGGGGCACTCTCCACGGGGGTTACACTCACGGCATCGAGGAATATGGTGATGAATGATTTATCTTTTGTCCCGGCGGATATTGCCCAGGCCGAAAAACGTATAAATAGAATCGGACAGGATAAGAGTTGTGTAGTCCATAGAATATTTTGGGGGGATATTGATGCCCACATAGGTAAGCAAATAGATAAGAAACTACAAACATTGGTAGAGGTGTTGTGACATGGAACTCCCGATCGATTGGTGTCTTGATTTACCAATCGAAGCGGAAGGTTTTGAAGGGATGAGGTATAGGAAATGAGCGATCTAACAGAAATAAAAAATTTATTAAATCATCAATCTAAAGTTATAAAACATCAACAAGAAAGAATTGATTTGTTAGAAAAAACTATGGGTATACTTCTCGATGACCCAGAACACACACCTGATATGATTAAACTGAGGATACAAAAAAGAGAAGCTTTTAGCACGGGGCTTTTTGAAGGATTTTTTAATAAATGAGCGAATTTGGAAAAGGTTTTACTTATTGTATTGGTTTATTCTTGGCACACGCTGAAAGAACAGTATTTGAAGCACCAGGATTGCCTCCAGACTATTCTATGTGGTTTAACGGTGCCGCTGACCATCTTTATGAGTTAGAAACCCCTCGTCAACTTTGTGGCGAGTTTAAGGACAGGGTTTATGAGTGGCAAAATAAATGCATTGCTTGGCGGGTAGCAGATTGTACTGCGAAAGACATGGTATGGGCGATCCAAACGGCGAAAGATATTTTACGAGAGTACGATACTTTTTGTGGCATTGAGACAGAAAAAGGGGAGTGGGAATGAGCATAAAAGTTATATGTTGTAGCGGGGCGATATGTGAAAACACTGAGTATTTTGAGAATTTGGAGGATCAATTGGGGGTCGCGACAAAAGCGTTGGGTAAAATTCTTGAGTGTAATTCCAGTGAAGATTATTTCATCGCTAAAAAAGCATTGGATGAGATTAAATATATGAGGGAAACGGCATGAAAGAAGCACCTGTCGCTTTACAATGTAACGGCTGTTTTGAGTGGTCAAAGTATTCCAAGGACTACATTGATAAAACACCAAAAGGTTGGCGCGAGACTGACGAAGGTTATTTTTGTAACAGTTGCCGAAAAGCATTTATAAAATCACCTAAAGGAAAAATTGGTAAAGAGAGGAAGGAGATTACGCTGTGAACCCCATACAACAAGCGATATATGACACCATCAAGAAAGCTTTAATCGATAATGACGGTAATAGAATCTTAGCTTGTAAAGATTTGGAAATAAACCCTCGATCTTTCTACAATTACTCTAACAGGATGCCAGGATTGAAAGAATATGTCCGTCCAAAAATGGAAAGAGGGAACGCTAAATGGCGAAGATTTAAAGATGAATAGTGAAAATATTACACGATAAATATTGTCGTGCGTAAAAATAGTGTATGAAGAATTACCAAAAAACAACTAGGAGCATCGTATGTCAAAGACAACAAGTGAAAAGATCATTTCCCTTCATAAGAAAGGGGTTAGGAACAAAGACATCGCTATTGAGTTAGGTATTACAAGAGGTTATGTCAGCGGGGCACTTTGTACCGCTAAAAAGAAGGGACTTATCCCGAATTTAGATGGAAGAACGGGTAAAACTACTCCAACTAAAACCACTAAAAATAGACGAAAACCCGCAAAAATTAAGCAAATCCCGTTGGAATATATTCAAGATGATTCAGGTTTTGTTGTGATCGTTGGAAAAGGACAAACTCTCCTTGACCATATTCTAAATCAAGTGAGGTTGTGATGAAATTCACAGCGCGACCACCAGTTACAAAAAAGTCTCCCTCGGCATGGTATCTGTCGGGGGTTAATATTAATTACTCATTCAAAACA
>Ga0114918_10006121_pt1 | contig 10208 bp, 4 predicted proteins | sample LantaG_FD_87015 | JGI IMG/M metagenome (GOLD analysis project Ga0114918, IMG submission 87015) | Deep subsurface microbial communities from Baltic Sea to uncover new lineages of life (NeLLi) - Landsort_02402 metaG | ecosystem: Environmental > Aquatic > Marine > Oceanic > Sediment | place: Baltic...
GTTCCAGCTTTTTGGAATGTGCCAAAACTCTCAGGGGGTGGAACCATGCCCTCTATAGCAGCTATTCCGCTTGCCTCTGCTTCCTTATATTTTTGTTGTATAACCTTAAAAATTAGTTTTATAAAGTCAGTTTCATTAAGTAATAATACTTCAGCTTCTTCATTACTAATATTCCTTGATAATGCAAAATTTTCAACTGCTAGGTCATATAAAGGTCCCCAGCTTTGTTTCATAAACTTAACCATTCCAGAATTAGAAAAATTGATATTGTTATTACGACTAACCATTCTTTTACTTGAGCTAAAGAAATTAGCATAGTTAGGGTCTGATGGATCTAAAACAAAAGACTCTCCCATATCTTTAAATGTAAAATCACTTGGTTCAAGACTGACGTTATATGTATCTGCGTATTTTTTTGTATATCTAGCTAAAGATGATAACATTGCTTCTTCAGTTTGATATGCTTTACGTTCACTAAAGAAACCAAATTTATCCCAAGATTCAGGAAATCCTTTTGCGGTATAAGGACCTATAGTTAAAACATAGCCACCATATTTGATATCATATCCAACATATGTCTTAAGAACTTGATCAACTTGGCTTTCTGTTAACCCATATCTTTGTTTAACTAATATTGTTTGTCTTGAATTTTGTCTTTCTGCATCTCTTAAAATACTGCCCAAACTAGGATTAATTATCAATAAATTTTGCCATTCTGCATTGCTTTCAAAATCAGTATCTATATCAAACCAATTATAAATATCTCTATTTTCTTGATGGGTAGAACCCATTGCTTCTTTTCTAAATTTTGACAAATTAAAACTTTTCATTAACATAATCCTATTAGTTGATGATTTATTCTCTATTTTATCTCTATTTTCCTCTTTATTTTCTTCTTCGTCCTCATTTTCTTCATTTTCTTTTTCTCTTTGTTCTTTCCATTTATAAATTTTATCAGAAATGCCAAACAATTGAGCAGACGTATATGGTTTTAAATCTTTAGGTGTAGGAACTCCCCATGTTTCTTTAGCATATTTAGCCGCACCATCCATACTATCAAAATATTTACCTCCAGCAGAATAAGTAGCTGGGAGTTTTCTAACACCTGCAAACCATTTAGCTCTGGGCTTATGTACTTTTGCAGGACCTATAATACAATAATAACTGTCTCCGTCACTAGCTTCGCCTTCAAATCTAAAATAACTACCCGGTCCAACAACATCATGGTATTGTTCTTTTAAAAATTGGGTTTTATCGGTATAGACCTGTCCCCATTTAATATCTTTCTCTACTAATTTTTCTCTGGCTGTCCGTCTCATATCGCATCTTTATAGTATATTAAAATATCACAACTTCTTCAGGTATTATTCTAAAGAAATATAACAAACCCTTTTTTAAAAACATTAAGATTTTTTAATCTCGTCTGGCTGATTTTCAACAACCGCCTCTTTTCTCATAATGTTTTGAATAATGGTTCTTGTTACTTGTTCAGGTATCTTTTCTATTTCGTCATCTGAAAATCTCAATATAGTCCATCCTGTTTGAGAAAGCTTCATATCTCTTTCTTTATCGTGAGATATCTGTTTAGGTGACGAATGAAATGCTTCTCCATCTGCTTCAATACCAATCTTTAATGTAGGTATAGCAAAATCTATAAGGTAATTTTGGCCTGTCACATGAGCTATTTCAAACTGAGGGACAATTGGATACTTAATAAGTCCGTTTTTTTGACTTTCTACCAATTGATCCATTAATTGTCTTTCAGGCTTTGTAAATATTATTCTACCCTTATTGTCTCTAGTTTCTTGTCCATTCTGATTCTGTTGCCCAGAGGTTTTTTGTTGTTGCTGATACATTTTACTTTGTTCATGATCAAAACGTTCTCTGCTTTTCTTTTTCAAAACTTTGCCACCATAATTAGATGGGTCTGCTATTGTCATTTTATTAGTAGAGGAAGCCATTGCAGGTCCACCACCCATATCTCCCCCGGGTGCTCCTATTGGTGCTCCGCCCCCGCCCATATCTCCCCCCATTCCACCCATATCTCCGCCACCCATATCTCCGCCCATTGGTGGCATGCCTCCCATTCCACCGCCCATGTCTCCGCCCATTCCGCCTGCTCCGCCCATTTGCCCCATACCTTGACCAAGAGCCATCATTTGAACAGCATCATATCTCTTTCTTTCTATTTCTTGATCTGGATCTAAATTAAACGTTTCAAGAACTGTTTGAGCACTAACAAGACCTTTTTCGTACAATTGAATCATAAATGTTCTATGTTGTTGTTGGTCTCTCAAATGCATAGAATTCCATTTAATAGTAGGGTAAAGTAATTCTTCTTCATGGGTTTCAATATCTTCTTGCAAAAATCCTTGACGCAGGGCTTCAGGTTTGTAAATACTTTCTTCTATCCATGTACTCATTTCACGCCTAAATGTTTCTAAACGTTCAATCATAGACTCAATACCTACAGCAGCGTTACTATTACAATGAACTCCAAAAACACCATTTCTTTCGTTTATTATAACATGATTAGGAACTTCAACACACCACACCTTGCCAACATAATCAACATCATTAATAACTTCTTTTTTAGTTTGAGGTTTACTATATCCATTCCACTTTCTAGAATCAAGAACAGGAAATTTACCATTCTCTGTGTCTGACCAACTAATTGTATATTGTGTCTGCAACTTATCACTATCAAATTTAATTATGGCGAAACGAGGACTAAAACCTAATTTAAATAATATCTCTATAACATCGTCTCTTAATTGTGTTGAAACCGTTGTATAGCTATAATATTTTCTATCTGTTTCTTTCTTTTTGGTTGCAGGTCTTTCGTTACCGTCACCTTCAACCAGTGCATCTAAAAGAATCTTTAAATTTTCTTTAGACATATTTTTAATATCTTTTGGAATACACTTACTGTTAGCATATTCTCCGCAATTAGAAGCCAAATAATCAACCAATGCTTTATTATCTGATTTTTGAATATAAAAAACATTTTTACATTTATCTGTCATATGAAATATTTTATTACGCTTAGTTATTTCACACATTTTATTATAAACTTCTTTATTGGCACTCTCACTTTGAGAAAAACTTACCCTCTGTATACTTTCAGACCCATCTTTACAGACCCATTTATTCCTATACCCTTCACTTATATACCAACCTACAATTGTTAAAAAGTCTTTTGTTTTTATACCGCAATATTCTTCTTTATTTTCAACGGTAGATTTCCAATCATCAAAACAACATCTAAATTTAGACCGTTTTTTTACACTATGCGCCCTAACACACTTCCACTCTCCAAACCCTTCTTTTTGACCATTAACCTTTTGACCACCTTCACCGGGATTAGTCGTCAATTTACGTTCTGCACATAACATTCTATGATTAGGAGTTACCATCATGTCAATTCTTTTAGTATTAAAATGTTTGAGCGGCGGATCGTCTCCATCAATAGAATTCCAATTATATACAAATTTTTGCGTTGCTTTTTGGTATTCAAGTTCTTTTGTATGTGGATTAAATGTCGCAACCATGTCATTTTCAATGTCAAATTCATCGCAATATTTTAATCCATTATCGGTTAATAGGCGTGTATCCTCTGAGTGCGTGAAATTTGGACCTTCTCCGTTTAAAAGAGCATTATTTATCATCATACCATCAAGAATTTCCTGATTAATAAATTCAAATTCGTTAGAAAGGGTAAGAACTTTTCCAGAGTTACCCTGAATAGCTATTTTCCCATTTCTTCTGGTTATAAAGAAACCATTAGGCACTGTAAAACACCATACTTTTCCATTGTATTTCTTCCTACCTATATTCCTATCTTTTACTGAAACAAATTTTTGATCTTTTAAGCTTTCACACCAACTTATTATATAAATATCATTGTGATTCTTATTTTCTAATTTTACTTTATTAATTTTAGGACTATAACCTAACTTAAATACTATCTCTTGAACAGAATCAGCTAATTCTTTTGAAACGGTTGTATATTTATACCTTGGAACTCCTGAAGAAGAAAACCTAACATTACCATCACCCTCCATCAAGGAATTTAAAATAATTACAAGCTCTCTTACAGGAAGATTTAGTATCCACCTTGGCAGTTTTTTATTTATTGATGATTTTCCATAGTTTTCAGCAATTTCTCTGGCAAACTTAGAATCATTAATATAAAATTGCCAACAAGAAGGAACCGACCTAGTATCTTCTGACTCTTGTATCGTATTAGAAACCTTCATTATAGAATTTTTCATAGACTCAAAACAAGAACTGTCTTCTTTTTGAGATAGCGAAACGGCATTTATAATTCCCTTATCTATTTTCAGCCCACCTTCAGAAACATAATAACCTATAAATTGCAAATAATCGTCTAATTCTAAATCAGAAAGCAAATATTCAGATTTATAAGGGAGATCATCTGGAATGAAGCCATGCCATCCTGCTGAACACTTAAATCTACTATTTTCTATAATATTATCGGCTCTTACCTCGTCCCATTTAGAATGGGTATATTTTTCAGAAACACTATCCCATTTTCTCATTGAAGCTAACATTTTATGATTTGGAGTTACTGCCATATCGTAATGTTTACCCTTAAAAACACATAATTCTCCATTATAATTATATTCGTGATATTTTGTTGGAATTTGATATTCTACTTCGCCTGTTAAAGAATTATATGTTGCTACTTTTTCATCATGGGCTTTTGAAACTTCACTATACTTCTTCCAACCGTTTACAGTTAAAACTTCAGTTTCCGAGTCATAACAAGCTCCGTACCAATCCAGCTCAAATGCATGATGTGTTACGATTGTTAAGTTGGGGTCATTAGCTGTTTGAGCTAATTGAGCTTGCACAGCTGCAATGTCAGCAGGACCAGCAGGTCTTTCGTCGCTACCTACCTTCACAATCTTTATAGGAACAATTAATCTTTCTGCAACTATCCATTGAGCCACCATTAATTTGATTTTATAAGAAAGAACAGGAAATAACCTACGAACCATTCCAATACCATATTTACTATAGCCACCTTCTCCATATTTAAGATGAAAAACATTACGATTATCTAATCTTATTGGTTGTCCAGAAGAAATCAATTTAATAACTTCAGGAGTGAGCTTTTCATAACCCGGAGTTTTCTTTTGAACCATATTTATAAGTTCTTCATCTGGTTTAAGGGCTATAACTGGATCAGGATTTAAAGGAGAAGTATAAACCTCTACATAATCAGGATTAAGAATTACGATACGCCTAACTGTTCCACTTTCATGTTCGCAAATCTCATCTCCTATTCTACCGCTACCTCCACAATGGGGACAGCTTATTTCGATAAAAGGAAAACAATCACCTAACAAATGTACCTCATGACTAATTAATCTAGTCCATTTTGCTATATCTAAACGTTTTTTAAAATTGTCATAATATTTTCTAATTTGCCTATCTTTACATTCATTATCATAATCATTCATAGGGAAATAACTATAAAAATCAATAGAAGATGCAACTTTAGGTTCATTTTCGTAAAAAAACCTAGCCCATTGATATTGTTCCAACCTTTTACTTGGAATCTGCCAGTTTATAGGTGTATGAACTGGTGAGAAGAATTGAGGTTGACCATAAACAACGCCTCCCGACGCAAATTTAGCCATACCATTACCCCATGAACCAGTATAGGTAGATCCTGTTGGGGCTAAGTTTTGTTGAGGTATAGATTTATAATCAGGAGAGTATGGAATCTCTCTTTCTGTCATCCTCATTGGATTCTGATTACGAAGGGCTTCAAATGTGCTTTCTAAGTCTGTTGTTTGAATTATTGGTGCTGACATATTAATTCTCCTTGTAAAATCACTACTTCACTATTTCATTATACAGTGATTTAATGTTTTTACTGTTCATTTATAGGAAAATTTTCAGTAGACCCTTCAGAACCATTAGGGTTTTGTTCGGGTAGTGCAATATTTTCTGATAAACCTACCTCATCTGCCCCTGATTGAATGTCTGCATCTATCATCTTACTAACATCTAAAGGATTTGCTAATGTTATCCTTTGTCCATCTGCAAGTTGATAAGACCCAGTGTTCTCGTCTAAAACTTTAACTCTCGTGTTTGGCTGAAGCATACCACCATTTTGCATTGGTATTGTATCTACTGCTATCATTTCTGCCCCCGAAGCCAAGCCTGAAGTCTTTTCCATAATACTAGGACTAGAATAAGCATATTTAGTCCCAGAATGTGTCTTCATTTTATGCATCGCAATCTTATGTATAGAAGCTACTTTAGTTATTGATACATTATAGTGTTCAGACACTTTAGTTAAAATATCTTCGTAAGATAATCCAGCTTCTGTCATTTCGGTTACGTCATTAAAAATAAGATAAGTATTACTATCTCCATTGCTACAATCTTTAGATGCTAATTTGACTATTTTACTCTTATTTTGAATAGAAGCAGTAAGGTCTGTTGTTTTTTCTCCCCTTGCTTCCTCCAACCTTCTTTCTGTTGAGTATTGATGAGGTCTTGGATTTCTTGTTCTTTCTCCATTAGCTAATTCCATTTGATTTCCGCCATCGTCCCTCATAATTTGGAATCTTTCATTGATATATCCGCCTACCCATTTACCCTCTTTATCTTTAAACTCTCTTGAAAATTTATCCATAACGTGTCTACGCCATAGTGCCTCTTTGCAATATACTCTATCTGGATCATCGTCAAGAACCAAACTATCTAAACAATGTTCACGACAATTCCATGTGCTAATAATATTACTACGTTTTGGCAATTTAGGACAAATCCTTTTATCCATATCATTATACAAACCAGTTCTCTGAGATTGAGCTTCTTTAACTATTTTGCCATTACCATTTGCAGTTACAAGTTTTACGAGGTTATTTTTCGCTAATACTCCAAACAAAACTTCTGTAGCTTCTGTAGTTTCTGTGTTATCATAAATTGACCTACAAGTATCAACTACATCCTGCTCGTCAGTTGCGCCTATTATTTCCATTATTTTATTAGCAGCTGAATCGGCAGACTCTTGTGACTTAACCCATCCGCTTAGATCTTCTGGACTTGTAAAAAATTCCATTATCTTACTCCTTTATTTTTCAAATGCGGTCTTAACCGTTCTAATTTTTTAATTGCGTTTTTTATCTCTATTTTAGTTTTACCAATATGATTTATATTTAATTCCTCAAGGGCTTTTTTCATATGCCCATATAAAACTTCATAATCATGAGCATTAACAGCTATCTTTGTTATTCTCATTTAAACCCTTTTATTTTAAAGCTTTTTTTAATGCATCTCCAAAGTCAGAGGAAATAGAACGAACTTCAGCTTTATTCATCCTAAAATCATCTTTTACTTTGTCTTCACCCTGAATAGATTTCCTTCTTGCCTCATTAGCTTCTGCAAGTTTTTCTCCTTGGGTTTTTTCTGGAATGCTGGCTTTATCAAAATCAGCATAAACACCCATTTGAGAAGAAGGATTATTTAATCCCGGTTGAGCATCTAAAACTTCTGTAGGAAATACATTACCCTTAGGAATAATGTCTATATGTTTCATTGCTTTGATTTTTTCCTGTTCCCAATCTTGATGTCTTGTTTCTTTAGCTGATTCCCTTTCTTCCCTTTCTTTAGCTAATCTAACACCCGTATCTTCAGTATCACTTTCAGCTAATTGCTCTATAGCTTTTGGATTAGTAATACTATTTTGATTAATAGCTGGATTTATATCAGAATTAGTAGAATAATTTTCTCCGCCTCTGATACCCTTAATAGCTCCTGTCATCATAGAAGGTGCATCAGATAATTTCTCCTCTCCTCTGATTTTTTCCCAATCATCCTTAATATTTTTATCTTCTATTTCTGCTTCAAGGTGAAATGGATCAACAAGTGTTAATGTTTCAGATTCTTCGCTTTGAGCTTGAGCTGTTCTAACCATAGTACCATAATCTGAAGCCTCAATTTGACGAGAAGCTACGGATTTAAACTTAGACATATCCATATTACAAGCTAAGGCATATTCTTTAAGCATAGATTTAACATTCTTTTCCCAAGCTGTGTTATAATAATAAGGAAGACCACTGGCTGTGCGTTTTTCTATGATACTTCTTTCTGCAACAACTCTATCTTCATCAAAATCACAATTAGCGATTCTTTTGATATCGTTTTGATCAACATAAACATTCTCAATAAAATCTCTTTGAACTCCATCATCTGCTTTATTAAAAGCCCAATCAGGAACGCTTTTTTCTGATGCCATTCTATTTATTTTCATATCTAATTATCCTTTTTATTATTTACTAAAATTCTTAGGAGCAATAAAGCCTCCGCCTAACCCGTCAAAATAATATACTCCTCTTTTTTCTAGGTTTTCCATAGAATCGTAATCCTCTTCTACAGGATTTTCTTCTACAGTGTTTTTCTGATCAATTACTTCTTTATTTTCAATTGGATTTCCTGCTTTTGGCTGATTATTTTTGAATTCCCCATTTTCTATTAACCCGCTAGTTTTAAGAAATTGATATAAATAATCAGTATTTGATGTTATATTTTCTTCCTCTTGCTCTACATTGTTATTTTGGTTAACTTGCTCAGGTTGATTGGTTTTCTTTTTTGACTTAGGTGATACAGGTTGCTTTTCAAGTGTAATTTCTTCCTCTTTAAAGCCTTCATCTACCAACTCGTCTGTACTCTTAGGTTGTTTATCCACTAAGCGAGTGTATTGTCTTGTTTTACCACTTTCATCTTGAACTGGTTCTTCAATGACATCAAATTGGGAAGTCTCTATTTCTTCAGCAACAGGTATAGAGCCATCCATGATACCTAAAAGTTCATCTGGTATTTTGTATCCACTAGTTTTTTGTTTTGTATAAACATCTTCAAGTTCTGTTGTTTCTAAATCCATATCGTCCAATAATTTCTGTGCAATTGGAGTTCTTTTAGTTATTAATTCGTCTACCCCATTAGTGCAATCAGCTAAATTAGCAACCGAATTACCTGACAACTTAGCTGATTCAACCAAGTTTTCCTTTGTTAATGGCAGTCCTAAAAGATTTTTAGAATTACCTCTTTTTATCTCATTTAATGAAATTTGATAAAGACGATTAGATATAAAAGCTTTTTTCATTAGTCCTCCCAAGTCTCTAAATGGGAGTTCTTTTTCTGCCAATACATGTGACAACTGATTAAAATCCAAAGATTCTACCAACTCAAAAGTATGTTGCCATTTTGCTTCAAGAGTATTATCCCCCGGCAAACTGAACCATGGATTATTCCTATCTCTTTCATATTCGGTTTCTATAAAGCCATTTAAAAATTTAAGATAAGCTTCTGGGCTGTTTGCTTTTTCAACCTTATAAATATTACCTTCTGATCTTTTTGCAAGTGCCTGATCAACCCCTGTAATATTATTAGTTGTCATTATAACAAATACTTGATTATTAATTAAATCAGTTTTTCTGTCTTCAAAAGCAAGTAGAAATTTAGCAACCATTCCCTTTGTAGTTTCATGTGATGATTCTGACCCTTCCCCTGTTCCCTGTTCCATCATTCTATCTATTTCATCCATAAGATAGATTCTTCGTTTTGAAGTAAAAATAGTATCTATAAGAGATTGAGTTAATTTTCCTGTTGAACCGACCCATTTATCTTTTACATCACCTAAGTCTATATTATCAATTGGGAAATTTAGTAAATCTCCTAATGCATCAGCCCATACAGATTTACCTACACCAGCTTCACCATGCAAAATAGTGTAATGAGGTATACTTGCCATAATCTCTTTTTTTTCGCCTTCTGATGCTCTTATCCTATTGTAAATATTCGCCCTTAATTCCTCGTATTCTTTTTTACTGTCAAGCGATATAGATGAATCAAGTAACTGAGCATTTATCTCTGCTATTTGATCGTAATCGGAAGAAATAGAAGAAGATAATCTTGCCAATTCACGAGCAAACCCTCCAACAGCACCAACTTGAGTAGCCCATTTAGACATTGTGTTATAAACATAATTTTTAAACTTAACATTAGATTTTCTGGTTATTATTCCTAATGAATTCTCTTTCTTCATTGCGTTTGTTGCGTCATTAAGGTTTTCTTGTAAACGTTCCGGATCTAATTTATAAGAAGATACTTGCCCGTTTACATCTGTTTCAGCAATACGACTAGCGGCTATAGAATTACGAACA
>Ga0114918_10006122_pt1 | contig 10208 bp, 20 predicted proteins | sample LantaG_FD_87015 | JGI IMG/M metagenome (GOLD analysis project Ga0114918, IMG submission 87015) | Deep subsurface microbial communities from Baltic Sea to uncover new lineages of life (NeLLi) - Landsort_02402 metaG | ecosystem: Environmental > Aquatic > Marine > Oceanic > Sediment | place...
TTTAATATTGAAATGTTAATACTTTAACCACATTCATCTGAGCGTCCAAAATATCTCCAATTGCTTTATCAAACAAAAGTCTGCATAATGGTCTCTCAATGTTTGGGTCTGCGTTCTCGTTTAGCAAATCTGCTAACTCAGCACAAAGCTCTTTTGCTCTTTGAACTTTTTCATCTCCTGATGGATTAAATGTTAACCCAACTAATTTTTCTCCAAATGTTAATCCTCTGTTTTCCATAATAATTTTAGCACTTTTCCTTGCAATCGTAATTAAATTAATCGTTTATTAAATTTATAAATATTGGAGCTTTGTCTCCGTTGTATGAATCCTCAATGCTATAAAAGAAATAGTCTGTAGCATCTTTGGCTGTCCAATTATTTCTCGACATAAGTATTTCTATGATTTTACCTATTGAGTACACAAGTCTTCCTTTACTGCTAACTCCGATTATAGCAGCATCAAAAAATTCTACTTTCTCATATCCGTCTTCCGGGTAATTCTCTAAAATTTTAGTCAATATATCCATCTTCTTTAATGTCTTTAATGAATTTTCTTTTATTTCCATTCTTTGGATACAAAGCAATATCAATATATCCCGTGTCTTGGCTATGGTTTAAAACCTTTACCTCATAATGCTTTAAGCTCTGTATATTATCAACTAATACCTGACACTCTTCTATGGTTGCATTATAGCTTTGCATAAGCCCATAGACTTCTATTGTTACAAAATCAATCCCTCTTATCATAATTTTTAGATTCGTCTTTCCAATTAAACCAAAAGCCTACGGCAACTACTATGTTCATACCTATAGAACTTATTATCTCAGTCAGGTCTTCGTATATGTTTACCGTTAGGTGTACGTGCCCTACCACCCAAAATGGAATTGACAGGTTGCACGCCACCCAAACTATAGTAAATCTAAAGAACTTCCTCAGTCTGCTCATAACTTCGAGCAATTGTTATAATTGCATTTGTACTCAATATTGTTACAGCAACAGACACTGCATTTTGCAACGCACTTCGAGTTACTTTCAGTGGGTCAATAACTCCCATCTTAATCAAGTCTCCCATCTGTCCGGTTTTTAAGTTGTACCCAAATCCCGACTCAATACCATCAGGATAAATGTCTTTAGCCTTTAGTCCCGCATTTGCAAGTATCTGTAAAAACGGAGCCATAAGTGCTTCTTTAAGAATAATACTCGCAATGTCTTTCTCCTCTGATTGGTCAGCAGTAGTACCAATAAAAACACTTTCCTCAAGCAACGCTTTACCTCCACCCGGTAAAATTCCTTCCTCTAAAGCTGAACGAACTGCACAAACAGCGTCATCAACTCTGTCATACAACTCTTTTTGCTCTAAATCAGTCTGTCCACCAACGTAAATCACACCAACTCCTCCTGTAAGAGAGGCAATTCTCTCTAATAAAAAGTCTTTATCGTGCTTTTTTGTAGCGTTTTTATGTGCGTCCCACAATTGGTCCATTCTTTCCTTGACAGCGTCCTCATCTGTACGAGCGTCTGACTTAATAATAACAGTTTTGTCCTTGCTAACAATGACTCTTGCTGCGTGTCCTAAGTCTCCAAAGTTTATAATACTCAAATCATCTCCTGTCTTCTCACTGAAGTATGTAGCCCCAACACTAATAGCGATGTCGTGCATCAACTCGTGCTGCTTATATCCAAAACTTGGAGGAGGAACTGCACATACTTTTAAATTTCCTTTAACTGAATTAGCCGCCAACGTATTTACTACATTAGCATTACACGGAGATATAATCAACAGCTTCTTTCCTTCACTGATAATTGGTTTCAATATGTTCTCAATCTGCAAAATGTTTGCAATCTCCATATCAGCCACCAATACCATTGTGTCTTCAAGGACACATTCGTCTTTCTTTTGGTCATTGATAAACATAGAGCTCAAATACCCTCTATCAAATTTCAATCCCTTAGTGGTCTCTGCGTAAGTCTCATCATTTTGACTTCTCTCCACAGTTACAATACCCGTTTTACCAACGTCTTTATACACCTCCGAAATGATACGACCTATCTCTCTATCGTTATTTGCCGATATACTCGCTACATCTACCAACATTGAAGTAGATAACCTCTTGCTCTTACGTCTTAGGTTGTCCACCACCTTGTCGCTCATATCCACCAATGCTCTTAGGACCTCTGTTCTGTTATGGTTCTCTTTAATTCGACTCAATCCACCCAAAACTAAAGCCTCAGTCAAAACAATAGCCGTTGTAGTTCCGTCTCCTGCACTCGTAGCGGTACGCTCAGCAGCCTCCTTCATCATCTTAACCGCGAGGTTTTCTACAGGGTCAAACAAATCAATACTCTTAGCAACTGTTACACCGTCTTTAATTACAGTAATCCCGTGCGTGTGATTAGGACTCTCAATTAAAACAGTGTTCCCTCCCGGACCTAATGTACTTTTTACAGACTTAGCCATTTTTACTACACCATTAGCTAATTTTTTTCTTCCTTTCTCCTCAAAATGTAAATCTTTAGGAGAATAACCTTGATTTTGTGTCATTTAATTAAATTTTAAATTGATATGTGCAAATATAGTACAAAAAATATTCAATAACTATACTAATTATAAAAAAAATATCTCGTTTATAAACTTACTATGTAAGACTATGACGGAATGTCAAAGTTTTACTTTCCTATATATATATATATAATTCCCTTTTATATATATATTTTTTCTATTACAGTTCCTTTTTTTTTTCGACATAATCGACATAAAAGAAATAATATATTAATAATCAGTTAGTTATAAAAAATAAAACAACATAAAAAACAACAGTAATCTGTTAATAATTAACATAAAAAAAGGAGACCATATAAGCCTCCTCTAATTTTACAGTAATAATAATACTAATCACAAGAAGAAGACTCTCCCATATCAGACATCATCTCGCCCATTGCAGTACCCTTTGCAACAATCATAACCTTTTCAGCCTGCTTCATAGACCTCCTAATCTCAGCAGCTTGTGCAATACCCGTCTGACCATCAGGACGATTGTTAATCAACCTCCCATTTCTAACAGTCAAGCCGTCAAACTTTGAGCCCGAATAAATACTGTTACCTAAATTTAATCCTTTTTTCATTTCACGTGAATTTTATAATTGTACATAACAAAGATAAAAAAATTATTAGATAATAGTAGTAGTTGGGTATTATACCGATTTTGCGTGCCGACCCCGAAAAGGAAAACGATTTTTTTTTGATGGGGTGGGGTAGCAATTTGAAAAAAGCGGGTCGGATTTTTTGGCTTTTTGGTACGGCATACAGGACGCAACAGCACCACAATACAGCAACAGCACCCCGTTACGTTTCGCATACAGCCGACCCAATACAGCCAACAGCTACAGCAACAGCAACAGCCGACCCCGTCCGCATAGTCAACAGCCAACAGCCAACAACAGCCCCGAAATTGTGTCCTTGAAGACACTACTAAAAACCTCGTGAAGCCCCGTCACACAAGGCTTTGCGTCCCTCCGATAAAAACATAGTTATATAAACTACAAAATCAGACCCTTGCGAAGCCCCGTAAACATTGGTAAAATGAAAATAATTTAAAAAAAAACAAAAAAATTAGTTGTATCTTAAAATAATAGACATATATTGCACAAGAATTAGACGAGAAAACAGGGCGTTTTCGAGCTAACTAGCTGAAAATCAATTAATTAACTTTAAAATTCAAGTATTATGAGTACATTATTAGCAATCGAGGTGGATTTTTTACGCAATTCACAGGTGGAACAAGCTCTTGACCTTAGAGCAATCCGAAGCCTACAAAGAACATTGGCAAACGGGCAAAAGAAGAAGTTTGCCCAAACATTAGAGCTATCGAAAAAGGTGGTTTCAGTTGCAAATTGGTTTACTTCAGAAGAGGGCAAACAGGCAACAGCCGAAGCGGGTATCTATTGGAATAACGAAACCATAGGTTTAAAGGTATTCGGGTGGCAAAAATCGTATTATTACAAAGTAGTAAAAGCGGGCAAATTGGACGATGTAATCATTGAAGAGTTTAACAGGCTATGTGATGAAGCCGAAGCAAACGGGGACGAACCAAACAGAAGTTTAGAGGGCTTACTTAAATTCACTCGAAGCGGTGGAAATACCACTACTGAAACAGGTGGAGAAGAGAGCGAAGAGGGAGAGAGCGAAGAAACCACAGAGAGAGCAATCGAGGTACGTGTACCTACAATTTTCACGATGACGTACAAAGGTGGCGAAAAAAATGTTTCAGTCCGTATAAACGAGGAAAACGAGGTAACGACTACCAACAGCCGAGAGGAAATCTTAGCAGCAATCGAATTTTTAACTAATTTAATCTAATCGTGTCTTTGAAGACACAAAAAATTTCAGAATTATGAGAGCAACAGCAAACACAGGAATTGTTTACACTACAACAGGCGAATCAAGAAGAGGCAATGTTTCAGGCTACCACCAAAAGCCAAGCCCGAATTTTTTAAACAAAACAGCCCACCGCATCGATGTTGCGGGGCTTAAAGCAATCGAGCAAAGAACCGCCATAAAATTCGATGGTAGAGAGTACGAGAGCAAATACACAATAGGCTTCGAGGTTGAAAAAAATACTTTGTCTCGAGGTGCGGTTAAGGAGTACGAATTGTTTTGTGGCTTCGAGACTGACAGCTCTTGCGGATACGAAGCGGTTACTCACATTTTACCTTTGCTACCTTGCGGACAATGGAGAACAAAGGTTTACGATATGATGTACAAAGCGGACAAAATTATTGATGACAGATACAGCCCAAGCGACAAAAGATGTGGCGGACATATTATTATTGCTGTTGACGGGTTGACAGGCGACGAGGTCAGAGAGAGAGTTCGTAAGTTTTCAGGTATTGTTTTAGCCCTATTCAGAAAACGTTTAAACAATGTTTATTGTGGTGCTAATCGTAGAATGCAAAGCAATAACGACGATACATTTAACAGCAATTCAGGGACGAGTGCCTACTACAGAACAGGCAGTCATTGGAAATACCAAACAGTCCTTGTGAAAGGCAATTGTTTAGAGTTTCGTTTAGTGTCTAAGTTCGAGAGCGTTAAGCAAATGATGAGACGTTATGAATTAGTTTACGAGTTAGTAAACTACAGCATCAACAAGCCAAACGGGTCGTTTGCGAGCTTCTTAAAAGCTATCGAGCCAATCATTATTTCGATGTACAACGGGGACAAGCAGAAAGCGGAGAATGTTATGGGCTTAGCGAAACATTTTCAAAAGTTCATCAACACAGGAGTTGTGAGCGAAGAGATAGCAGAGTTCTTAGGGTAATACCTAAGGGCTTTTGCCCGTCCCTAAGTGAGTGCTTAGGCTGATGAGTCCAAAAGGACGAAACGGAAACCTTTAAAATTTAATACTATGAAAGCAGAAATTTGTTTAAAATCGTTTAGTATTGCTTTAGTTTATTTGTTACTATCGGATGCTTTAGCTTGCGGTAAAGTTCAGGAGTTGATTAAATTCAATTCAGTTGACAGCGAAATTTTTATGTTTATGTTGTGCAGTTCTTTAGGCTTGCTTTGTTTAATTAGTTCAATTAAAATCAAGCGATGATAGTGCGGTAACGCAAAGCTCGAGGAGGGCAAGAGGTCGAAACGGGAATAACTAAAATCAAATCAAATGGCAAATTCAAATTTAGTGTCTTTGAAGACACAGACAGAAATCAAAAAGTTTCACAATTGGTTGGAACGTAACAAAAACATTTACTTAGCAGATATGCAGAGAATGGACAGGGCTTACAACATAGTCCGAGACAGCATAGAGCAACACCACAGCAAGCGAATGCCTATAAACACAGGGCTTAGCAAACTTTAACAAAAAATTAACACTAATTATTTTATCACGTCTAATTTTCGTCTTATATTTGTCGAAGATTAGTTCAATAACCTTTAAAATTCAATATTATGAGACAAATTACAGAACAAATTGTAAGTGCTTTTGAAAGAAGAGAAGCAAAAAAAGTAAGCAATACGCACACAGACGGAACAAGCCTTTGGCTATTCGACAACAAGATTGCAGAACACAGACAGGGTGGAATATGGATTACCAATTCAGGGTGGAAAAGTGTAACGACGAAGGAGAGACTTAATGGAATTACAGGCGTACACATTACGCAAAAGAAAGGCGAGTGGTTTTTAAACGGGCATCGTTGGGACGGAGAATGGGTTTGCTTAAATGACTTGACCCTACTTGAGGAACAGGAAAACGAAGTTGCTTTTGATATGACGAGCGTTTGGGTTGAGACATACAGCAAACCTATTTATTCAGTGTTTCACACACACGTAGAGGCAGAGGTTGAACAGATTGAGCAGTTGCTTAAAGTTATAGGCATACCGACAAAAAGAAGCTACTCAGACACACAGGGCAAATATTTGCCAAACCACTTTGTAATAATACCTATCGCAGAGTTCGATAAAGCAAAAACTTTTATTAACAAAGTGTCTTTAAAGACACTATAAAACTAAAAAAAATGGGGGCAACAAAAACACTAATGACACCTTACTTAGCTTCGGCTATCGCAGAGGGATTCTGTGAGGGAGAGAATGCAACAAGAGAGCAACAGATTGAGGCGTGGCAATATCTACACGACACAGGACTTGCATACAGCCTACAGGGTTGGTACGGCAGAACAGCACAGCAGTTACTTGAAGAGGGAATTATTAACGATAACAATAAATAAGATGAGAGCAATACTAAGATTTTTGCAAGAGTTAGCAAAGAATTGTCCGAGAGAGACAAAGTGGTAGGCAAACTGATGAGACTTCAATAGTCGAAACCCGATTCATTTCGGGTCTTTGTCAAACAATTAAAATCAACACTATGGAAGAGATTTATTACTTTGAGGATTGGGTAAACAATATGTTGAACGATTCGGATTATTCAGAATTTGAGTTGATGTGCTTTGAAGAGCATTATCAAAACCTATTAGACGATGAACAAAACACAGAAAACTTTTTACTATGGAAAGAAACACAGACAGAGTAAGAACAGCCGTAACGGAAAGATACGGCAGTTTAGCCACATTGAAGTTGGCTATGTGGGAAGATGAGGACGTTGTCCTTGTCAACCTCGCAGACGATTTAAACGATGAGTTTCACGAAGACCAAATACTAACTATAATTAAAGATTTATTGAGATGAGTATAATAGACAACAACAAATTATTAGCCGAGTTCTTAGGTTGGCACAGCAAAAAGATAAACGTAACAGCAAGCAGACCTAAGGGAGACGGAATAGAGATGTACCTGAAAGAAGTAACAGAGTACAACAGAGAGTTCATAGAAGACGAGCTAAAGTTTCACACCGATTGGTATTGGATTATGCGGGTAGTCGAGAAGATTGAAGGCTTAGGATTCATATTCAAACTAACTACAGGCAGTTCAACTTTTCTCAAGAAAAATGAAGTTTTAATTTGGAACGATGAATTTAGAGGAGACAGCAAGATACAGGCGACCTATAACGCTTGCGTAGAATTTGTAAAACTATATAATAATCAAGAGATATGATAACACTCGACACCACCAACGGACACAATGCAAAAATAATTGCAGAGTTCAATAAAGTTTCAGCAAAGTTTGAAGATACGGATTTACTAAACATTATCCTATCAAATTGGGCAGACGACTTTGACATAGAAGAAATTACTAATTTTTTAAACGACAGATTAGATGAAAACAATTAAGATTACAAAGGAAGACCAATTCGTTTGGCTTATAGTTACAGAAAAAGCAAAGGAGATTTACCTTTCAGGACTATTCGATTTACATATCCTATACAGCGATGACAGCGAAAGTTTAGTCGAAGGATTCGGACAGCTAATTGAAGCTATTGAAGACGGATTAGACATAGGTATTGAAGTTGGATTTATCAGCGATGACATTGACCTGTTTTACCACTACAGCAGAATACCTAAGAAGATTAAATATATCATTGAGAGTTACACCGATGCGTCAGAGTTCAGTGCAGACGATTGCAAAGCGATGCTTAAAGAGTTGGAGGCAAACGGCTACACCTTTGACTATGGATTAGATTTTCAACCCATAAACCTTAGACCAAATGGAGAATAGTTATAGATTCAGAATTACTTATGACAAACATTTTGTTTGCTATATAACAGCCCGAACAGACTTCGAGGCAACAGATAAAGTGTTCAACAGAAACATAGAACACCACCCCGATTTAGAAAGAAAACTTTTTAATGCAAAAAAAGTAAAATAAATTTGGTAGTGTCTAAATTTTGTCTTATCTTTGTCGAATATTATTTAATTAATCAGAGTTCTGTGTCTTCAAAGACACTACTCACAAATCAAATCAAATTATGTGTATTATTATTGTAAAGAAAAAAGGATTAAAAGTTCCAACAGATGTATTAAAATCATCAGCAAAAATCAACCCTCACGGATTAGGTATCGTATGGCTTGATGACTACAAAGTTACCTATCACAAATCGTCAGAGTATAATTTACTTAACACCGACAGACCTTACATTGCTCATTTTAGATATGCTACCGTTGGGGCTATCAACAAATCAAACACACACCCTTTTGTGTGCGGGTCAAACACCAATGAGTTGCTTATGATGAACGGAACGATTAAGGGACTTGGAAACCAAAAAGACAGCGACAGCAAAGTGTTGGCTCAGTCTCTTGGAGTAGTTCCACGACACCTGTGGAAAAAAGAATTAGAGCGTTACGATTGTAGATTCGTTACACTAAACACACGTAACGAATCTTATCAGATGTACAATAGACAGGATTGGCATTTAAAAGACGGCATTTGGTACAGCAAAGACAATGTGCTTGAGACCAACTATGTAGCAGTTTATGGTACATTAAAAAAATATTATAACAACTATTGGAATTACTTATCGGCTTCAACGTTTGTTGGAAGTGGACAAACAAAAGATAAATATCCGCTTGTCATTAAAGGATTGCCTTACCTAATCAACAACAAAGGCGTAGGCTATAACGTAATCGTAGATGTATTCAGAGTTAACGACAGAGTTCTTGCAGATTTAGATATGTTAGAAGGACACCCAAAATGGTACAGAAGAGAGCAGATAGAGATTGACATTAAAGGTAAAAAAGTTTTGTGTTGGATTTACTTTAACTTGCGTGAGACAAGCGTAGGGCAACTACACCATAAGACATACACACGAACAGCTAAGGCTTCGGGTTATCCATATAGAAAATGGAATGAACCCACTAAGGTCAACACGTTGTTTTCTAATACACCTAAGCCTTACTTTGATGACTTTAAAGATGTTCCTGATGTAGATAATGAGTTTGATGTAATGAACGAATTACCTATGTGTATAGCTTGCTACAATGATTTAAAGTATGACGGATTCAATCAGTACTATTGCGACCAATGTAACACTTGGCACTCAGAGTCAGATGTTTTAAAAAGTTTTAATTATTAACAGAGAGTGTCTTCAAAGACACTCTTAAAAAAATACAAAAGATGAGATTATTTAAAATAAACACAACAGCATACGAAGAAGAAGACTTCTTCTTGCTAACAGATTTATCCGAAAAAGACATAACAGAGGTAGTTAATCCTTTGGTTATGGCAGAGAGAGACGGAGAGGACGAATACGACAACGAAAGTATCTTAGATGCTTTACGCAAGAGGTACCCGAAGAACAAAATCACGATGATAGTTGAGTTCGAGCAGTTAACTTATTAAGTGAGTGGCAAATTGAAAATCCTTGCTTGTCGGCAATGTTGGACGTTGTAATGCTATTGGTTAAGTTAGTCGCCACTCAGCACATTAGAGCTTTCTAATTGCACTCATAGGGCTAAAATTATAATCAGACTGACGACTCGGAAAGACGAGTTTTTTATTAACTTTAAACTTAACTAACTATGGGGGAAATGGCAGATTACTATGCTGACTTAGCAATAGAGGCTGAGTATCATTGGGAGTATAAAGACTCTCACTATGGAGATATTCACTACAAAAACCTACTAAGAGAATACTTAAAAGGTATGTTGTATTGGAGAAAAAAAGATAAAAATAATATTCTAATTCAGGATATGGAAGACTCACACTTACTTAATTCAATACGTTGGATTGAAAAACAACACATTGAAGTAACCTGTATGAATGAAATGAGAGAAATTTTACTAATGGAAAAACACAAAAGAAAATTATAATGAAAAA
>Ga0114918_10006123_pt1 | contig 10206 bp, 4 predicted proteins | sample LantaG_FD_87015 | JGI IMG/M metagenome (GOLD analysis project Ga0114918, IMG submission 87015) | Deep subsurface microbial communities from Baltic Sea to uncover new lineages of life (NeLLi) - Landsort_02402 metaG | ecosystem: Environmental > Aquatic > Marine > Oceanic > Sediment | place: Baltic...
ACTTTTGACTTTAATAATTATCTTAGTCCATCAAAACTTTTATATGGCTTTAAACTACATCTGGATTGCCTTTTTCATCATCGGATTCCTTGTTGCTCTCGGGAAGCTGATTATCTCAGGCAATACACAGATATTCAACGACCTGGTAAATGCTGTTTTCGATAATGCAAAGGTCGGCTTCGAGATTTCACTGGGACTGACGGGTGCATTGACACTCTGGATGGGATTGCTGAGAGTAGGAGAAAAAGGCGGGGTAGTGAAGATCCTTGGCAGGGCAATGGGACCTCTTTTTGAAAGACTGTTCCCGGGATTGCCAAAAGGACATCCTGCTTATGGATCAATAATGCTTAACATTGCGGCAAACATGCTGAACCTCGATAATGCTGCAACACCCGTCGGGCTTAAAGCCATGAAAGAGATGCAGGAGGTGAATACCGACAAGGAGACTGCCTCCAATGCACAGATCATGTTCCTTGTACTGAATGCTGCAGGTCTCACTGTCATCCCGGTAAGTGTTATTGTTTACAGAATGCAGCTTGGAGCTGCCAACCCGGCCGATATTTTTATTCCTATCCTGATATCAACATTCTTTGCATCAATAACGGGACTTATAGGTGTGGCTGTTATGCAGAAAATTAATCTCTTCGATAAGGTGATACTTGCATATCTTGGTGGACTGACAACAATTATCATAGGTATTATACTATATTTCAGCAGCCTGCCAAAAGAACAAGTGTCAACGATATCAACCTTTGCAGCAAATTTTATACTGATATTGGTAATAACACTCTTTATTGTCCTTGCCCTTATAAAGAAGGTAAATGTGTATAATGCCTTTATTGAAGGAGCAAAAGAGGGATTTAACATAGCAATAAAGATCATCCCTTTTCTTGTAGCTATCCTGGTAGCTATAGGTATATTCAGAGCATCGGGTGCCATGGACTTTATCATTTCCGGGATTACCGCATTCTTTGCATGGCTTGGATTTGATACAAGATTTACAGGAGCTCTGCCGGTAGCTTTTATGAAACCTCTCAGCGGCAGCGGTGCCAGGGGATTAATGGTAGATGCCATGACCACTTACGGACCTGATTCATTTATCGGACGGTTGGCATGTACAATGCAGGGAACCACTGATACCACATTTTATATAATAGCTGTATATTTCGGATCTGTGGGTATAAAAAATACAAGGTATGCAGTAGGTTGCAGCCTGCTTGCCGACCTGGTCGGATTAATGACAGCCATACTTGTGGCTTATCTTTTCTTCGGGTAAATGCATAATTACTAATGCATTCAATCACGGGAATCCGGAAACATTTGGTTACCCCTCTAGCAAAATGTGTCTGGTTTATTAGTATTTTTAGTATTATCTTACAAGGCTGTAAAGTCATATTTTATGAACCTGATAACTGTTTCCATACTGGTAGGGATCAGCATAATTGCAATTATTCTTCTTACATCAAAGCTTAAGCTGAAAGCATTTGTCGCACTTTTCCTGGTCTCAGTATTCCTTGCTTTCACAACATTGCCAGCCGACACAATTGTCAGTACAATAAAAGAAGGTTTTGGCAGTACAATGGCTTCGATAGGATTTTTAATAATCTTCGGGGCCATGATTGGAATCATTCTCGATAAAACCAGGGCAACTTTAAGTATTGCAAACTATATTTTATCAAAGACAGGAAAACAGAGGAGCTCACAGGCTCTGGGAATTACAGGATTTATCACCGGATTGACCATTTTTTGCGATTCAGGATTTATTATTCTGAGCGGACTGGCAAAATCATTCAGCTTCCGGTCGAAAATTGCAATGCCCTTCATGGCGACTGTTCTGGCCACTTCGCTCTATTCGGTTCATTGTCTCATACCCACTCATCCGGGAGCACTGGCTGCAGCCGGTATTATTGATGTGAATGTCGGGAACCTTATAATTGCCGGGATCCTCTTTGCTGTCCCCGGAGCTTTGAGCGCCTGGTTCTGGAGCAAATTAATGATCAGGAACAAGAATTACCAGCCTGCTACGGAAATTATACCCTGCAAACAGGAAACAACGGGAACCCTTCCGTCGGCTTTAGTGTCATTTCTTCCTATTGCGGTTCCTCTCCTGCTCATCTCGGTGAAGTCACTGGTACTTCTTTTTGACAAAGAACATATCAGCCTGGTATACAGGATATTCCGTTTTCCGGGAGAACCTGTCTTTGCCCTTGCTATTGGTGCAGGTCTTGGCCTGTTTTTACTAAAGAAAATATCAATTGATACAGTAAATTCTGTTTTCACTGATGCAATAGAAAAGGCCGGACCGATACTGATTGTCACTGCGGCCGGCGGTATGTTTGGAATGGTTATAAAAGCTACGGGTATAGGTGAAGAAGCCGGGAAAATTCTTGCCGGTACCGGTGCCGGACTTATAATTCCATTTATTATTGCAGCTATTATGAAAACTGCCCAGGGCTCATCAACCGTTGCAATCATAACAACAGCTTCTTTTGTTCTGCCGATGCTGGAAGTACTCGGGCTTGACTCTGAGACGGGCCGTATGCTCACAATGCTCTCAATGGGTGCAGGTTCAATGTTTGTTTCTCATGCCAACGACTCGTACTTCTGGGTCATTTCTAATTTTTCTGAACTCGACCTTAATACAACACTGAGAGTATACTCATCTTCAACGTTTGTTATGGGAATTGTAGTTTTTATATTTATATGGATATCCTCATTGTTTTTATTATAATTTTTTTGTCTATTTTAATCTTTCATTACCAGTTCAATGAATAACCGGGAAAAAGCAGAACATATTTTTCTGGCAGGAGTAAAGGGTGTCCTTCCGGGAAAGCTTATCGGAGACCTCTTTTCGATAAAAGGATCAATACTGAAGATCGGCTACCTGAGTTTTGACCTTGACAGTACAGGTAATATATACGTCCTGGGTGCCGGAAAAGCCAGTGCTGCCATGGGACATTATGTTGAAAAAACTCCCGGTATGAGGATAACAGAGGGGCATATAATTACGAAATATGATCATTATTGTAAGCTTGATCATATTAAAGTTACAGAAGCCGGCCATCCCTTTCCTGATCAGAACAGTTTCAGAGCCACAGAAGAAATATTACATATTGCCGACAAAGCCTCTGATAATGACCTCGTTATCTGTCTCTTTTCCGGCGGGGGGTCATCATTGATGGCCGATTACCCGGACAATACAACTCCAGAAGAAATCATTCGACTGAATAAGCTGCTTGTAAATTGCGGGGCCGATATAACAGAAATAAATAGTGTAAGGAAACACCTGTCAAAAGTAAAAGGAGGGCAGCTGGCAAAGAGATTCTGGCCTGCCTCCTCGGTCACATTATTGATATCGGATGTTACCGGCAACAAAACCGATACTATTGCATCAGGGCCTACTGTACCTGATAATTCAACCTTTTCCGACGCTTTACAGGTAATTGATAAATATAACCTCGCTGATGAAATGTCCCCGGGACTATTGGATCCTCTACATGAAGGTGTCAGAGGAGAAAGACCGGATACACCAAAGCAGGACGACCCTATCTTTGAAAAAGCAGTTACACTTATTGCTGGAGACAATAAAGCTGCACTTCAGACCGCAAAATCTGAAGCGGAAAATCTCGGATTTAATACTTTCATTTTAACAGATGAACTGTTTGGAGATCCTGAAGGTGCCTGTTCATGGTTCAGAGAGATGATATTTAAATATAAGAACGACGAAACTGTGCAAAAACCGGTCTGTCTGCTTTTCGGCGGTGAGCTCACTGTGAATGTGACCGGCAAAGGGAAGGGTGGAAGAAACCAGCATCTTGCTCTCACGGCAGCGTTGCGGCTTGGCGATATTCCCGGAATAACATTCCTGTCGGCAGGTACCGACGGAAATGACGGTAACACAAATATGGCTGGAGCTGTTGCCGATTCAGAGACAGTACATGATGCACTCTCAAATGATATTGATCCGGAAAAATATTTAAGAGAATTCGATTCCTTTCATTTTTTCAAATCTGCAGGTGGTCATGTATACACCGGACCGACAATGACAAATGTTATGGATATGGTTGTAATTTTAATAGAGTGAACCCAATATGTCTGCTACCTACATAATATTCATAGTCCTTGCCGGTGTAACATTACTGCTCCTTATGGTGTTGAAATTTAAGCTGAGTGCTTTTATTTCACTTCTGGTTACTTCCATCTTTGTGGGGATACTTGCCGGCATGCCTCTTTCGAATATAACAGCCAGCATACAAAAAGGAATGGGAGATACCCTCGGCTTTATTGCAACAGTTGTGGGACTGGGTGCAATTTTCGGGCAGATGCTGGAATCATCGGGAGGAGCAAAATCGCTTGCACAATATCTGTTGAAGAAATTCGGAAAGAACAGGGCTTCATGGGCTTTGATGCTTTCAGGATTCATCATTGGAGTACCCGTATTTCTTGATGTTGGATTTATAATCCTTATTCCTATAATCTATGCTTTAACAAGAAATACTCAGCGGTCGGTTCTCTATTATGCCATTCCTCTCCTGGCCGGACTTGCAGTTACCCATACCATGGTTCCGCCGACTCCCGGACCGGTGGCGGTAGCAAATATTCTTGATGTTGATATAGGTATAGTAATAATGTTCGGACTCATAGTCGGGTTACCTGCTGCAATCCTTGCTGGTCCTGTTTTTGGACGGTTTATCTCAAAAAAGATAGTTATTCCGGCTCCGGAAGAGATTTTACAGGAAGGAAATGAGACCGCTGAAACAAGTTTAAAGCCGCCTGCATTCGGAATTATATTTACTATAATATCCACACCCATTCTGCTGATCCTTATAAGTACCTTCGTAAACCTGGGGATTGACAAAGGAATTGTAAATGGATCACTTATAACAGATATAATTGTTTTTCTCGGACATCCTTTTACAGCACTTATCATCGCAACCCTATGGTCGATCCTGTTATGTGTTAAAAGGAAAATGCCGGGAAATGTTATTCTTGATCTCAGTACTAAAGCCCTGGGTCCGGCAGGAATAATAATCCTTGTAACAGGGGCAGGAGGTGTTTTGAAACAGATACTTATTGACAGCGGGATTGGAAAGATACTTGCAGAATCAATCGCCGAATCATCCATTCCTCTGGTTCTTCTTGCATGGATCCTTGCTGCTCTCGTGAGGATAACACAGGGGTCGGCAACAGTGGCAATGATAACATCAGCCGGTATTATGGCCCCGATACTTACTGTTATTAATCCCGGGCAGCAGGAGATGGGTATTATAGTGATCGCTATTGCAGCCGGTGCCACCATACTGTCGCATGTCAATGACAGCGGCTTCTGGATTGTAAGTAAGTATTTGAGAATGAATGAAAAACAGACGCTTCAATCGTGGACTGTTATGGAAACGATAATATCTGTTACCGGGCTCTCTTTATGCCTGCTGCTAAGCCTTATTTTCTGAAAAATTCCATATTATTATTCTTCTGAAAGGTAAAGAAAGTGCAATAAATTGATTTGTATTGTAAATTATTTGCTTTAAGTTGTGATGGAATAACGATTATAATATTAAAAAAAAACTTGTAAATTTATCATTCATTAATTAAAAAATGATAATTCAGACAATTTCTGTCATGAAGAGACATATTTTACTTTTTTCCCTTTCATTTATCCTGCCAGGGGTATTTGCGCAGCAGGGATCACCTCTTCTCACACATTTTGCAGAAAGCCGGAAGGTGGAAAACCAGAGCTGGGCCATTTGCCAGGATGAGGATAATATCATGCTCTTTGCCTACCGGAAGGGTATACTGACGTTTGACGGTAAGGATTGGGCCGCAATCAGGACCCCGGTCATTCCTTATGCAATGCAAATAAATCCCTCTGATGGAAAGATCTATATCGGGGGTGACAATAACTACGGGTTTCTCGAAAAGAATAATGCCGGTTCATATGATTATGTATCATTGTCGGGTGATTCATCCAAACCCGGTGTAATAACCAGGATAATATTCAGTGACTCTCTTGTCTGGTTTTATAGCGAGCAAACAACCAGCCGGTATAACCTCAGTGTCGGCATATGTGAACTTCAATTGAATTCAAAACCGGATTATCCCTTTACAGGGATGTTTGTTACACCAGAAAATACTTTTATAAATGTTATGAGCAAAGGCCTGTACAGGCTTGAAAGTGACACTCTTTTTCCTATTGTGACAGGATATCTTACTGAAGATGTTGATATCCTTTTCTCCCTGCCATATGATAATTCCAGGGTTCTGGTGGGACTCAGCAACGGAAACCTCTCCCTCTTTGACGGCATAAAATATTACGATTACCCGGTGAAGGATGAAGATTATCTTAAAAACAATATTTTATCGGAAGGCATCACAATGGGTGATACAGCCTATGCTTTTTCGACCCTCGATGGCGGTGCACTTGTCATCGAGAAAGTGTCAGGAAAAATACTTTTTACAATAAATAATCAGAATCAACTGCCTGATGATGAGGTTTATGCGATTGGTTCAGATAATACAGGGGGATTATGGCTTTCGCATCAGTATGGACTGACACGGGCGGATCTTCATCTACCCGTGGCTAATTATAGCATCTTCCCGGGACTAAATGGCAACCTTACCTCTGCATTAAAACACGACAACGAACTTTTTGTTGCAACCAGCGAAGGGGTTTATTACTTGTCGGAAGTAAAGAATTATGCAGAAGTTCAGATATATACAAGAACCCAGGTTGAGACTGCGCCCTCCTCATCAGAAGCTGAAGAACAGGAGCAAAAGAGCAGCCGTAAGAACATATTTACCAGGATCTTCGGCAAAAAAACTGATAGACAACAACCCGAGCAACAATCAGAACAGAAGGAACCAGTTGCAGCTAAACCTGCAACAAGGGTTACCCGTAAAACAGTAAGCAGGCTGAAATCTATTAACCATATCTATAAGAAAGTCGAAGGACTGAATGAAAAATGCCGTCAGATTGTCTCTATGCCGGGAGGCCTGCTGGCCGCCACAAACAGAGGCCTTTTCGTAATTAAGGATCATAAGGCAGTTATCATCGAAAATAACCGCTATATCAATTCTATTTCATGGAAACCTTATGATGACAGATATCTGATTGCCGCCAATGATGGTTACTTTACTGTTGAATACCAGAACGGTAAATGGATAACTGACGTGATAGATCCGCAGTTTTATAATACGGTTTATTCAATAATTGCAGAGGATAGTAATACATACTGGATGGGAGGCGATAATACCGTATACCGTGTGGAAATGAATGATAGTGAGGCTAAAGTGAGATATGTCAACTATAGTGTCAAAAATGAATTTCCCCAGCGCTACATGGTTGATCTGATAAACGATTCAGTGATATTGTATACAGAAACCGGTATATATTATTTTAATGAAGAATCCGATGGATTCAGTCCTTGTGCCCAGGGTAAGGATATTGAGGAGAAACAAACCGATCTTGCCCTTCCGATGGCCAATTTCCCGCTATTCCGATATAAGGATAACTGGTTATCGAAGGGTACACAAAAGGATATAGAAAGCAAGGAGCTGGCTTTACTTAAGCTTTTTGATGAAGTGGTATCCGTCACATCTGAAGCAGATAATCTATGGGTGATAAGCGACGATAACATTTTATACGGGATCGACAGGAAGAGGTCTGCCGAGATCACTCCTGCCATAAGTATCCTGATAAAGAATATTTCCAACGAGAAGGGAGTCAGTTTTAACCTGTCCGAAATAAAGTTCCAGCGAGGTGATGATGTGATAATATTTGACATAATTGCACCGGGCTATTTAAAAGCAAATACTACTCAGTATCAGTATTTTATCAGTAAACAGATGGCTGACTGGTCGCCCTGGTCAGTCTTCACCCATTATGAAAAAACGATTACTAAACCAGGCGATTATACTCTGCAGGTGCGGGCAAAGGATCTGTGGGGGAACATAGGTGAACCGGTATCAATCGATTTCACCATCAAGGCTCCTTTCACGGAGACAGCCTTCTTCTATATTCTTTCAGGTATAATACTGTTATCCCTTATTATTGTAGTGGTCAGGTTCAGGGAAAAGCAGCTTCATAATAAAAACCGGATACTTGAAGAAAAGGTCAGGGAGAGAACAGCCGAAATAGAGGCACAGAAAGAAGAGATCACATCAAGTATTGAATATGCAAGCAGAATACAGATGGCAATGCTGCCGATGGAAGATCTTTTCAAAAAAGCCTTCACTGATTATTTTGTTTTTTTCAAGCCGAGGGATATTGTAAGCGGCGATTTCTATTGGATCAATGAAGATGAGAAATCTGTTTTCTTAACTGTCGGCGATTGTACGGGACATGGTGTACCAGGTGCTTTCATGAGTACACTGGGTATATCAACGCTAAATGAAATAACTGCAAATAACCAGTCTCTGCAGGCTAATAAGGTGCTGAACCTTTTGAGGAAAAAGATTATGGGATCACTACATCAGACAGGCAAAGAGGGTGAAGCAGCCGATGGAATGGATATTGCATTTTGCATACTTAATAAAAACAAAAAAACACTTCAGTATGCAGGTGCTTATAATCCTCTTTTCATCTTTCAGAACGGGGAGTTTAAAGAATATAAGGCCGACAGAATGCCGATAGGTATACATTATGGTGATGCTGTGCCATTCACCAATTATGTAATTAACGTTAATAAAGGAGATACGATTTATATTTTCTCCGATGGATATGCCGATCAGTTTGGCGGTCCGGAAGGTGCAAAGTATAAGAAAGCAAACCTTAAGAGACTTCTCACAGATATCTATTATCGTCCGATGGTGGAACAACGGAATATTCTTGAAACCGAACTTGCCAAATGGCAGGGTTCTCTGGCACAGATAGATGATATAACCATTATTGGAGTGAGGATATAAGTATCCTGCAATCTAGCAATGTCAAATATACACCCCCTAACCCCCTCTCAAGGGGGGAATAAACCCGCTTCAACCCCCTTCAACTACCTTCAAAAGACCCACCCCTGACCTCCCGCTACTCCGCCGGTTGGCGGATTCGCGGGACAAGCTTCCGCTTACGCGGAATCTCCACGGAGTTTATCTCCCGGGAGGGGAACCTTATAAGTTCAACCCTTCAACTCTCTTCAACTTTTCAACTCAATATTAATTCACTATCTTTAGCCAAAACCTATATTTATGAATATTAAATTTCTTGGCGCTTCAAGAGAAGTTACCGGAAGTAAACACCTCATTACCACTGATCTGGGCAAAAGAATTCTTCTTGATTGCGGTATGTTCCAGGGTAAAGGTCTGGAGACCGACGGGATGAACAGGGATCTTGGTTTTGAACCTGAAATAATCGATCACATAATCCTTACCCATGCCCATATAGATCATTCGGGATTGATACCTTATATGTATAAACGCGGCTTCCGCGGCTCGGTGGTTTGTACAAATGCCACACGCGATCTATGTTCCATAATGCTTTCCGATTCGGGTTTTATACAGGAGCATGATACCCGGATTTTCAACAAACGAAGGACAAAAAAGGGTCTTCCTCTCGTTACTCCGATCTATACACAGAAAGATGCTGCAGCCTGTATGGAACTTTTTATTGGTATTCCCCGTGAAATGAATTTCAGGATAGATGAGAATATTAAGGTAAGATTTACGAGTGCCGGACATATGCTGGGCAGCGGTGTGGCAAATCTGCAGATCATTGAAAAAGGACAGATAAAGAGGATCGCCTATACAGGAGATATAGGTAGACCAAACAGCAGGATACTTGCCAAACCGGCACCCTTTCCCCAGGCTGATGTGCTGATCACAGAATCAACTTATGGTGACCGCCTACATCGTGATTTCGGAGATCCGGATGAAGAGCTGCTTAAGATACTCCTTAACACCTGTGTAGATAAAGGAGGTAAGCTGATTATACCGGCCTTCAGCGTTGGACGGACACAGGAGATTGTTTATGCACTAAATAACTTTTTCAATAAGGGGAAACTGCCCAGGATTGATATATATGTTGATTCACCTCTGGCAGTCAACGCAACTACCATATTCAGAGTACATACGGAATGCTTTAACGAGGAATTCAGAGATGTCCTGGAGAATGATCCCGATCCTTTCGGATTTAACAGCCTCTCTTATATTACAAAGGCGGAAGATTCTAAAAAACTGAACGATCATAAAAAGCCCTGTGTAATAATATCTGCATCAGGA
>Ga0114918_10006125_pt1 | contig 10205 bp, 6 predicted proteins | sample LantaG_FD_87015 | JGI IMG/M metagenome (GOLD analysis project Ga0114918, IMG submission 87015) | Deep subsurface microbial communities from Baltic Sea to uncover new lineages of life (NeLLi) - Landsort_02402 metaG | ecosystem: Environmental > Aquatic > Marine > Oceanic > Sediment | place: Baltic...
AAGTCGAGCACGAGCAGTTCACCGTCGAGAATATTCACTTTCAATCGAGTCCCGGTCTTTACGTCACGGGGAATCTGTATATTCCCAAAGGCCTCGAAAAACCCGCACCGACGATTCTCTATGTATGCGGCCACGCTCGCGTCAAGAAGGACAACGTCAGCTACGGTAGCAAAACGGCTTACCAGCACCATCCGGCATGGTTTGCACGGCACGGATATGTCTGCCTGGTAATCGATACTCTGCAATTAGGCGAAATCGAAGGGATTCATCACGGCACCTACCGGTACAAAATGTGGTGGTGGAACAGCCGGGGCTACACGCCCGCAGGAGTCGAGGCGTGGAACTGCATCCGCGCCCTGGATTACCTTCAAACGCGTAAAGAAGTGGACGCCAATCGGTTCGGCGTCACCGGACGCTCGGGTGGCGGCGCATATAGCTGGTGGATTTCGGCGCTCGACGACCGCATTAAAGCCGCCGTACCCGTTGCCGGAATCACTGACCTTCAAAACCACGTCGTTGACGGCTGCGTCGAGGGTCACTGCGACTGCATGTACATAGTCAACACCTTCGGCTGGGATTATCCGCTTGTCGCGGCACTGGTAGCACCCCGGCCGCTGCTGATATCGAACAGCGACAAGGACACGATTTTCCCGCTGGACGGGGTTACCCGCCTGCACGAGAAGGTTCGGAATATTTACCGGCTGTACGGCGCCGAGAAGAACCTCGGCCTGAATATTACTGAGGGCCCGCACAAGGACACGCAGGAGCTGCGCATTCACGCTTTCGTGTGGTTCAATCGTTTCCTTAAGGATGACAGCTCCCTGATTGATAAGCCTGCCGTACCGTTTTTCGAGCCGGAGCAGCTAAAGGTCTTCAAAGAACTGCCGGCAGACGAGATTAATACGCGGATACACGAATCATTCGTTCCAAAAAACCAACAACCATTGGAGCCGCAATCGGCCCAGCAACGCCAGACCTTGCTCAAAACGCTCCGGGAAAAATCATTCGGCGGCTGGCCGACGCAAGAGCAGGCCGGCCCGCTAAATGTCAGACAGGTATTCTCAGCCGAACGGCACGGCATCCGTCTGAGCGCCTTTGACTTCACCAGTCAGCCGCATGTCCGGCTGCGTTTATATTTAGCATACCGGTCCGGAATCGAACGAGTGGACAAGGTCGTGCTGAACGTGCCGGACGAGCAGGAATGGAGGCGATGGCTGGCCGGGATGCGCATCGGTTTTGCCGATGAGCTCAAAGATGAGACATTGCCCGATCCGAACGAAGATGACTTCAACCACATCCGACAGACACTTAAGGACAACAACTCGGTACTGGCATACGCAACTCCTCGCGGCATCGGATTGACGGCATGGAATCCGGACGAGCGAAAACAAACACAAATCCGCCGGCGGTTCATGCTGCTCGGCCAGACACTGGACGGCATGAGGGTCTGGGACGTCAGGCGGGCGATTCAGGCACTGCGTCAAATCGAATTGCTAAATGACGTACCGGTCGCTCTTAAAGGACAGCGCCTGACGGCGGGCATCGTGCTCTACGCATCGCTGTTCGAGCCTGACATCGCCGGACTCGATTTGTGGCACCTACCCGGCTCACACCGTGACGGCCCTGTATTTCTTAACGTGCTGCGTTTCATGGATATACCACAGGCCTTAGCAATGGCGGCAGAACGCACTGAAGTGCGAATCTATCCGGAAAAATGACCGCGAATGGCGGTTCCCGCGGGCCGCCACTGAGGAATCGGACAGGTTGAAGCAAAGATTTCATATCTGCATAAACGCGACAGACATTACATCTACAGCCGATAAAAACAGCTTACCCTGCAACTATGCAGAATCTGTTCGATACATCAATTTTTTATTTAACCCCGCCAAAACTTATTCCGATACAACCTTCAAACACACAGAAAGATATAGATAAATGGAAAGAGTCTGAAATGGGGATTCGAAATCTATCTGAAAATATCATTGTTGCTGAACTGCCTTCAGACGGCTCGGAAAGAGCGGACGAACTTAAAAATCTCAATGAAACAATCAGTAATAATGACCAATTCGATGTGATCGTCGACTTTTCCAAAGTCGAGATCATAAACTCCTGGAACATCAGCAATCTCTTAATATTGCGGGATATGTTGGAGGATGCTGGGCGCAAACTTATTCTCTGCAATATCAGCACCATCACCAAGTGTATTTTTGTCGTAGCGGGTCTTAACGAGATTTTCGTTTTTGTCGATGACATGTCCGCCGCCTTAGCCGCTATCGCTGATAAAGATTCGCCGGTAACCGCCAATTCACAGTAATACCTGCAATCAGAAATCTGAGCAAAGAGCAAATCGCCGCTATTGGGCAAAATCCCCTCACTACAAGCACACTTACTAAATACAAACAGATATCAGGCCGGGCTGTGTATCAAAGGGATGAGCCGGATTTTTTATCATTTTTCCCATAAAACGGCTTTTATCAGCGTTAATAACCGGTTATTATAATTTTCCGTATCGCCGGTAATTCACTTGACATCAAACATGTGATATGTTATAATATACAGTTAACATACGAATAGAGTGTAGTATATCGTATGTCGTGCTTTGAATTCTGAATTGAGAATGTAGAATGATTAATTGCGTACAGCATATAGCGTATGGCGGAAGGAATGAATGGCCAAATAGTAAACAGTAAATTGTAATTAGTAAATCCAGAGTGCCTTCGTGGCTATGAGTCTATTTGAAAAAACAAAGCCAATTTGCCGGCAATGAAAATGAACACAAAATCAATGATAACAAGGGATTATGAAGAAATACTACGGTTCCGGCTCGAAAAAAACAAAGCCAAACAAAGCCAATTTCAAAAAGGCATGAATGAATGTAAACTTCTTTACATCAAAGGATTATGAACATGAACCACGCCTATGGACACCGAAAAAACAAAGCCAATCAAAGCCAAGTTCGAGACAATGCTAACACACCGATTCGTCCGGTCTGCTTGCCCATTAACCGAATGAGCCGTTTTTCTATCTCCGCCGGAACGAAAACATTCATATTAATCATCTGTGCTGTATCTCTATTATTGCACTCCGCAAGCCGTGCCGGAGTAAATCTTTCCATGTTTCCTCACATCCCCCATCTTAACAAAAAGAGCCCTGTTGCTCAACTTATCGTGGACGGCAAGCCTTTTTTGATGCTGGCCGGAGAGCTGCACAATTCCAGCGCCTCCAGCCTGGAATATATGGAGCCGATGTGGGACAAGCTGGTCGCCATCAACCTAAACACCGTTCTGGCAACCGTCTCGTGGGAGCTTGTCGAGCCAGAGGAGGGAAAGTTCGATTTTTCGCTCGTGGACGGCCTCGTCGAGCAGGCCCGCCGGCATAATCTTCGCCTCGTATTCCTCTGGTTTGCCTCGTGGAAAAACGCCTGGTCCACCTACATTCCAACATGGGTCAAGAAGGACTTGGCCCGATTCCCGCGTTCGCAGGACAAATCCGGCCGGACCACAGGGGCCGTCTCTCCCCTCTGCGCCGAGGCAATGAAAGCCGACGCCCGCGCTTTTACAGCGCTTATGCGCTATATCCGCCGAATCGACGAAGGCCACGGCACTGTGCTCATGATGCAAATCGAGAATGAAACGGGCCTTCTCGGCAGCTCCCGGGACTTCTCGCCCCATGCCAATGAAGTTTTCGCCGGTGCCGTACCGTCCGAACTGACGGCCTACCTGGCAGATCACAAAGATTCGCTGATTCCCGAACTGCGGAAGATATGGGAAACCGCCGGCTTTAAGAGTTCAGGCTCGTGGTCCGAAGTCTTCGGCACGGGCCCTGAAGCGGACGAGATTTTCATGGCCTGGCATATTGCCAAATATATCGGCCATGCGGCGAAAGCCGGTAAGGCCGAGTACCCCCTGCCCATGTTCGTAAACGCCTGGCTGATCCAGCACGATGGTCAGGAACCAGGCAAATACCCATCCGGCGGGCCCGTCTCGAAAGTAATGGATATATGGCGCGCCGCCGCTCCCGACATCGACATCTACGCCCCAGACATTTACCTTGCCGATTTCAAGGCCGTCTGCGAAAGCTACGCTCGCTCCGGAAATCTGCTGCTGATCCCCGAAGCCAGACAAGGGCCGGAAGCCGCTCGAAACGCATTCTGGGCCTTTGCGCAACATGACGCTATCTGCTTTGCCCCCTTCGGCATCGAAGATATATCCACCGACCATCCGCTCATAAAAAGTTACGATATCCTCGCCCAACTGACGCCCCTTATTACAAAATATGACGGCACAGGCAAAATGGCCGGCGTTCTTCAGCAGAAAACGGAGGAGAAAGGCACCGAAATCGATCTCGGCGGTTATCGCGCCCATATCGAATACGCAGGCAGGGGCAAAGCCGGCGACAAGATGGCTTTCGGCCTTATTATTAACACCGGACCTGACGAATTTCTGCTCGCCGGCAACTACTTCTCCATCCACTTTGGCGCCGCCTCGCCGGGGCCGAAAAACGCCGGGATCGCGCAGGTCTGGGAGGGCCGATACGAACACGGCAGGTGGATTCCGGGACGATGTCTAAATGGCGATGAGACGGGAGCCCACTGGCAGGCAAAGCTGCCCCCGAATACGAGCGATGTTTTTGCCAATCCGGATGTCCCCCGTGTTCTCCGCGTGTGGCTCTACAGGCACGAGTGACACCTGCTCTCCGGGCTTTTCGATGTCACCAATTAAAGGTCAGAAATGCTCACGGACATATTTGACAGCATTGTTGAAAATGGTCGTCCCATCGGGCTTAAGATCGGCGCCGAGCCGGGACCAGTGCGGATGCTGAGTCGGTCTAACGAACCTCTCCGGGTGAGGCATCAACCCGAGCACCCTGCCGGTCGTATCCGTCAGGCCCGCGACCGAATCCATCGATCCGTTCGGATTGACGGGATAGTCACCCTTATTGCCGTCTTTATCGACATATTTGAACGCGATGTGTCCGCCGGACCGCAACTCGTCCAGCGTCGCTTCGTCTTCGGTGACAACCTTGCCCTCGCCATGCGCGATTGGCAGATAGATTTGCCGGCCGGGCTCGATGAAAACGCACTTATCGCCCTGGGGGGCAAGATAAACCCACCTGTCCTCGAATTTTCCGCTGTCGTTATTTGTGATGGTAACGTTTGCCTGCCCGCCGGTCGAATTGTCACCCGGCAGGATTCCCGTCTTGACCAGCACCTGGAAACCGTTGCAGATACCGAGCACAAGTTTGCCGTCCTCGATGAATTTTTGGACCGGTTCGTAAAGATGATTCACAATCTGGTTCGCGAGGATCTTGCCGGCAGCCACGTCGTCGCCGTAGCTGAACCCGCCGGGAAATACTATTATCTGGAACTCGTCCAGCAGAGTTTTATCCCGGATGATTCTGTTTATGTGCATGCGCTGCGCTTTCGCTCCCGCCAGCTCCAGCGCATATTCGGTCTCCATATCGCAGTTGATACCCGCGGCCCGCAAAACTATCGCCTTTACTTCTTTCATCTCATGCCTTCTTTTCTTATTTTTAAAAGCCTGCCCTGGGCAACCACATGGGGTTGCCCCTACCAGTCAAACGTTTTCTGCCACGCCTTCTTCAGTGTCACGATGTCCGTTTCGATAACAGTTTCGCCGTCCTGTGCTTTGATGACGAGCCTTTTTTCTCCCGTCACTTTTCCGATCTGGCCGAACGGCAGATTTAGCATTAACTTAGCGAAAGCGTCATATTTGTCCGGCGTCACTTCCACAATGTATCGAGAATTCGATTCGCTGAAAAGCTGGACATCGGCCCGGCTGCAATCTTTGCCGCTCGGCAGGCCGCGTAAGTCAGCCTCGATCCCAAGCCCGCCGGCAAAGGCCATCTCCGCGAGCGCCACGGCCAAGCCGCCCTCGGAACAGTCGTGGCAACTGGCTACAAGACCTTTGGCTATCGCGGCAGAAATCTTCGCGGCGATTTTCGGAGCTTTTCCGAGGTCTAATTTCGGCACATTGGCCCCGATGTGGCCGTTAATCTTATAATAGTGCGAGCCGCCTAATTCGTTTTTCGTCTCGCCCACAATAAACAGCAAATTGGATGCCTTCTTGAGGTCCATCGTGACACACTTGTTGATGTCGTCAACGATTGACATTGCGCTTATCAAAAGCGTCGATGGAATGGATATCTGCGTGCCGTCCTCGCACGCAAATTCGTTATTCAGCGAATCTTTACCGGAGATAAACGGCGCCTCGAAGGCCATCGCACCGTTATAGCAGGCCTGGGCCGCCCGCACCAGCGGGCCGAGAGTCTCCGGCCTGGTACAGTCGCCCCAGCAAAAATTATCCAGCAGAGCAATCCTGTCGGCCCGGCCGCCCACGCAAACCAGATTCCTTATCGCCTCTTCAATCCCGGCAAGCGCCATCCAGTAAGGATCGATGTCACCGTATAGCGGATTCATCCCGCAGCTAATCGCCAGGCCTCTTTCCGAATTGAGCTTCGGCTGAATCACCGCTGCATCGCTCGGCCCATCGTTAACCACGCCGGTCAGTGGTTTGACGACCGAGCCGCCCTGCACCTCATGGTCGTACTGCCGAATGACCCATTCCTTGCTGGCAACGTTGTAAGACGACAGAATCCGCAACAACTCATCGTTATAGTTATCCTTTTCGGGTACGCTCGGCTCAGATAGCTTCGGCGCCACCCAGACGGCCTTGCGGGAGTATTTCGGCACGCCGTGGTGCAGAAAATCCATATCCAGCTCGCCGACCTGCTTACCGTTGTATCGCAGCTTCAACTTCTTATCGCTCGTGAATTTGCCGACGACAGTCGACTCCACATTCTCGTCATCGAAGATTTTGGTTATGGCCTCTAAATTCTCAGGCTTTACTGCGATGACCATTCTTTCCTGCGCTTCACTGATCCAGATTTCGGTATAGTTAAGGCCGGCATATTTCAGCGGTGCCTTTTCCAGATCGATTTCCGCACCGAGGTCTTCTCCCATTTCTCCCGCCGCACTGCTCAAACCACCGGCTCCGCAATCCGTTATTGCTTCATACAACCCGGCTTCATTTGCCTGAACCAGAACATCCAGCATTTTCTTTTCCGTAATCGGATTGCCGATTTGCACGGCGTGGGAAAAGACCGTCTCGTGCTCGTGCGTCATTTGGCCACTCGAGAAGGTCGCCCCGTGTATCCCGTCCCTGCCGATGCGGCCGCCGACCATGATGATCAGGTTTCCGCTTTGCGGATTCTTGAAGCACTTGTTCTTATCCATCAGGCCGATGTTGCCGCAATAGACCAACGGATTTGCCATGTATCTGTCGTCGAAGTAAATCGCGCCGTTGACAGTCGGGATTCCCATTCTGTTGCCGTAGTCTCGAACGCCCGCCACAACACCTTTCATAATCCGTCTGGGATGCAGGACTCCTTTGGGGATATCTTCGAGCTTTTTATCAGGCTCTCCGAAGCAAAAGATATCCGTATTAGCAATTGGTCTGGCACCCAGGCCGGTTCCCATGGGATCACGAATGACGCCGCCAATGCCTGTAGCCGAGCCGCCGTAAGGGTCGAGTGCCGACGGGTGGTTATGGGTTTCGACCTTGAAGCAAACCGCAGAGTCTTCGTCGAATTCCACCACTCCTGCGTTATCTGCAAAGACCGAGATGCACCAGTCCTTGTCGAGCTGCTTAGTGGCCTTGAACACGGTTTCTTTCAGTAAATCGTCAAAATGCACCTGCTCACCATCTATTGACAATTCGACGGAGCTTTTGAGCGTTTTGTGCACACAGTGCTCGCTCCATGTCTGGGCAATCGATTCCAACTCGATATCCGTAGGCTCTCTGTCGAGCTGCTGATAATGTTTCTGAATCGTTTGCATTTCGACCAGATTCAGAAACAGGTCTTTTTCTTTGCTAAGAGCAACGAGAGCATCATCGTCAAGGTCGCGTATGGGCCAGTCAACAATCTGCAATTCGTATGGTTTCAGATGCGGGCTCGGCGGTTCCGCTTCGTTGCCTATAACGCAATCTTCTATACAATCGTTCGCTAAGATTTTCTTCGCAATCGTATCGGTCTGGCGTTGCGAGATCTCACCCAGCAGGACATACTTTCGGGCGGTCCGTACGTTGTGGGCTTTTACCCCCATATCGGCAATCGCCGCCATGACAGATTCGGCGACCGGGTCGGTTACTCCGCTTTTCAGGTGTACCTCGATGAGCGTTGCTTTCGCCAGTCCGGCCGGCGGGCCGCTCCTGCCGACATAATACTCTTCGCAGACCGGATCGGCCAGAAGCTCTCGTGCCAGACGGTCGGCAAAATCCTTATCGAAGTCCGCCTCGATAAGAAAGACCTTCGCCGACTGAACCGCCTGCACAGAATTGATGCCCAGCTCCTGAATGTCTTCCAGTACGCTTTTGCCTTGAACATCCGAAAAATCCGACCGATTAAAAACCTCAACACGCCATTGCTTCACGATATCATTTCCTTCTTCTTAATCTTGTAATTAATCAGTTCAGCCCGTTTGTCTCTCGCTTTTTCGAGCAGCTTTTCGATTTCTCTCTTATTTTCGCCCTTGATAGCCTTTCGGAGTTTCGTCAGTTCCGTAACGGCCTTGTCGATACCCCTGGTAGCATTGGACGCATTTGTCAGCAGTACGTCAGCCCAGATATTCGCCGGCCCTGATGCTACTCTCGATGTATCCATGAACCCTTTACCTGCGAATTTCAAATCTTTGCTGCTGTTGGCATTAATCAATGCCGCGGCCATCAGATGCGGCAGATGACTTACGTTGGCAAAGACTCTATCGTGCTCGGCCGGCTTCATTACTTTAACAAAACATCCGAGCCCAGACCAGAAATTCTTAAGGACTTGCACCGCTTGCCGATTCGTCTTTTCAGTCGTTGTCAGGATGCACATCGCCTGGTCGAATAAGTCATCTCTTGCGAATTCGACGCCTCTTTGTTCTGAGCCAGCAATCGGATGTGAGCCGACGTAGTGCACTTTCTTCGGCAGCTTCCCGGCCGCCCAGCGGTGCGGAAGAACCTTTGTCGATCCGACATCAGTAACAATACAACCGTCCGGGAGTGCATCGGCAATCTCGGAGAAGGTTTTCTCAAACGTACATAAGGGCGTAGCAAGGATAACAAGGTCCGAATCGGAGACGCTTTGACACATATCGTCAACGACTTCACTTGCCACTGCTAATTCTCTGGCTTTAGCGCGAGTGGAGCAGCGGTGCGTATAACCTACTACTTTAACCCGGGCAAAAGAGCGTAAAACTGCTAAAGAAATAGATCCTCCCAAAAGCCCTAACCCTATAACAGTTGCCTGTTTTAAGTCCTTCATATACAAGACCTTACGAAAATATACCTCAGAACAGATTCTGCTAAAAAGTACTGTACAGCCACACAGATGTCAATTTTTTTCTTTTATTTGTCCCATTAAAATGATAATATTCTGGCTTTCAGATAAAATTCGCCGTGATGGTGATATATACTCGTCGCGTACTTATGTCAAAACGAGATACTAAAATAACTAAAATACCAGATAGAAGTCTAAGCAACGGTGACCACCTCGAATTCGAGGAAAAGATAGCTCATCTTGATCGCCAGATGAAAGAGCTGCGGAAACTCAGCTCTACAAAAGGTATCGACTATTCGGCTGAGATCCGCAAGCTCCAGCGGCAGCAGGTCGATGAGCTGAAAACGATATATTCGAATCTTACCGCCTGGCAGACGGTTCAGGTGGCACGCCATCCGAACAGACCGCTTCTATCCGACTACCTCAACTTAATGGTAAAGGATTTTCGCGAATTGCACGGCGACAGGTGCTTCGGTGACGACCGTGCGCTCATAACAGGTCTCGGCCAGATCGGCAGGGAGAAAGTATTGGTCGTCGGCCAAAACAAAGGCAAAACCACAAAGCAGAAGATTACCTGTAATTTCGGATGCCCAAATCCCGAGGGATATCGCAAGGCTTTGGCCAAGATGAAATTTGCCGAAAAGTATGGCATCCCTATCGTCACACTAATCGACACACCTGGAGCCTATCCGGGCATTGGCGCCGAAGAGCGAGGTCAGGCCCAGGCAATCGCGGTCAACCTGAACCAGATGCCCCGGCTAAGGGTGCCGATAATTTGTATTGTCATTGGAGAAGGCGGTTCCGGCGGCGCTCTTGGAATAGGCGTTGGTGACAGGCTGGCAATGCTTGAATTCGCATATTATTCG
>Ga0114918_10006126_pt1 | contig 10205 bp, 11 predicted proteins | sample LantaG_FD_87015 | JGI IMG/M metagenome (GOLD analysis project Ga0114918, IMG submission 87015) | Deep subsurface microbial communities from Baltic Sea to uncover new lineages of life (NeLLi) - Landsort_02402 metaG | ecosystem: Environmental > Aquatic > Marine > Oceanic > Sediment | place...
AAAGAGAGAGAAAGAAAGAGAGAGAGAGAGAGAGAGAGAGAGAGAGAGAGAGAGAGAGAGAGAGAGAGAGAGAGAGAAGGGAGAAGAGAGAGCGCAGGGAGTCGAAATAACTACTCACTCACTCTACAACTTATTCCACACCCATCGAACAGGACTTTTACGACTTCAAGGCCCGCGCCACCGAGGCCATGACCAAGAAGGAGCTCTTCGCCATCCTCGACGACCTCGAGCGCAGGACCAGGCCCCTGGCGCTGGCGGCCCGCGAGCGCCTCGCCTCGACGAAGGGCGCGGCCGCCCTCGAGCCCTGGAACCGCCCCGCCGCGCTCGCGGGAGAGAGCGAGCGCGCGCTCGACCCGTACTTCGCGTTCGAGGACGCCGTCTCCGTCTGGGCCCGCTCGTTCGCGGCGCTGGGCGTGACCTTTGGCGGCGGGGAGTCGACGCTCGTGCTCGACCTGTGCGACCGCAAGGGCAAGTACTCCAACGGCTTCTGCCACTGGCCGCGGCTGTCGAGCGTGTCGGTCGGCGGGCAGAGGCTGGCCGCCGAGGCGAGGCTGTCCAGCCTGGCGACGCCCGACGCGGTCGGCTCCGGTGCGCGACGGGTGTTTCTTTTTTTCGAGTTCTCCTGGTCCTTCTCCTCTCTCTTCGACCCCCTCGCGGGGGAGTCGTAGAGCTCGATTCCCTCGCTCCGTCTCTGCCCCTCTCTCAACCTCCTTTTCCCCACCCTCGAAAAAAAAAAACAAAGGCCGCACCGCCCTCACCACTCTCCTCCACGAGTGCGGCCACGCCGCCCACTTCGCCAACGTCCTCGCGCGGACTCCGCTCGCCTCCCAGGAGCGCGCCCCGACCAGCGTGGCCTACGCCGAGACGCAGTCTATGTTTCTGGACGCGTTCGCCAACGACGCGGCGTGGCAGGGGCGCTACTGCCGCAAGAAGGGAGGGGAAGGAGGAGGCGCGTCCTCGCCGCCGCCGTGGGAGGTCATCGAGAAGGCCATCTCGGACTCGCACCCGTACTCGGTGCTGGCGCTGAGGGTGAGTCTGCTGTTCTGTTTTTTTTTTTTTTTTTTCAGCTTCGAGGAAAAGAGCGGAGCGAGTCGAAGAACGAACAGCAACAAACGCACTTTCTTTCTTTTTTCTCTCCTCTCTCTCCCTTTCCAGGCCATGCTCGCCGTCCCCTACTTCGAGAAGCGCCTCTACGAGTTCCCCGACGACCAGGTGACCGCCGAGCGCATTCTCCAGCTCGCCGACGATGTCGAGCGCGACGTCGAGCTGGGACCCTCGCCGCGCCCGCTGCTCTCGGTGCCGCACCCGCTGTCGGACGAGTCGAGCGCCTACTACCACGGCTACGTGCTCGCGGAGATGGCAGTTTTGCAAACGCGCGCGGCGCTCGCTGAGAAGCTCGCCGGCGGGAGCGAAAACGTCGCGGCGCTCGTCGACGACCCCCGCGTGGGAGAGGCGCTCCTCGAGTACTGGGAGCCGGGGAACACCGTCCCTTACCTCGACCTGGTGAAAAGGGTCACGGGAGGCCCGCTGTCCGCTGCGGCGTGGGTCTCCGTGCTCGAGGAGCCGCTCGAGGCGAAGCTCGCGAGGGAGAAGGCCGCGTTCGAGGAGGGCGTCGCCAGGGGGCCCAAGTTCGCCTCGCTGGGAAAGGAAGGGGGCGGAGGAGGCCCTTCGAGCGGCGACGCCCTCGACCTCGGGGCTCGCATCGTGATCGTCCACGGCGACGAGAAGGTCGCCGATTCGGCCGTGGACGGCGGTGTGGCGGGCGCGGACGCGGCGTTCAGGGCGTGGATCGAGAAGAACTGGCCGAGGAAGAAGGGGGCTGCTGCGGCCCAGGCTTGACGTTCTTTTTTTTCTTCTCGAGTTTCTTTTTCACTTCTCGCCACACGATCGTCCTTCGATCGACTTCTCCGCTTTCTTAGTAAAATTTGCACGCCCGCTTTCCTTTCTCTCTCAAATCCAAAAGAAATGCGATCGACGCTGGCGTCTTGGTCGCCGGCGCCGCGCGTCCTCTCCGTCGATAATCGGAAAAGAAGGCGGAGAGGCATTCCAGCGGCCGAGCCTGAGAACGATGCGCCCAAGTCGACGTCGTCGACTTCTTCGCAACCTCAACACCCCCCTCCGCCGTCGCCATCATCGTCTCCGCCTCCGCCGCCACCTCCAATCACCTCCCCGACCGACCTCGTCACGTGGGGAGGGCGCCTGCCCTCTCGCCGCCGGCTCCTCATCAGCGGCGCCGCCTCCGCCTCCATCGTCCTGGCGGGAAACTTCGGGGGCGCCACCTCCCTCCTGCTCTCGTCGACCGACGCCGCCGCGGCGTTCGCCCGCTCGCTCCGGCTCGACGTCCTCTTCCCCGTGCGAGGGTTCAAGAGGGCGCTGGCCCCGGACGGCGGCGGGTACGAGTTCGTCTACCCTCGGGCGTGGTTAGCAGATCAGACGGTCGCGAGGAGGAGGGCCGTCGCCGCCGAGCTGGCGAGGCCCCCGCTGCTCGACGGGGGGCCCGTCGAGCCGTCGGCCGCGAGCGCGGCGGCGAGGCGGCGGCGCGCGCTCTCGTCGAGGGCCGCGCCTCCCGGGCCCGAGGTCGCATTCGGTCCCGCGGGCTCGAGCGGGGAGACCAACGTGTCCGTCATCGTCGCGCCCATCGAGCCAGGGTTCTCCATGAGGCAGCTGGGGACGCCCGAGGAGGCTGGGAGGGAGTTTCTCGAGACGACGGTCGCGAAGCCCGGGTCCGGGAGGACGGCGGAGCTCCTGAGGGCAGAGGAGCGGTTCGACGACGACGGCGTACTCTACTACGAGCTCGAGTACCGCGTGACGGGCCCGCAGTTCGACCGGCTCAACTGCTCGGCGTTCGCCGGGCGCGAGGGGAGCAGCGGCGCGGGCACGAGCCCCCCCGAGGGGCCACCGGGTCCTCGGAGAAGCTCGGCGGCGGTCGGCCCCGAGCTCGTGACGCTCAACGCCCAGGCTCCCTGGGAGGACACGCAGAGGGACCCCGGGCTAGCCCGGGCCCTGCGGGAGTCGGCGCGGAGCCTGAGGGTGGGGAAGAGGGCGCCCGGGGTGTCGTTCGGTGCCGGGGCGAGGCCGTTTTGAGGAGGAAAGAGTTTCTGTTCTCTTTTCGTTCCTGTGAATACTTCGTTTTTCCTCGTCGCCCCTCTCTCTTCTTCCTTCTCTCCTCCTCCTCCTTCTCCTTCTTCTTCTTCCTTTTTTGTTAACGGAAGCGAACAAAACCAAAATCTTTACACACGCAGAAAAACTCGCAACGGCACTGAATTTCGTCTTTTTTTCTTCTCCAAAAGCTCTCTCTCTCTCTCTCTCTCTCTCTCTCTCTCTCTCTCTCTCTCTCTCTCCCCTCTCTCTCGGCCTCAAAGAAAACTTCTCTTTCCCTCCCTAACCCGACCTCTTGGGCAAGATGTCGTCGGGCTCCACCGCCGCCGGTTTCCCGCCGTGCCGCTGCCGCATCGCGCATGCGTTGATCTTTCACTCGACCTCCAGGAAGACGACGCCGAGCGCAGGCAGAGCGACCATGGCGGCGCGGCCGGAGGGGCCGAGGGCTGCCTTGAAGGCGGGCGAGTAGTGATTTGCGAGGCCCAGGGCCGCTCCTGCGGCGAGGGAGGACCAGAGGGCGGCCTTGGCGCCGGCGCTGTTTTTTTTTTGAGTTTGGCGGAGAGGCGGTGGGGGGGAGGGGGGGGGGGGGGGGGGGGGGGGGGGGAGGAAGAGAGAGGGTGAGAGAGAGCGAGGTCGAGGTCGAAGAAGAAAAAGAGCGACGGCGCCTGTTTGCAGGCGATGACGCAGCGGCATTGGAACAAAACAAGCTCTCACACTCACATCAGGGCCTCTTTCACGCACGACTTTTGCGCCTCGGAGTCTTGTGCCGACTGCCACGACATGCTTGGTGCGTTTCTGGGGGCGAGAGAGAAGCGGTAGCAGGGGAAAGAGAGGCGGAGCGAGAGCGAAGAAGAAAGCGAGCGACTTCGCTTGGCTTTTTTGAGAGGAGCCGATTTATTTTTTTTTCCTTTCACTTTTTTTTTTGAACGAATCCATCTACCCATTCGACATGGACCCCGTGCCCCCGTCCTCGGCCGTCTCTGCGGCGAACGAGGCGCTGCAGCGGAACGATGCGGACTACTTCTCGTCTCTATCCCAGCCCGACATCGAAAATATCTGCAAGAGCGCCGACGAAGACGGGAGGTGAGCTTTGAATCTTTTGAGTTTCGCAACCGGCGATCGATGGTGTTCTCTCCCTCATTTCTCCCTCTTTCTCACCTCTTCCTCGTCTCGCTTTCCCTCTCTTCCTCCAGGACCATCATCCACGCCGCCGTCTGCTCCGAACCCAAGAACATCGACGCGGTCAAGGCGCTCCTGTCCCGCGCTCCCATCGCCTCGCTCTCAACGGCCGACGAGGAGCTCTGGACGCCGCTGCACTCTGCGGCCTCGAGCGGAAGGAGCCCGGCCGCGGTCGCGCTGCTGCTCTCTCTGCTTTCGTCTCCGTCGGCGAACGACGGCGGCGCCGCCGCCGCCGCCGCCTCCGCCGCCGACCCGCTCACCTCGGGCAAGCGCACGCCGCTGCACTACGCCGCCAGCAAGGGGCACGCCGAGATCGTCAGGGTGCTGCTGGCCGCCGGGGCCGACCCCGCGGCCGCCGACGGGACGGGGGCGCGGCCGCTGCACCGCGCCGCGGGCGGCGCCGGCTCGCTCGACGTCCTCAGGTCGCTCCTCGCTGCGGCGGCGGCGGCGGCGGCGGCGGCGGGGGCGAAGCCTGCGATCGACGCGCGGGACCGGTGGGGCAGGACGGCGCTGATGGCGGCCGCCGCGGCCGGGAGGAAGGGCGCGGCGCTGCTGCTCGTGGCGCGCGGCGCCTCGCTCGAAGTCACAGACGGGGAAGGGAGGACGGCGCTGGAGGTGGCGACGGCCGAGGGCGGGACGGCGGAGGCCGGGAAGCACCTGGCGAGGCAGATGCAGAGCCTGGCGAGCGGGGAGGTGACCGAGGAGGACGTGCTGGGGGACCTGGGGTGAGAAGAAGAAGAAGAAGGAAACCCAATGAATTTTCAAAGAGTTGATAAAAAAAAGTCACAAAGTTTTGCGATCCCTCTTCTTTTTTACTAGCCCGATTCGCCCTCTTCTCTGTCGTCGTCTCCCCCATGTCCCGCGCCCGCAAGCACGTGCTCCAGGAGGCGCTCGCCGGGGAGATCGAGCCCCCCGGGCCCGACCAGTGCATCGTGCGCGCGCTCGGAGCCCGCGGCGGCAATCTCGTCGAGGTGAGGAACTGCTGGGGACTGAGCATTGGGCGTCGGCGTCGTCGGCGTCGTCGGCGGCGGCTCCCTCTCTCACGGCCCTCTTCCTTTCTCCTTCCCTCACACGTTTCTTTTGCTCCCCCCGCCCACTCTCTTCCGCACACATAAAAAAACCAGGTCGAGCGCCCCGACAAGTCCACCTGCATGGTCCTCCTCCCGGCCAAGTTCCGGAAGATGATGTGGATCAAGCGCGGCGGCTTTTTGATTATCCGCGCGCCGCCGGAGGCCGCGGCCTCGGGCGCGCGGCTCGCGGGCGAGGTCGAGCGCATGCTCTACGAGCAAGAAGTCTCCGAGCTGAAGAAGATCGGCGGCGTTTGGCCCAAGGAGTTTGAAGAGGAACATAACAACGGTGGCTCGGGAGCAGGGGCGACGACGGCGGGAGCAGGAGGAGGAGCGGGAGGAGGCGGCAGCGGCAGCGGCGGAAAGGGCCCGAGCGGAGAGCAGAGCGCCGACGCCGCCGCTGCCGCCGCCGCGTCCGGCAGCGACGGCGACGACAGCGGCCTCCCGCCGCTCGAGGAGAATCCGAACCGGAGGAGGCAGACGTACGCGACCTCTTCGGAGTCCGATTCTGAAGAGGAAGAAGAGGACGAGGAGGAGGAAGAAGAGGAAGACGAGAACAGATGATGGCTTTCTTTTGCAGAAAACAGGTGAACCGCTGCCACATTTTGTAAAATTATAGAATTGCACGAGAACGGAACGCAAAAGCGCGCCAAAAAAACAAAAAAGCGAAGGAAGAAAACCTCTCAACTCCAAGCCGGCAGTCCCCACGCCGGCGGGTCAAAGTCCTCCAGGCTCCCGAGCACCGAACACGCCTTATCGTGAGCCTCGCTCCTCGGCGTCCTCGCGTCGGGCACGAAAACGCACCGCATGCCGGCCGCGAGCGCGGCCTCGACGCCGATCGGAGCGTCCTCGAAGACGAGGACGTTTGCGGGTTTCAGGGGCGGCGGGTCGAACCTCGAGGCGGCGAGCTCGAAGATCTCCGGATGCGGCTTGCCCTTGCTGCATTTCGTGCGTTTTTAAAGAAAGAAGAAGAAGCAGAAGAGGAACGTGAGTGGGTGGGGGTGGGGGGCAGAGCAAAGCGTGGCGAGCAAGGAAGAAAGAAGATGAAGGAAGAAGCGAGCGCTTATTTGCAGAAAGCAATGAGCACGGTCCCGCCATCACCCGCAGCATGCGACGTCGCCGCACGCACCTGACCGCACACCCCGTGACGACGTGCTCAAAATTCCCAAAGAGCCCGCCGTGGTTCCTCGACTTGAGCTCGAAGTGCGCCCTGTGCGAGCTCGTCGCGACGGCCGCCGGCACGCCCGAGGCCCGCAGGTGCTCGACCAGCCTCGTCGCCCCGGGCATCGCCCTCGTGTGCGGCAAGAGCGTCGCCAGCACCTCCTCGCGCCGCCGCACAAACTCCGCGGCGTCGATGTTGAATCTGTTCTGGAGGTCGAGGGCGTCGACGAGCACCCGCCCAGCCGCCAGCGACGTCCGCCCCATCATCTTCGCCTTGAGCTCCCAGGTGAAGGCCGCCCCCAGCCCGGGCTCGATGGCCTCCAGGACCCGCCGCTGCGCGTCGGTGTATGCGCTCTCGGTGTCGAGGAGCAGGCCGTCCATGTCGAAGAGGACGTGGGTGATGGCGGCCGCCGAGGCGGCGCGGGGAGCGGCGGCGGGGCCGCCGGCGGCGCCCGGAGTCATCGCCGAGGTCGAGGAAAAAGGTCGAGGTCGAAGCTGAAAATGACTCGATGGCGCTTGCGGCCTCGCGGTTCGGGGGCGGGAAGCCACGCCGCTGAGCAGGGAGCCTCTCACGATCGAGACCCCTCGCAGGGCTCCTCGAGCGAGGATAATTTTGGTTGCGGGATCCTCTCGCGAGACGCTGCTGAGGAAATTCCCAAGGCGAATCAAAGGGAAGCTACCGGCTTGTTTGTGACGCTGGGTCTCTCCATTCCATTTTTCTCGTCGCACTCGATCAAAAACAAAGCCGCCTGCTCTCCCGCTGCTGCGCCAACCTGCAAGGAAAGCTCCCTCCGGCCTCTGCCTCCCCCGGGGCCTGCCGCGGCTTCGCCTCCTTGCGCCTGCGTTCGAATTCTCCGAAGACGAACGGGGCGGGCGACGAGCGAACCGGTTTGTCAGTCGCATCTCACACGATGGCGAAGACCAGTTCCTCAGACCTCGACCTCCCCTCTCGTCCCCCGCCCTTGTCCCCGGCCTTTGGCGAGTCCGGCACGACCATCTTCACCACGATGTCCGCCCTCTCGGCCAAGCACGACTGCGTCAACCTCGGGCAGGGGTTTCCGGACGTCGACGGGCCCGCAAAGATCAAAGAGGTGGCAGCGAAACACCTCCTCGAGAAGGCCCAGCAGTACTGTCCCGCGGCGGGCGTCCCGGAGCTCCGCGCGGCCATCGCGGCGCATTCGGCAAAGTTCTGCTCGCTTCCCGTCGACGCCGAGTCGGGAGTGGTCGTGACCGCGGGGGCCACGGAGGCGCTCGCCGCGGCGATCTTGGCCTTTGTCGCCCCCGGGGACCGCGTCGTGCTGCTCGACCCGAGCTACGATTCCTACGCCCCGATCGTCAGGGCCGCGGGCGGCGAGGTCGTGGCCTTGCCGCTCCGGCCTCCGAGAGCAGCGGGGGAAGAAGAAGGAGGAAGCGTCTCGAGCTGGTCCCTGCCCGACGCGGCCGACCTCCGGGACGCCATCGGCGCGCGCCACACCAAGCTCGTCGTCGTCAACTCGCCGCACAACCCCACGGGCAAAGTCTTCACGGGGCCGGAGCTCGAGCTGCTCGCCGGGATCGTCCGGGAGGGGCACCCGGACGGGAGGTGCCTGTTCTTGCTCGACGAGGTCTACCAGCACTTGGTGCATCCCCCGAAGGAGAGGACGACGCCGACTCTGGGCGACGGAGGCGGCGAGAGCGAAAGAGCGCGCCGAGAACCCGAGGCGCCGAAGCACGCCTCCCTGGCCTCGCTGCCGGGCATGGCCCAGCGCTGCGTGCGCGTGGGCTCCGCGGGCAAGACGTTCTCGCTGACGGGCTTCAAGGTCGGGTGGGCAACCTCGTCGAACCCGGCGCTGACCTCTGCGCTCTTCCGGGCGCACCAGTTCCTGACCTTCTGCGTCCCGCCGTCCCTGCAGGCCGGAGTAGCCGCGGGGTTCGCCGAGTGCTCCCCCTACTTTTTGGGCCTCGGGGCGGAGCTGGCCCGCAAGCGAGCCCGGCTCGAGAGGTGGATGGGAGAGGCGGGATTTCGGCCCCTGCCGGCCGAAGGGACCTACTTCCTCGTCGCGGACGCCGCAGCGCTGATGGCTCCCTCGGAGACCGACGCCGGGTTTTGCGTGCGGCTCGCCGAGGAGGGCAGGGTCGCCGCGATCCCGATGTCCGCGTTCTACAACAATAAGAGTGGGGCCCCGAAGACGCTGGTCCGGTTCTGCCTCTGCAAGAGGGACGAGGTGCTGGACGAGGGCGGGCGGAGGCTCAGGTCGTTCTGGGAGGAGCAGAGGAAAAAGTAACGTTTTTTTCCCCCTCTTACTCTTTTTTCCCCTCTTTTCCGTTGTAAATTTTGTTTGTCGTGTCGAAGGTTTTTGGAGGGCAGGGAAGTTTTTACAAGTCAAGTGAAAGGAGTCGCGAAAAGCAGGTTGGTGTTGTTTCTATTCTTGTTGTTTTATGTTGCTAGAAACGACCGAGAGCGGAATCGCTGGTTTCTTCAAGAAGAAGAAAAAGGCCGTTTCTTTCTCTTGTCCTCCTCCCCTTCTTCCTCCTCCTCCTCCTCTTCTTCTTCTCCCTCTTGCGCGCAGGCGAGCGGCGACGCGTGCTCCGCCGCCCTCCTCGCCTTTGCGCTCGAAGGGATGCCCAAAGGTCCCAACTGCTCGCCGTCGGCAGGAGAGCCCTCGGGCGTCGCTCTCGCTGCCGTTGTGAGAATCGGGGAAAAAGCCGTCGCCGTTGCCGCCGCTGGTGCCGCTGCCGCCGCGGCCTCGAAGCTCCCTCTCCTCCCCCCCTCATCAAGGCTCGCGCTCCTGCCCTTGGCAACAACCGCGGCGGCTAGCGAGAGGGGGATGGCGCCGGAGCCTGTCGCGCCAAACCTGTCCACCGACGACGCATTCGACGTCTGCCGCGATATCTCCCTGCTCGTTGCGGCCCGCTGCATCCTCGCGCTCTGCGCCGCGGTCGACGCGTACGGCTTGATCGTGGGGACCCGCGACAGCGTGGCCGACAGCGGCCTCGCCACGGCCTTGGAGGCGTGCAGACCCGCGACGGAGCGGCCGAAGGCGACCGTGACGTCGCCGTGCTTGGGCGGCTCGAACTCGCGGTAGCTGTAGCTGGAGGCGATCGGCCAGAGGAAGACGAGGAGGTTGAGGACGCACAGGCCAGCGATGAGGAGGTAGTAGCTGTTTTTTTTTTCGAGGGAACAAGGGGGAAAAGGGCGTCAGGCAGAGGCGAAGAAAAACGGTTCGAGATAGGGGAACATGCGTGGCGGCGGCCGCGGGTCGAGAGAAGGAAAGAGCGTCGAAAAGAAGTTAAAAGAAAAAACGAAAAAACGAAAACTCACTACTCCAGCAGGCTGTTCCCGTCGGCCCAGTCCCCCGGAAGCCAGTCCGTCGTCGCTCCCACAACCGAGATCAGCGCCGTGTTGAAGTAGGACGCGATCCCGAACGCGACCAGCTCGAGCGCGGCCGCCAGCGACCGCATCCTCTCGGGCGACTGCTGGTAGAAGAACTCGATCGCGCCGATGAAGAAGAACTCGGAGACGCCCATGATGATGATTTGGGGCGCTGAGTTTTGTTGTTATCGATGTCGTCGTTATCGTTTGGAGAAAGAGAGAGAGAGAAGGAGAGAGGGAGAGAGAGAGAGAGGGAGAGAGAGAGAGAGAGAGAGAGAGAGAGAGAGAGAGAGAGAGAGAGAGAGAGAGAGAGAGAGAGAGAGAGAGAGAGAGAGAGAGAGAGAGAG
>Ga0114918_10006128_pt1 | contig 10204 bp, 15 predicted proteins | sample LantaG_FD_87015 | JGI IMG/M metagenome (GOLD analysis project Ga0114918, IMG submission 87015) | Deep subsurface microbial communities from Baltic Sea to uncover new lineages of life (NeLLi) - Landsort_02402 metaG | ecosystem: Environmental > Aquatic > Marine > Oceanic > Sediment | place...
CACCCACCTTCTTGGCGGCGGCCTCGACCACGCGCAGCAGGTTGCGCGGTTCGACCGGCCCGCCGAACTCGTTGGTGAACACCAGACCGCTGTCCACCCACTGGTTCCCTGCCTGGAGCCGCTCGACTTTCTGCTCGGTGCGGTGCTTCCGCAGCATCGCCGCCATCGCCGGCGGTATCGGCACGGTGCGCCGCGACCGATCTGTCTTCGGTTCGCTGACGACGAGGTGACCGTCGACCCGGCTGATGGTGGCGAGCACCTTCACCGTCCCGGCATCCAAGTCGACGCGATCCCAGCGCAGCGCCAACGCTTCACCTTTGAGCAGTCCGGTGGCGGCGATCAGCAGCAGGGTGGGGTAGTAGCGCGACCCTTCAGCGGCCTTCAGGACGGCGGACAGGTCGGCTGACGGTAGATGCTTGGCTTCGGTGCGTTCGACGCCTGGACGCTTCACCAGGGCGGCGGGATTGCGCGCCAACAGCCCGTCGCGCACGGCGCCGTCGAGGCCGGCCCGCAGCACGGTGTAGACCTGCCGGATGGTGGAGTCGGACAGTGCCCGCTTGCCGTCTGCCTTGGTTTTGGCGCGCATCGCCAGCACCAACCCTTCGACGTCGGACGCCTTGAGCCGGTCGAGCCTGACCGCGCCGAACGGTGCCGGTTCGAGGTGCTTACGCGACAGACCCCCGTACAGGACGCGGGTGGACTCCTTGCGGTCGCTGGCGGCGAGCGTGGTGGCCCTCCAATGCTTGAGCCAGTCGCCGACGGTGCGGGTGGCGTCCTTGACGGGTGCGCCCGCGTTGAGCCGGTCGCGGGCCGCGCTGAGCTTGCCCCGCACGTCTTGGCGGGTGCGACCGTAAACGGTGTGCCGCTTGGGTTTCCCGTCGTCGCCGAGGAAGGTGATGGCTCCCTCGTAGCGGACCATCTTGCCGTCCCGCATCCGCTTGTAGACGGAGCCTTCACCGTTCGCATTCTTGCTCATATCTTCTTCTTTCCCTGCTTGGTCTTCGGCAACAAGTCGAGACGCCTGCATTCGGCGATGATGTCTCCGGCCCGGCGCAGCTTCACCCCGAATTCATCAGCGACCGCCTGCGCTGGTGTGCCACGAAAGTTGTCCCGGTACACCTGGGCCGCGCGCTTGTAGTCGTCGGGCGTGAGTCGCCGCCTGGTGCGGACCCCGTACAAGAATTCCCGAATCTTCTCGTCCTGCTCCGAGCCTTCTGGGCCCAAGTTGGTGACGCCCTTGCCGTCGCGGACTTCAATGACGGTCATGGCGTAGAGCACGTCCACGATGGCGGCGACCTGGGTATCGCGAAGGTGCTTCTGTTGGATCTCGCTCTGGTTTTCCCTTACGCGCCAGCCGAGTTCGACCAACCGGGGAGCGTCGTCGATTATCTCGACGCGACAGTACTGGTTGGGTTCGTTGTGGCCGTCTGTCTCGAACTCGAACCACGTTGGCAGGTAGCGGTTGCCGGCCACCATGTACTCGCCCGAGTGCGCCATCCGGAAGTCGTCAGTCTCCAGAATCGTGTCGTCGCCGATGCGCCTGTATTCAGCCAAGTCGAAAACCTCCCCGCTCGGTACGTCCCGTTGCATTGTTGCTTGTTCCCAAACTATGCACTTAGCTTTGCAGTGTGTCAATGCTGGCCCGCACACGGACTGGCCCGCACCTACAAGACAGCGGGAAGGAGGAAACAGAAATGCAGACAGGAACACGGAAGCTCGTCTCGATCCCAGACACCTGCACCGAGCTCGGCGGCGTCAGCCGAACCACGATCTACGACTTGGTGAATTCCGGACTGCTCGTCCGGGCGCACATAGGGTCTCGCGCTTTCATCACCGCGGGAAGTCTCGACGCCTACATCGAGTCGCTGACCCCAGCGACTACACCGCCAGATCCCGTTCAGGCGGCCGCACCGTCCGATCCCGTACAGCGTGACTAACCCACCCCCGAAAGGAACTCAGAAAGTGACAACCACACCCGCCCCGCCGCGTTCGATGGCAGCCGACGTGGCCGACTTACTGGCCGAGATTGGCGGCGGCCTGCAGAAAGCTGACTACCAGATCAGCGCAATCAGTGGCGTACTACTCGGCCACGCAACAGGTTTCGCCGCCGACAGGCACGGCATGTCGGTCGAGGAGTACATGACCGCCGACGACGTCGAGCCGGTTCCCTGCGACACGGCGGCAGACCTACTGCTTGATCAGCTAGACCGCACCGTGGGCCTGGCCCTGGACGACCTGAGCCGCCTCCGCGGTGCGCTTGGGGGGGCGCCCGCCAGATAAGAGACCGGCCGAGCCCCACGGCCCGCTCGAAGCACGTTGGGGTGCAACCGCGGCCGCGGCGATCAGCGGCACAGCAAAACCATCACGTCAGGAGAAATTGTGAGCAGTATCGAAGATTTCATCGGCAAGGCGGCGCAGGGCGGCGGCAATGCCATGTCCTTTCCGCGGATCGGCGACCACATCGCCGGCAATGTCGTCGACCGCGAGTTGATCGACGATCAGCACAACCCAGGCGTTCAGGTCCTGAAGATACAAATCGCGGTGGAGTCTGCCGTGATCGACGGCGTGCCGCTGGAGGTCGGCCACGAGCAGGTCGTCAAGGATGCCTACATCCGCGGGCCGGGGCTGCGCGAGGCGATCGGTAAGGCCGTCGTCGGGGCCGGGGCCAGCTCGATCGAGCCCGGCGACTGGCTGCGCGCCGAGTTCACGGCCGAGAAGTCGACCGGCAAGGGCCGCCCGATGAAGCTATTCATCGGCGACTTCAAGGCGGCGAAATAATGGCCGTCCTGCCCGCAGTGCGCGCCAGTATCGAGATGCCGACCGTGGCGTGGTTCGCCGGGCTCGAGCCGTCGTGGGCGGAGTCGGTCGACTCCGGGCACGACCGGCTTGTCGCTCGCATTCACCCGAGGCATGTTCGCGACCGCGGCGACGAGCTCGTGCTCGCCCGGGCGCTTACGTGCCAAGGGGGCGACGTCCTGCGGCGCTTGACGATTCGCGCGCACACCCTCGTGCCGCCTATCGAGGACTGCTCGGAGGGGACGGCCAACTCGATCGCGGCGATGTACCGCAATGTGCTGCTGGCGATCTGTCGGCTGCCCGTTATCGAGCTCGTCGAATGAAAATGGCCGCCGTCTGGGATGCACCCCAGGCGGCGGCCCTTCTTTGTCAACCATCACGTCAACAGTTAGGAGTGTAATCCCATGGCCAGAAGGCCGAAAGCACCGAAGCCGATTCCGATCACAACATTGAGAGCGATCACGGCCGCGCACGCGCTGGGGCTCACACATTGGGGCCAGGCGTCGGGCACAACCGACTGGGCGATCGACGACGCAGGCCTGATCCACGCGGTGCTGCGCCGCACCACCCGCGGCAACCGGCAGGTTGCGCACGCCTGCGGGTCCTATCGCAACACACTCGCGCTGAAGATGCAGACGATGAATCCGATGTCGCGGGAGTACATCTATCTCGAATTGACGATCGTCAGCTCGGCCTGGCTCTGCGATGTCGCCGGCGAGTTCATCGACTGCCCGGACACTGACGACATCATGACGACCGCTGGCCTCTACACCGCGGTGGAGGTGTCCGAATGATTGTGATCCCCGACCTGCCCGGCGACGCCGACAACCTCACGGCCGCACTGGCATACGGCAAGGCTGGGCTCTACGTCGGCCCGGCCGTGCGTAAGAGCAAGCACCCCGGCAGTATCGTCGGCAAGCAGTGGCAGACCCACTCGTCGCGCGACCCTGAGCAGATCGCGGCGTGGTTCGCCGGGACTGATCACGATATTTGGGCTCATGCGGGGAGATCGGGCCTGCTGATCGCCGACGTCGACGTGCCCGGCAATGTGCCCGAGCCGCTCGACGGTCACCTGGCCAGCGCGCCGTTTCATGCCAGCCGCCCGGCGATCCCGGGCTATGGGCACTATCTGTTCGCTCAGCCCGAGGGCCGACCGCCGTTAGGCAACGGCCTGGGCAAACTGGCCGCGGGCAGGGACGGCAGCGCGTGGGGTCAGATTCGCGGCCGTAACGGCTGCGTCATGGTGTTCCCGTCGGCACATCGGGACGGTGGCGAATACCGTTGGCTGAGAACAGGTCAGGTACCGGCCGTGCCCGACGAGATCGTCGAGCTGCTGCTGGCCGGTCAATCTCCGCATGAGGACGGCGAGGCCACCGAGTCCGCCACCGACGCCGAGGTGCTCGCGTTCGTCGCTGAACACTCCACCGCGAGTAGGCCTGGTGCTCTCATGGCCAGGGTCAAGGGATTCGACGGCATGTTGGCCCGCGGTGCCGGGCGGCATGACTCTCTGGTGCCCGAGCTGCGCGGCACCATGGAGGAGTCCCACGCCGGGCTCTACGCCGCACAGGCGGCGATCGACGCGCTTTGGCCACCGTTCTGGGCCGCGGCCAGCGTTGGGCCCAAGCGTCGCTCGGAGCCCCGCGCGCGCGCCGAGTTCTACAGCCTCCTGTCGTTCGCGATCGCGGAGGCCGTGCTGTCCAATCCCGAAACAATCAGAAAGCGAGTAGACGACGCCATGGGCATTGACGGCGAGGCGGCCTTCGAGGACGTCCTGCGTAACACCGCCAAGAGCGGCAAGGGGTTTCAATCGTCGAGCGAGTCTGCCGGCGACAGCGACACCTTGCGGACTGTGCCCTGGCCGACGCTGGGCCCGGCCGCGCTCAGCGGTACGGCAGGGGAGGTCTTGCGGCCGGTCCTCGCGCACACCGAGTCCGACACCGCGGCGCTGCTGGTGACAACGCTCGCGCTGTTCGGAGCCACGGTGAACAGCCCGCACGTCCTGGTCGCCAATCAGACACACCGGGCCAACCTGCACGCCCTGATCGTCGGCAGCACCTCCGGCGGCGCCAAGGGCACTAGCTGGGGTGCGGCCAAGGCGCTCCTGCTGGAGGCCGTGCCGCTGTTCGGCGTGAATATCGACAGCGGCCTCAATAGCGGCGAAGGACTCATCGAGCGCGTGCGCGACGACTCCGAGGACGGCAACGGCAAGTCGATCCCGGGCGTCGCTGACAAGCGGCTGGTGATTCTGGAGGAGGAGTACCGCACGGTGCTCACGCGCGGCAAGCGCGAGGGCAACTCGCTACCGATGGTGCTGCGGCTGTGCTGGGACGGCGCAGTCCTGCGCAGCATGACCCGCAAGGCCAACTCGCTCACCGCGACCGGCGCGCACATCGCCGTCGTCGGCCACGTCACGCCTCGGGAGTTCGTTGCCGTCCTAGCCGACAGCGACCTCGCGGGCGGCTCGGTCAACCGGCTGCTCATCACGCTGTCGCGTCGGCGTCGGCTGAGCGGCGTCGGTCTGGGCAACATCCCGCCGGGTGCGCTTAGGCGATCGGCCAAGCTGCTCGCGGAGTCGGTCAGGCACGCCGGTCCACGCCGGCGCGTAAGCCTCTCCACCGCGGCTGCTGAGCGTTGGGAGGAGGAATACCACCGACTGACCGCCGACCGGCCGGACTCACGGGCCACTGACGCGACCGCGCGCGCAGCCTCCCAGGTGATCCGGCTGGCCCTGATCTACACGTTGCTCGACAAGGCCGACGAGATCGGCGTGCAGCAGCTGGAGGCCGCGCTGGCGCTGTGGGATTACTGCGACCGCTCGGCGCGCTGGCTGTTCTCCAGCCACGCCGCCGAGGCCTCGCATAACGAGTCCACCAAGCTGCTGGACTTCATCACCGGCGGCGGCCCGGCCGGGCGCACTAGGACCGAGATCAGCGTCGGGCACTACCAGCGCAACCGGACAGCGGCCGAGATCGACGTCCAGCTCGAGCCGCTCGTCCGTTCGGGCGCTGTCATCGAGCAGTCGCTGCCGACTGATGGTCGAACGGCGACCGTCTACGTTCCCTCAAGCGTACGAACTAACGAATTCACGAAATTCGCAGGTCAGGGGGATGAACCCGACGAAGTGGCCTACGAAGTCGACGAACAAACCGCCGAGGATGCCGGAGGTAGTTCGTACGAATTCGTAGGCCTACGAAGTCCGAAAACCGCCCCTGACCAGGGCAGTTCGTCAGATTCGTTAGTTCGTAGCACTGAGACAGTGAACGCGACAGACAAGACCGACGAACCGGCGGTGGAGAAGGAGAATCCCCAGCCATCCCCGCCAACCGCCCCCCCGCGTGCAGGAGCTGACGAGGCCGACGAACCCGCGGTGGAGGAATCCGATCGCCCGCTCTGCTCCGGCGGCTGCGGCCTGCCGATCGGGCAGCACGACGTCGACCTCGGCCGCGACCACCACGGGTTCTGCGCATGAGCGAGACCGAGGACGTCTGCGAATACTGCCGACTGCCGATCGAGGACGGCTGGCACACGCCGGGCTGGTGCCTGGACTGGGCCGGGCCCGAGGTTGTCGAGCGCGTGCCAGCCTGGGGCCGGATGATCCTGCCGCGGCCGCCGGCCGATCATGACGCGTATCGCGCGGGCTTGTGCTGCGACTGCTCTACGGTCCCGTACTCGGCGGGCCGCCCGCGCTGCGGGCCCTGCCATGGGGCGCTCCAGTCCAGCCAGCCGGGGCTCGAGCACGGGAAGCTGGGCCGCTGCGCACTGCCCGGGTGCTTGGGCCCGACCGTGCCGGGGCGCGTGCTGTGTGGCCCATGTCGGCGGTCGCGGAAGCGGGCCGATAACTGACGCGGACGGACGATGCAAAGCGCTGACGAAGAACCAACCCCCACCGGAAGGAATCACAAGAAATGCAATCCCACACCAGCCGCGAGGTGCTCGCATGAGCGCGCGCTTCCCCTGGGGCGCTGGCCCCGCACCCGCGCTCGGCTGCACCGAATGCGGCCACAAGATAGGCAAACGCCGAAGTCACTACATCTTCGACGGCACCCTGCTGTGCGGTCGCTGCGCCTTCCCCGAGGACAGCACTACGGTTCACGCACAGCGTTACCCTGACTGCCCGTTCGCCTGGCACGACATGTACGACCACCTCGACAGTATGGCGAGCCGTGCGGCGGCCTGGTTTGTGATCAAGCCATGAGCGCGCGGATGTTCGACCACTTGCTGGCCGCGATACGGAGCGCACCATCCCTGCCGGGCGCACGATGCCGAGGACGTAGCCACCTGTTCGATCCGCAGCACTCGCAGGAGCGCCCCGAGGCGACCGATGCGCGCCACGCACAGGCGCTGGGGCTGTGCTCCTTGTGTCCATCACTGGTGCCGTGCCGGGAATGGGTTGACGGCCTGCCTCAGAGGCGCCGACCGTACGGCGTCGTGGCTGGACGGGTGCGCGAATCGCGCCTGAACCCATGACCCTCAGCCATGCCGACTTGGTCGCAGCCCGCTACGCGCTGCTGTTCACCCGCCGCACACTGGCGGCCCGCAACGAGTCCGCCGAAGCGTTCGACACCGCACTCGCTCACGTCGAAGCCTCTCTGGCCACACCCGCGAACCCGATTGCCGACAGCGGCAACCCGAAAACCGCTGTCGACCAAGCTGAATGGAATGGATGGGTCAGCGTCACCGAGGCCGCGCAGCTGCTGGGTTGTAGCGTGCGCCGGGCGCGACAGCTCGCACCATCCGTTGACGGCCGAAAACGCGCCGGCTGCTGGTGGATACCACGCGACGCCTTACCGACGGAGGAACAATGACAACTGAGGACGACCAGCCCACGATGGGCGACGCGCTGAACGCCATCATCGACATGACGAAGGAACAGTTCAACACCCTCGCCGCCGTCCGCGACACCACCGAACCCGACTTGAAAGCAGAAGCCGCGGAAGCACTCTCACAACTCGTTCGCCACGGCAACATCAACGCCGACAAATTGACCGCCAGCCAAATCGCCGCCAAGCTCCACCGCCGCGGCTTCGGGAGGAACTAATGCCAACACGTGATCCGTCCACCGCGGCCCGCAACGCCATCGACGCCTCAAACCAGCTCGATGGCTTCGGCATAACACTGGGTGCAGACGCCGCCAAGTGGCTGACGAAACTCCTTGAACTACGTGCCAATCCACCTGTAGAGCCGCCTGCCAACGAGGTCGCCGAGCTGATCGCAGGCTCAGCCAGCGCCACCGCAATAGACCGCGCGCTCGCACAGAAGCTGGGGGCGGCTCTACGCGCTGGCCAGCACATGCGCGCCACCCAGATCGTTGGCGGCCGCGTCCTCGACGCCATCCTCGGCGACCGGGACCGCGTACACGCCGAACTGGCCACTACTGCGAGCGGCATCATCGAACGGCTACACCGAGCCGCACTGATCAACGAGACGATCATCGAGCTCACCAGGGCGCGGCGCACAGACGAAGCGCACGCGCTGGCCGTCGCCGAGAGTGACACCGCCGAACTGTCAGACCTGTACCAAGTCCGCAACAACGTCCTCACTACACCAGGCGCACGCTGGTCAACCGGATGGTGGGACTGCGCGATATGGCAGACCCCGTGGGACACCGCTATAGGACACGTCAGCGAAACCGACGGCAGCAAGTGGGGGCTATGGAGAGCCACAATCCGCGCCGGCGGCAGGCTGTGGTACCCGACGCATGAGCAAGCCACCACAGCGTCACAAGCACATGAACCCGCCGACATGCTCCCCCCAATCAACCCACGCCGCACCGGCAACGCCACCTTCATCACCAGCTGACCATGACCACTACAGCTAACACGATACTGAGCATCAGTGCAGGTAGAGTGGGTGGCCGGCAACCCCAGCGAACGGCGTGCCGACGCACACACGGCCTTGCTTTCGCTTTATCCACAATCATTTCCATTAAGCCCACCGAGGGGGACTGCTGATGGCTGGCCCGGTTGAGACGGCGGCGTCCGAGGGGCGTCGCGAGCTCCTTGAGGCGTTGAGGAACAGGATTGCGACCGAGCTGGATTCCGACTGCCCTGCACGCGATCTGGCGTCCCTGTCGAAGCGCCTCGTGGACATCGCCGAGCAACTGGAGTCGCTGTCGGATGTAGCGGACGTGATCGCCCTGGCCGCGGCGACACCTGACTCGCGGTGGTGAGCTCCCCAAGGTCTGCCTGCTGCGCTGGGTTCCCCTTCTCCCTCGGCGCGTAGGCAGTGGGGGCGGACGCGCCCAGGGCCGACCGGTGGTCCTGCGGCAGCGTCCGCCCCCGTCTGACTGTCCGGCGCGATGCCGGGCGTCAGGGTGGGTCGGTGGTGCGGCGGCCGGGCAGCGCACCACCGGCTCACCGTCTTCGCTTTTGCCACCGTTATCCCCCATGCGATAACACCACCCCACCGCCGTTCGTCGCTCTGCGTGGCGTCCAGTGGCCGGAATTGTCACGGCACGAGTGACGTGCTGCGCATGACGTCGCGCGTCTAGGTACAACGGGCGGTACAAACGACTATCCTGCACATGTGACGGCAATCCTCGATGCTCCCGATGGTGTCCTCGAACCCGCTCGCCGACGGCTCGACGACGTCGTTCACGCACTGGCCGATCCGGTCCCGGTGTGGGACCACGGCGCGGCGCGGTGGGGCGACCCCCTCTACACCCGCTTACGCGGCGCGCTAACCGCCCGGAGTGCTGGTTGCCGCGCCGTTGCGAGCTCCCGGCCCCCGATGCGTATCGACGTTCTGACGTTGTTGGTTGCAATCGACACCGCGGTGGCCGAGTGGGAACCGGGCGAGAAGGGCGGGACGGTCGACCGCCTGCACGCGCTGGCCAGTCGCAAGTTCCGGCCGCAGGACTGCCGGCTGCTGGACGACTACAGCGGCAGGCTCGAGGGATGGGTGATCTCGGCGGCCGAGCTGCTCGGCGATCGTGCGCTCTCAGTGCCGCTGAGGTTGCCGTGCCCAAGTTGCGGTGCCCGGTACGCCCGCAGGCGCATCAACGGCGAGATGACCCGGGTGGACGCGTTGCGGCTGACCGAGGGCGGGTGTGAGTGCGCGGAGTGTCGGGCGACGTGGACACCGGACGCGTTTCACTTTTTAGCGCGGTTGTTGGGGTGCGAGTCGCTACCGACGGCGTGAGTGGCGTACAGCAACGCGTACAGCAACCGGTACAGCAACCCACCCGAAATCCGGGGGGGTATGTGGGTGTCCGCTGATGTCCTGAACCGCTTGCGACCTGCCAAAACTCGACAGCCACGGTCGTCGCCGTACCCGCTGCGTTTATCTGGGGGTCAAGTGGTCGCAGGTTCAAATCCTGTCAGCCCGACACAGAGGAATAGGCTCTGAACTGCAGTGATGGTGCGATTGCTCCGTCATAGGCGCGTGACGTGACAGCCGCCCCTGGGAC
>Ga0114918_10006129_pt1 | contig 10204 bp, 9 predicted proteins | sample LantaG_FD_87015 | JGI IMG/M metagenome (GOLD analysis project Ga0114918, IMG submission 87015) | Deep subsurface microbial communities from Baltic Sea to uncover new lineages of life (NeLLi) - Landsort_02402 metaG | ecosystem: Environmental > Aquatic > Marine > Oceanic > Sediment | place: Baltic...
ACACACACACACACACACGCACGCTCTCCATCTTCCGGCCTCACTCTCTCCTCAAAGAGAGAAGAAGCCGTGGAAAGCCGATCCCCAAGCTCACAGAACTCGTCTCATGCCCGAAGCAGCAGCGGCATCGAAAGCAAACTCTTCCTCTTCTTCTTCTACTTCCACCTCCTCCGAGAACAAGCTCCTGCTCTCGCAGCTCGCTCGCTCAGCCGGGATAGACCTCCGTCCGGGGGCCGTCTCGGCGCTGGTCGACGCGCTAGCGGCCGGAGCTCCCCCGCCGTCGCTGGCGACCGTGCTCGGAGCGCTCTGCGGGAAAAAGGGCCGAGGGTGACGAGAGCATCGTCGTCATCGTCATCGGCGACAGCGACAACGACATCGGCGTCCGAGGAACCGGCAGGAGAGCTTTGTCGCCGCTCTTTCTCTCCGCTCCAGAGTTGGAAGAGACACGGGGCTTGACTCCTGTTTAGGTGGAAAGTCAGAGAGTCGCCTACAGAAGCCAGCAGAAGGCGAAACCTTTTCTTCTTCGTCGTCGTCTTCTTCGTTACCTCCCATCGACTTCCTCGATCGGCGCGTTTTCCCTTTTTTTTCTTTTCCTTTCCTCAACCCCAACCACCTTTCATAAAAAAAAAGATGGCCATCTCCGCCGTCTGCATCCTCGACCTCCGCGGCCGCCTCCTCCTCGCCAGGGACTACCGCGGCGACGTGCCCCTGGCGCCAGCCGCAGAGGCCTTCGCGAGGGCGCTCGCCGGGGAGGGCAGCGGGGCAGGAGGAAGCGACCCTTCTTCCACTGGCGGAGGCAACAACCTCACCTCCTCGGGCCTGGCCTTGCCCGTCGGGGCCGCCGTCGACGCGGGCGAGTCAGGCTCCTTGCCGCCCATCCTCCACCGCGACGGCGTCTCCTACGCCTCCGTGCGCCACGCCGACGTCCTCCTCCTCGCTGTCGCCAGGGGAAACGCCAACGCGGCCTCTGCCTTGCTCTTCCTGCACCGGCTCGCCGCCGTCTTCGAGCACTTTTTCGGTGCCTTGGAAGAAGAGTCGCTCAGGGACAATTTCGTGGTCGCCTACGAGCTGCTCGACGAGTGCATGGACCACGGCTACCCGCAGTTCACCGAGGGGGCGATCCTCTCCGAGTTCATCAAGACGGACGCGCACCGCCTCGCCTCTGCGCTGGCACAGGGGGGTTTGGCCGGGCTCGTCGCCGCCGGCGCCGTCGTCGCCGGGGCGACTGCTGCCGGGAGTGGCTTGCTGCCCTCGCAGGTGCCCCGAGGCCCTCCGGCAGCGGTCACCAACGCCGTGTCGTGGCGCTCCGACGGCCTGAAGTACAAGAAGAACGAGGTCTTCCTGGACGTGGTCGAGAGGGTCAACCTGATCGTCTCGTCCTCGGGGGCCCCCGTCCGCAGCGAGGTCTGCGGCGCGCTCAAGATGAGGGCATACCTGTCGGGCATGCCCGAGTGCCGTCTGGGCTTAAACGACAGGGTCCTGTTCGAGGCGCAGGGACGCGGCGGAGCTGCTGGTGCTGGAGCAGGACGAGGAAGGGCAGGCGGAGGAGCAAGCGGCGCTTCTCAGCAGCAGCGGGCTGTCGACCTCGAGGATGTGAAATTCCACCAGTGCGTCCGCCTCGCCCGCTTCGACGCCGACCGGACCATCTCGTTCGTCCCGCCCGACGGCGCCTTCGACCTCATGACCTACCGCCTGTCGCAGCACGTGCGCCCGCTGATCACGGTCGAGTGCCGCGTCAACAGGGTCGGGAGGTCGAGGACGGAATATCTAGTGAAAGCGAAATCGCAGTTCAAGGAGCGGTCTTCGGCGCAGGGCGTGGAGATTTCTCTGCCGCTGCTGCGGGACGCCACCAGTCCTGCCGTGAGGGCGAGCTCGGGGACGGCGACGCACGTGCCCGAGAGGGACGCGCTGGTGTGGAAGATCAAGAGCTTCCCCGGTGGGAAGGAGCTGCTGCTGCGGGCCAAGTTCAGCCTGCCCTCGGTCGAGGCCGACGACGAAGTTGCGTCGTCGTCTTCGACCTCGACAAACACCGCAAGCGCTTCGTCTCGGATGCCCCCCATCCGCGTCTCCTTCGAGATCCCTTACTTCACGGTTTCGGGCATCCAGGTGCGGTATCTGAAAGTGATCGAGAAGAGCGGGTACCAGGCTCTGCCGTGGGTGCGGTACGTGACGACCGCGGGGGAGTATGAGATCCGGCTTTGATGATGAGAAGAAGAGAATGAGAGAGAGTCGGGTTTTTCTTTTCCTCGAAAGAAAAAGTAAAAAAAAAAGTGTGACCTCTTTTCGTGTTCTTGTTTTTTTTTTTTTTTTGTTCACACCGGTTTCTCGTCTCGGCATTTCTCTCTCTCTTTTCTCTCCGTATCACTACCTACGCTGCTGCTGCAGCGCTCCGCGAATCACGCGCTCGGGAAGCTGCAGCCCCGCCGCCTGCGCCTCCGCGACCATCATCGCCGCGGCCGCCGCGACCGCCTCTCTGCTGCTGCTGCTGCTGCTGCCGCTGCTCCCTTCCGACGAAGACGCCAGTCCCCGCTTCCTCCCTTCGCTCCTCTCCCGCTCGCGGTGCTGCGCCGCCGCGGCGGCCTTGGTCTCAGCGGCGGCCAGGAGCTCCTTGCGGTAAGACGCGGCCTCCGCGGCGCGCCTCGCGGCCTTGGCCTGCTCGGCCTTCGTGACCTCGCCTGCCTCCCTCGCGGCGGCCTCGGCCGCGGCCGCGGCGCGGCCGCCCTCGGCCTGTCGCGACGCGTGCGCGAGCGCGGCCCTCGCCGCGGCGGCCCTGGCGTTGCCCTCCGCCGCCTCGAGGGCGAGCCTGTGGCTGGCCTCGCGGCGGGATCGCTCGACCTCGGCGGCGCGGCCCGCCTTCTCTGCCGCGGCGAGGCTGGCGAGGAGCTCGTCCTCGTGGGCGCGCTCGGCGGCCGAAGCGGCAGCAGCAGCGGCGGCAGCGGCAGCGGCAGCAGACGAGGAAGAACTTTCTTTCAGAGCAACCTTTCTCGCCTTCTGTTCTCTCTCCTCCTTCGCCAGCCGAACGGCGGCGGCGGCGGCCTCCTCCGCCCTTTCAAGGGCCCTCGCGTGCCTCCTCGCTTCGGCGTCCCTCTCCCTCGCCTCATCGAGAGCGAGCCGCTGCCCCGCGGCGGCGGCGGCGGCGGCCGACCGGAGCGCGGCGAGCGTGCGGCGCCGGTCCTCCTCCGCCGCGGCGTCGGCGGCGCGCCTGTCGCGCTCCGTCTCGAGCTTGATCTGTTCGAGCTTCTGGGCTAAGAAAGTCTCGTTCTCCAGCTGCAGCTGCCTCGTGCGGGCGGCGGCGGCGGCCCTCTTTGCCGCCTCGGCGGCGGCCGCGGCCTCTCCCTGTCCCGCGACCGCCGCGGCGACGGCCAGAGCGAGCCCACGCTCGGCCTCTCTTTCCCTCTTTTTCTGCTCTTCGTGCTCGGCAAGCTGCTGTCTCTGCACCATGGCTGCCTTGGCGGCCTCGATGCGGGAGGCCAGGACGCGGAGCTCCGGGGAAGAGGCCTTGAGGGCGGCGATTCGCTGGCGGGTCTCGTTGTTGTCGGTATTGTTGTTCTTGCCGCCTTCTCCTCCCTTGAGCTCGAACGCCTCGATCTCTTTCTGCATCTTCCCTCCCAGGGACAGGCAGGTCAGCGAAGAGACCAGGTGCGCTTTGTTGTCGTTCAGAGAAGGAACAGGAGAAGAAATCGAACAAGAGGACGAGGAAGAAGAAGGCGAAGAGCTCGAAGAAGAGCAACCTCCGCCGAATAGCGCGGCGGCCTTGGCGTCCCGCTGCTCCGCCCTCGCCGCGGCGCGCTCGGCGGCTCGGTTGGCGGCGTCAGCGTCGCGCTGCTCGCGGAAGAAGGCAGCCGTGGCCGCGGCGGAGTCGGAGGCCTCCCTGCGGCGGGCCTCGCGGTGCTCTTGCGCTGTTTTTTGGCGGTGGAGGTGGAGGTGGAAAGAAAAGTGAGAGAGCTATTTTTAGAAAACTTTGGGAAAAAACTTGACCTCCTTTCATTCTCGACCTTTCTTGCTTTTGTTCGAAAAGGGATTTCTCTTTCGATTAAGCAAACGACGTACCTTTGGCGAGGATCCCCATCGATTGGTGAAGTGGGAGCTGCTGAGGAGAGAGGCGAGAAGGGAAGACGACGAGGGAAAGAAAGAGAAGAAGTTGTGAGAGAACGAAGAAAAAACTTTTTTTTAGAACTCGCTTTTTTTCGTCTTCTTTTTCATTTCTTTCTCTCCCTCTTTCCACGAAGACGAAGACGACGACGACGATGATGGTCTCTTCGTATTCTTCGGAAGACCAGGGAGCGACGAAAGCAGGCTGCGAGCAAACCGGAGCAGCAGCAGAAGCAGCGACGGAAGCGGAAGCAACCTCTGTTGCTCCTGGTCTCGCCGGTCAAGAAAACAAGCCCCGCCTCCGCTCTTCCTCCGCCTCTTCTTCTTCTTCTTCTTCTTCTTCTTCTTCTTCTTCTTCTTCTTCTTCTTCTTCTTCTTCTTCTTCTTCTTCTTCTTCTTCCACTTCCACCTCTTCCGCGCTCCGCCTGTCCTCCCCTTCCTCTGCCGTCGCCCTCTCGCGCTCGATCTTCCTCACGCGCCTCGTCTCTCAGGCTGTGTCGCAGGCAGCGAAGGCCGAAACCTCCAGGGCCGCGGCGGCCGAGAGGGGGCTCGAGCTCGCTTCGAGGGCCCTGGACGACGACGCGAGAGCCCTCGACGCATTTTTACTATCCGAGTCCCGCGAGCGAGCCCAGAGGGAGGCCGCCGCCGACGCCGCCGCGCGAGAGCGGGCCGCGGCCGAGGCTGAGGCCTGGAGGGCGAGCGGGGAAGCCGCGGCGGCGAGGGTCGAGGCCGAGGAAGCCCAAGGAGCTGCCGCGGAGGCCGCCGCCGCTCGCGCGTGCCTGGAGGCCGCGACGCCCTCGCAGTGGCTCCGCGAGGCCCACCGCGAGGTCGAGCGAGCCAGGGAGCGCGAGCTCGAAGGATGGGAGATGTCGGTGGAAGAGCAAAGGGAGAAAGAAGCGAGGCTGAGGAACGCCGTCTCGGAAGCCGAGGCCGCTCTGAGAGAAGCTCCGACGAGGCAGGCGCAGGAGTCGGCGAGAGCGGCTCTGGAAGAGGCGAAGCGATCGCTGGCGTTGGCAGTGGAGGTGGAGGTGGAGGTGGAGGGAGAAGGAGAGGTAAAGGGAGATAAATCTTCTTCTTTTTCTTCTGCTCTTCATCCTCCTCTTCGCCGCCCCACCACTCCCCCTCCGCCCTCCTTCTGCGACGACCGCGTCTTCTTTTTCTCAAAAGACCCCGCGGAAAAGCTCTTAGGGGTCCTGTCTTCCCTGGAGGAAGCCGCGAAAGTCGCGAGGGCGCGGCTCTCTGCCGTCGCCGAAGAAGCCGCCATCTCTCGCGAGAAGCTGAAAGCGGAGAGAGAAGCGCTGAGAGGAGAGCTCGAGGAGGTAGAGAAGAGCTTGGCGGAGGCGAGCAAGGAGATCGAGGAAGCGGCCAAGAGAGCAGAAGAGCAGGAGGAAGGAGAAGGAGGAGGAGAGGCGAAGAAAGCGGGAGGAGCTGCTGCCGCTTCGACGGAAGCCCTCGAGAGAGCTGTCTCGACCGCCGCCGCCGCAGCCTCCATCGCGGCATCTTTAACGATGCCAGCAGAAGGATCATCAGAGGCTCTCTCGCTGATCGAGACGCTCTCCGGTGCCCTGGAGAGCGCCGCGGCGGGCCCTCTGCCTCCCGCGCCGCTCCTCGCCGCCACGGAGCGGCGGCGCGCGGCCGAGCGGCGCAGGGAGGCCGCGGCGGCGGCGCTGCGGGAGGCCGAGGTCGCGAGGGCGCGGAGGTCTGCTCGGATCCTGGAGCGGGCAGCGCTGCCTCCCCCGGCGAGGAGGCGCGGCAAGCCCGTGATGTTCCGGAGCGGCGGCGGCGGAGGGAAGAAGGGCTGAGGAGGTGGGAAGAGGAGAGGTCGAGAGGTGGAGAAAGTCGAGAGAGAGAGGACTCCTCCTGGAGTGTTGACGAACGAAAAAATAAAAAATCGAGCTCTTTTGAGTTTCACTTTTTCTGCTTTTCTCTCTCTCTCTCCTCTGCTCTGGCTCTCAAATCTCGCGCAGAGAGGCAAGCACAAGCTCGACAAGATGAGAACTCACGCCCAGGCCAGAAGGCAGCAGCTGCGCGGAACGGGCGTAGGGAGGCGACTCGCGCATTCGACGTCGTTGTCGTCTTCGGCCAGGTGCGTTTTTTTTTTCCGCTTCTTCGCTTCCTTTCGGCCACGACGGCATCGAAGAAGATCGAAATGCCCTTGCTCTTCCGTTCTCCTTCTCTTCTCTCTCCTCTCACGCCTCCCCGATTCCGATTCCGATCCCCCTGCGTCATACTCGACGTTCACATAAAACCTCAACAAAACAGGAAAACTGCCTCGACAAACGCCCTCCCCGCTCCTGCCGAAGCCGCCGTGCGATTCGCGACGAGCGCGGTCGACTCGCTCGACGCGACGCTCGCCGCCGCGGCGACCTCTTTGTCGTCGCAGACCCCGCCGGCGCACTTTGGGTCCGCGGCGGCCTCGGCGACGGCGGCCAAGCTCGAGGCGGCCGCGAGCTCTTTGATTCCCGGCTCCGACTTTGTCTCGAACGCCGCGGGGGCAGTCAAGAGGGCAGCGGAGGCTCTCTCCTCGGCCGCCTCTTCTTCCTCTTCGTCGGCGGCGTCGTCGGTCTTTGCTTCTCGAGGAGGCGGCAGCTCTTCCTCTCCCTTCCCTTCCTCCTTCTCGCTCGACCCGCACTTTGGTTCCGCGGCCCTCGACGCGGTACTCGCTGCCCCCGGGCAGGCCCTCTCCGCCACCTCGGATGCCCTGGCCTCCGTCGCGGAAGCGCTCTCTGGCGTTGCGGCCGGGGTCGACTTTTCGCCGCCGGATTTCTCCTCCTTCACAGACCTCGACCACCTTCTCGGCAGCGGCAGCGGCCTCGCCTCCTCGCTCGCCGCGGCGTCCTCCGCCCTCTCCCACGCAGCGTCGACGACCGCCCTGGACTCCTTTTCTTGGGCGACGGCGGCGAACTCAACAGACTTCCCTTTACCGCTGGTGCTCGCCGCCGCCCTCGGCTCCGTCGCCGCCGCCGCGGCCTCGGTCGCGCAACTCGGAGCGCAGGCGGCCGAGGCCAACGGAGAGACCTCGGATCCCGGATCGTCCCCGACTTTCTACACCTACGAGTCCGCCTCTGCCTACTGGTCCTCGAGGCCCGTGGCCGTCGCCAGGCGCGCTTCTGCCCTGGCGGCCGCTGCTGCTCGTGTGGGTGCGGGAATCCTACTCGATAAAGCCACGGGAAAGACCAAGGAGAACGAGGCACGGCGGGCGTCGGACCTCCGCGAGGAGCTCGAGCGCGCAGGGCCCGCGTTCATAAAGATCGCGCAGGCGGTCTCGACCCGCGTCGACATCCTGTCCCCTGCCTACGTCCGCGAGATCGAGCGCCTGCAGGACAGGGTGCCGCCCTTCGACTCCGCGATCGCATTGCAGGAAATGGCCAAGGCGTGGGGCGTGAGAGACGTCCGCGAGGTGGTCTCGGAGATTTCGCCGGAACCCGTCGCCGCGGCATCGCTGGGGCAGGTTTACAAGGCCACGCTTTCGCCGTCCTTAGCCCCGCGCTTCTACTCCAACGCGTCGTCGTCGACGAACAAGCAGGCGCTGGCCGGGAAGCAGGTCGCGATCAAGGTCCAGCGCCCCGGGGTCGGGGAAGGCATCTTGCTGGACTTGCTGCTGCTCCGGTCGGCCGGCGCGGCGCTCGATGCGTACGGTGCCTTGCTGGCAGAGAAACGCGGCAGGCGCGACGGCGCCGACGACGGCAACGAGGAGGCAGCGGCCGTAGCCAGGGCCCGCGCCTCCGCGCGCGTCAACTCCGGCTGGGCCTCGCTGATCGACGTCTGGGGCGCCCGCTTCATGGAGGAGCTCGACTACAACAAGGAGGCGGCCAACGCGAGTTACGTCGCTCGGCAGCTGGACTCTCTCGAGGGCGTCGTGGTCCCGAAACCCGTGATGACTCTTTCGACGGGCACGGTGCTCGTCGCGGACTGGATCCAGGGCGAACGCTTGTCCGAGTCCACGGCAGACGATGTGCTGACGCTCTGCACCACTTTGCTCAACGCGTACCTGGTTCAATTACTAGAAATCGGAGAAGTCTCGGGAAGGCTGCACGGCGACGCGCACGAAGGGAACCTGCTCCGGACTTCCGACGGTCGCGTCGCGATCCTCGACTGGGGCCTGGTGCAGGAGATCCCGCCGCACACGTCGCTGGCGCTGGTTGAGTACATCGCGCACTTGAGGTAGGTAGAAGGGAAGGGGAAAGGGGAAAGAGAAAGAGAAGAGATAGAAAGTTGGCGCTGTTTTTTTCTTCTTTCTTTCTTCTTTCGACGAAAAAAAAAAATACTCACTCCTTTTTCTTAAAAACTTCCAAACCTTCAAAAACAAAAAAAAACAGCGTCGGAGACTGGGAGGGCGTCTGCGGCGACCTCGCCAAGCTCGGCTTCGTCCCTCCCGGCGCCCCCGACCCTGTCGAGGCCGGGCTGGCCCCTGCGCTGGGCGCGGTCCTCGAGCAGCTCAGCTCGGGAGGCGGCGCCAAGGGCGTCGACGTCGCCGCGATCCAGGGCGAGATCGAGATTCTTTCCAGTAAACTCGCTTTACAGATCCCGAGCTACTTCGCGCTGATCCTGAGGACTTTCTCGCTGATCGAAGGGATCGCGCTCAAGGTAAAGATGTTTTTTATTTAAATTATTATTTCTTGCTTCGTCTTTTTTCTTCTTCTTCAAGTTTTTTCGCACCTCACCTCATCTATCGCCCTCATCTCCTTTTCTCTTTCCCTTTCCCCCTCCTCGCTCCCATCATCACAACAGGCCGACCCCTCCTACTCCATCGTCTCGAAAGTCTTCCCTTACCTCGCCCGCAGGCTGCTGACCGACGACCACCCCAGGGCGAGGGCGGCCCTGCGCCAGATGCTCTTCGGCTCCGAGGGGCGCATGCGCCTCGACGTCGCGCGCCTGAGGAAGCTGACGAGCGGGTTCTCCTCTTACAGGACGGACGGGCTCGTCGAGGCCGGCGGATCCCACTCGAGGACGGCAGCCCTCGTTGCTCCTTCTTCTTCTTCGTCGAGGGCCTCTCTTTCTGTTTCGAAGGCAGCATCAACAACGGCAGCAGCATCGGAGCAACAGGAGGAGACCGTGATCCCCAAAGAGGCCGTCGAGCTGCTCGCGCTGGTCTTCGACCCCAGGGGCTCCTACATCCAGGACATCATGATCGAGGAGGCGGCCGCCTGCGCCGACGCGCTGTCGAGGGACGCCGCGAGGCGCGCCGTGGCGGCGCTGGCCGGCATCGGAGGCGGCGGAGGCGGAGGCGGGAGCGGAGGATTAGGAAGCGGGAGCGTGCTCCTTGCGGTGGAGCCAGGGGACGACGAGGCTCTGGAAAACGTCCGTGAGCTCGTCGCCTTCCTGGCCGACGCCGCCTCCGCCTCCGCCGCCGCCGCGGGCGTGCAGCAGCAGAGAGGAAGCCAGCAGATTTCCTCCTCGAGAGGTCTGGTGGGCGCTGCTTCGTCGGCGAGGAAGCTTGCGGTCGCGCTGCGGGACCTGCGGCCCGTCGCGCCGGCGCTCGCCGCGGGCATCGGGAGGATGGGGGAAGGGATCGCGCGCGCCCTGGCGGGTAGGGTGATCGCTCGCCTGGGGGCTGCGTCCTCGAGCTCTTCTTCGAGGAACGGGGCAGGAGCTTCTTCCTCCTATGACGCCGACGCGGCGTTCAGGGCGACCGCGGAAGGGAGGACGACGATGACGACGACGGCGACGGCCAGGAGGCCTGCCGCCGCCGTCGCGACTGCTGCTCCCGCCGCCGCCGCCGCTGCTGCTGCTGCTCGCCGAACGACCTCGGCAGCAGCTTCCGCCGCCGTCGCCCCTCCGACCGGCCTCTTCCCCGCCGCTGCTGCCGCGGCCCTGCCCGTGCTGCTCCTCCCTCTGACGGCGCCGCTGTGGATAGCGCAGCAGGTGATGGAGTCGCTGCCTTAGAAGAGATTTTTTAAATCAAGTTTCTAGTGAATTTTCCGTTTCTTCTTTTCGTTAAAAAAAAGCAAAAAATTGTGAATTTGATTCGGTGGTTTTTTATCATTTGGCGGCGTTGAGAAACGCCGATTGGGCGGGTTTTTTTTTTTTTTGGGGGGGGGGGGGGGAAATCGTTTTTGGGTATTTTATAAGGGGGGGGGGGGAAAAAAAAAAAAGACCGGGAGGAGAAGAG
>Ga0114918_10006130_pt1 | contig 10203 bp, 6 predicted proteins | sample LantaG_FD_87015 | JGI IMG/M metagenome (GOLD analysis project Ga0114918, IMG submission 87015) | Deep subsurface microbial communities from Baltic Sea to uncover new lineages of life (NeLLi) - Landsort_02402 metaG | ecosystem: Environmental > Aquatic > Marine > Oceanic > Sediment | place: Baltic...
CGGCAAACTCTGGGCAGGTCACCGCAGGCCGAGGTGCTGGAGCCTGGCTATAAATACAACATGACGGATATATCTGCTGTTTTGGGGATAATGCAATTGGCCCGTGTCGAGCAGTTCAACGGCAAGCGAACGGAACTGGCCAATAGATATCGCGAGCGGCTGGCGGACATCGATGAGATTATACCGCTTTCCGATCCTGCATATTCGATCAGGCATGCGTGGCATCTCTTTATCGTGCGTTTGGATATTGACAAAACCGGATTAACTTGTTATGATTTCATGCAGCAGTTGAAAAAAAGGAATATTGGAACAGGACTACACTTTCGTGCCGTGCACCTCCAAAAATATTATAGAGAGTCGATGGGCATGCATCGAGGCATGCTGCCGAATACGGAGTGGAATTCGGACCGGATTTGTTCGCTTCCTCTTTTTCCTGATATGACGGCGGACGATATCGACGACGTGGTAAACGCAATAAAGAGTGTCTTGCAAAAAAGAAAGTAATGTGTGGGAGTAGACTCCGGACTTAAGTGCCCACTTGTAGTCGGCCTCTATGGTATCAAAAAGTATGAAAAGTATTCGCGATAACATTCCTGCTATTATTTTCTGGTCTGTGGCGGTCTTCGTTTTGTTGTTGTACATCGGTTCAAGAGGGCTTTGGGGCGCCGAAGACAGGTGGGCCGAGATTGTCAGGGAGATGCGCCTCACGGGAGACTATTTTCACCCTTGTATTAATGGCAAGCCTTACTTCGACAAACCCCTGCTGAGTTACTGGTTTATTGCTTTAGTGGCTGCGGTTACCGGCCGCCTTGATGAGTGGACAGTCAGGCTGCCGAGTGCGATTGCGGGCCTGTTGGGTCTTTGGGCTACAATGAACCTGGGACGAAGGCTCTGGTCTGACCAGCGAGCGAGAACCGCCGGCTGGATTCTTCTAACTACATACGGCTTTATATTCTGGTCCAGAGTGGGTGCGGCGGACATGGAGAACATGACGGCTATTATTCTGGCGGTCGCCTGGTACTGGGCTCGACGGGAAAAGCCCGTCTTTTTAAGTTACTTTGTCTTCTACGCGATCTGTTTTATTGGAGCTCAAACGAAAGGATTGACCGCGATAGTAGTGCCTATGATTGTCGTATTGCCCGACTTGATAAGGGGAAAACGTTGGAAGTCTTATCTGTCTGTCTCTCATTTTTTGGCTTTGGTTGCAGGCGTTTCGCTGTATTTAGGGCCTCTTATGTATGCCGAAGTAACAAAATCGGGATATCAATCCAGCGGTCTGGGACTGGCTTTTAGAGAAAATGTCATCCGCTACTTTAAGCCGTTCGATCACAAAGAGCCTTTTTATGTCTATTTCCGCTATCTGCCTCAGTTGTTCTTCCCCTGGATTCCACTGCTCATAGCGGCCATTTGGGCATCCTATGCCCATTTCAAAAAACTCGACTGGCCGAGCAAATGGCTCACGATCTCGGCGACACTGATTTTTATATTCTTTACCATGTCAGGTTCGAGGAGGTCATACTATATTCTCCCCATACTTCCTTTATGTGCTCTTATGGTTTCGCTCTATTTTGACTGGGAGAAAGAGGAGAAATGCCATCGGCAGGTGCTGGGGATTCAGACTGTGCTGATCTTAATTGTCGCGGCGGCAGAGATTCTAAGTCCTGCAATTTGGCCGGTGGTTAAAGCCCGCACTGGTTTTGAGGCACCTAAGGAACTCATATTTGCCACCGTATTTCTGGGCCTTTTAGCCCTGGTGCCCCTGATTCTGCAACGCATCCGCCCCGACTTTCTAAGCCGCGTTACCGGTTCAGAGAAAAAATTGGCGCCTTTAATCGTCATGTCTGTTATAATCATGGGCGGTTATCTGGGCTGGCAGGATAAGATTGTTGAACAATACCGCTCCACAAAACCCTTCAGTATGGAGTTGAAAGCCAAAATCGCGACATTTAAGTCTTATGATGTTGCTCTTTTTCCTGAATTTACCCGCGGTTTCAGTGAGTTGCTGTTCTATTTGGATATGCCCGAGCCGGTACTCATAGTTAGTAACGAAGACCAGTTGAATGATTTCTTGAACTCAGAAGCCAAAGCCAAGGTTTTGATATCAGATAGAGATCATAAGAAGGAATTGCTGGCGGCCCTTCCGGAATGGGTGCCTGATCAGCCGACTTTAAAGGAGAAAATCTATCCATGGGAAAAGATGAAAAAATACGAAGCATGGATAATACAAAGCGAACGGAAGTAGATCTGGTTCATCCCAGGGCGACTGCTAAATCGTCCCGGTCCGGTAGATACTCGGTAGAAGTTGTTGGATCGGTCGCGCAGAAGAAAGATGGTCTCGAACGAGTTCCTGATAACGGCATATCTGACAAGGTGCAAGATATTCTGTTGGTTTCACTTGTTATTCCGGTCTTCAATGAAGAGAAAAACCTTGGAGAACTCATCGATCGTTGTCTGAAAACCTGCAATGATCTGGGAAAATCTTTTGAAATAATTCTTGTGGATGACGGCAGCTCCGATAGTTCGTCTAAAGTCATTAACGAAGCTGTTGATAAGAACGAAGGAAAGGTTCTGGGGGTTCTGCTAAACCGCAACTATGGCCAGCATGCAGCCGTAATGGCCGGATTCGCCGAATCCAGAGGGGATATGGTCATTACCCTCGACGCGGACTTGCAGAATCCGCCCGAGGAAGTTTTAAAATTGGTTCGTGTTATGGAGGAAGGTTTCGATGTTGTCGGAACAATGCGGGTACCAAGACATGATACGCTTTTCCGAAAGGTGGCTTCCAGCATCGTAAACAAAGTGGCACAGAAGGCTACCGGCGTGAAAATGCATGATTACGGCTGTATGTTGCGGGCTTACAGACGGCACGTTGTTGATGCGATGCTCCAGTGTCACGAACGAAGCACCTTTATCCCTATCCTGGCCAACAGTTTCGCCCGTAAAGCTACGGAAATCGAAGTCAGCCATGCCGAGCGAACCGAGGGAGATTCGAAGTACGGGCTATGGAAGCTGATCAATCTTCAGTTTGATCTGCTAACCAGTATGACAACGTTTCCTCTGCGGGTTTTAAGTGTGCTGGGCGGCGTGATATCGGCTGCGGGAGTGGGATTCGGTATCTTTTTATTGATTATGAGATTGGTCCATGGCCCCGATTGGGCGGCAGAGGGTGTCTTTACGCTGTTTGCCATTCTCTTCATCTTTATTGGTGCCCAGTTCATCGCTATGGGACTGCTTGGGGAGTACATCGGCCGTATCTATGATGATGTCAGGGCGAGACCTCGGTACTTTGTTCACAGGGTTGTCGGGCGAAAAACAGAAAATGAATAAATTGTAAATTTTATCGAAACTTCGGAGGTAGCATAATGAAAGTAGTAGTCTTGGCTTATCACAACATAGGCTGTGAAGGCATCAATGCCCTACTGCGAAACGGCTTTGAGATTGCCGCCGTTTTTACGCATAAGGACGACCATGACGAAAATGTCTGGTTCAATTCCGTAGCAGAGTTGGCCGCGTCGAAAAACATTCCGGTCTTTGCCCCCGAGAACATCAATCATCCGCTATGGGTCAAGAAGATCGAGGAATATAAGCCGGAGATTATTTTCTCATTCTATTATAGAAATATTATCAAACAGCCTATCCTGGATATTCCGCCGCGGGGATGTCTTAATCTGCACGGTTCGCTTCTTCCCATGTATCGAGGGCGATGCCCCATTAACTGGGTGCTTGTAAACGGCGAGAAGGAGACGGGAGTTACGCTGCACTACATGACACCCAAACCCGATGACGGTGATATAGTCTGCCGGAAGAAAATCGCAGTCACAGACGACGATACAGCCAGGTCACTGCATGAAAAAGCTGCTCAGGCGGCGTCAACTATGCTCGACGAGGTATTGCCGCAAATAAAGGATGGCACTGCCGGCCGCGAACCTCAGGATCATTCCATTGCAACATACTACGGGGGACGCCGACCGGAAGACGGCGAAATTGACTGGACTGCCGATGCCGGGCAGGTAAGGAATCTGGTCCGTGCAGTAACCCAACCTTACCCGGGCGCTTTGAGCTATATAGTGAACCAGAAATGTGTGTTTTGGGCGGTTTCCGAAGAGCCTTACTCCGGAGAAGAATTGAGTCCCGGCACCATAGTGTCGACAGATCCCCTCGTTGTCGTATGCGGCAAAGGTGCGGTGCGAGTGGATTACGGCCAGGCGGATAACGGTCTCTACATGACCGGCTCTCAACTCGCTCGTGAGCTTAATTTGTTTGAAGGCATGAGATTCGGTTCGAGCGCAGACAGTCGAATCGAGACCATGAGGAAAGAGCACGTTCTGATCCTCGGAGTTAACGGCTTTATCGGCAACGCGTTGAGCGAAAGGCTGCTTCGGAGCGACAAATATGAAGTGCACGGGATGGACATTAGATCGAACTACATCCAGCACCTTATCGACAGGCCTGCGTTCCATTATGAAGAAGGTGACATTTCCATCCATCGCGAATGGACCGAGTATCATGTCAAAAAATGCGATACCGTGATTCCCCTGGTGGCTATTGCAACACCGATCGAATATACACGCAATCCGATAGGCGTATTTGAGCTTGATTTTGAAGAGAATCTGAGGGTGGTCCGGTATTGCGTCAAATATGGAAAACGGATTATTTTCCCATCAACCTCGGAAGTGTACGGCATGTGTGACGAGGAAGAATTTGACGAAGACAAATCCAGGCTGATTCTGGGGCCGATCCGGATGCAACGATGGATATATTCCTGCTGCAAGCAATTGCTCGACAGGGTTATCTGGGCCTACGGGCAGAAAGAGGGACTCCGATTCTCTCTTTTCAGGCCGTTCAACTGGATAGGGCCAAAACTTGACAGCCTGACTTCCGCGAGAATCGGCAGCTCGCGTGCTATCACCCAGTTAATTCTCAATCTTGTCGAAGGTACGCCGATTCTGCTGATCGACGGCGGCAGCCAAAAACGCTGTTTCACCGATGTCTCGGACGGCATCGAGTGTCTTTATAGAATAATCGAAAACAAAGATGGTGTGTGCAACAGCCGGATTATCAATATCGGCAATCCGGATAACGAAGCCAGCATCCGGGACCTGGCGGAAATGCTCCTGGAGAAGTTCGATCGGCATCCCCTTCGCTCCAAGTTTCCGACCTTCGCGGGATTCCGTGAGATTGAAAGTGGATCCTACTACGGCGCAGGCTATCAGGATGTCCAACACAGGAAACCAAGCATCAGGAATGCCAGGAAGCTCCTGAACTGGAATCCGACAATAGAATTAGAAGAGTCCGTTGAGCAGACTCTGGATTTCTTCCTTCGGGAAGCTATCCGGCACGGCGTAATAGAGATCAAAGGTGACCTCTCCGACGCAGGCGCGGCAGAAACGCTCAAGCCGAAGCAGCCCGCTGGCGGCAAAGTGACGCCTATAGTCTCCGTGCCCTCACCCGGCAAAAAGGTCAAAAAGCAGAATGTCACATGAGAGTAGGCCTGAGAGTCGATGTCGATACTTTTAGGGGAACGAAGCTTGGCGTCCCGAATCTGTGCAGACTTTTTGCCGATCATGAGATAAACGCTTCGTTCTTTTTTTCCGTGGGCCCCGACAACATGGGCCGTCATCTCTGGCGGCTCCTTCGTCCGAAGTTCCTGTGGAAGATGCTCAGGACGAAGGCCTCGAAACTTTATGGATGGGATATTCTTTTCAAGGGCACTTTATGGCCCGGGCCGGTGATCGGAAAAAAACTCGGTAGTGTGATAAGTTCGGCCGCCGAGGCGGGTCACGAGGTCGGACTGCATGCCTGGGATCATCAAGCGTGGCAGGCGCATATCGATACGATGGACGCCCAGGCCATTAGTCGCTCACTCATCCGGGGCGTAGATATGCTCACGGAAATCCTCGGGCGGCCGCCGACATGTTCCGCCGTCCCCGGTTGGAAGTGCAACGATATCGTATTGAAAGAAAAAAGCCGCTTTCCTTTTCGCTATAATAGCGACTGCAGGGGAGACAGCATATTCCTTCCCCTGGTCGATGACGAGCAATTGGCCCAGCCGCAGATTCCTGTCACGCTGCCCACATATGACGAAATGATCGGGCAGGACGGCGTGACGGAAAGTAACTACAATGAACGCCTGCTTGCTGCGTGTGCGTCGGACAGGCTCAATGTTCTGACCATCCATGCCGAGGCCGAAGGCATTGCGTGCTTTGAGATGTTCGATGATTTCCTGAAGACGGCTAAAGCGCAAGGCATTTCATTCCTTCCCCTTGGAGCTTTGCTCGACGACTGCCCTGAGATGGGATCATCTCGCGTCGTCCAGGGCACTATCTCCGGGCGTGAAGGATGGCTTGCATGGCAGGAAACCTCAAAATCGTATCATGAGGAAAATGGATGATCCCGGAACAAGTGACACCGGCATGTCTCACCGATGAATCCCGGAGACGGACAAGAGATTCGCTGCTGATATTCAAAATAGTCTTGATGTTGTTTCCCGACAGCCTGAAACCTGAATTCACAGGTTCTCAAACCCGTTACGATTTCTTCATCCCGGAAATGTTCCGCTATGGACTCAGCTATGACGAAAGATTAAAAATAGATTCAGTTGTGTTTCAAAGGTAGAATAGCCTTCAAGAAGGTGTTGTGTTTATCCTTCATGAATCTAACTAAAACGCGGGTTTTCAGATAGATTTTTACAATTGAAACGATTTGCTTGAAGTTGTGTGTAGGAACTTGATCTATGAAAAGATATTCTATTATCATAATAGCCTTGTTTTTACTGTTATACATTGTTCCGCTTGGTGTACGCCCAATGGTTATTCCCGATGAATTCCGATACGCTGAAATATCAAGGGAAATTCTGGACACAGGGGATTGGGTCGTCCCGCATCTCGACGGTCTGCGGTATTTCGAGAAACCTGTTCTTGGTTACTGGCTCCATGCGGCAGGGATCGCCATGTTTGGTACAAATGCGTTTGCCATACGTTTCTTTTCTGCGGTGGCTGCGGGTATTTCTGCGGTTCTTCTTTTCTTTCTCGCGAGGAAGTACGCCGGTGGATATCGTACGGGCATTTTTGTCGCGGCGATGTTCGTTACCTTCGCAGAAGTATTTTCCGTCGGCACTATTAGCGCTCTCGACAGCATATTTTCCATGTTTCTAACAGTGGCGATGGCATTGTTCTTTTTTGCACATATGGAGGAGGTGCCCCGGAAAAGAGTATGCCTGCTTGTGCTCTCAGGTATCTCTTGTGGTCTTGCGTTTCTCACGAAAGGTTTCCTTGCCTTTGCGATACCGACCGTGGCCGTAATACCGTTCCTTATCTGGCAGCGACGAGCAAAAGAGATATTCAGGATTTTGTGGATACCTTTTGTAACGGCGATTCTGGTAGCTCTGCCGTGGAGCCTGATGATCTACGCCCGGGAGAAGGGCTTCTGGTATTATTTTTTCTGGACGGAGCATGTCCATCGGCTCGTGTCCGGCGAAAGTGGGCAGCACCCAGAACCGTTCTGGTTTTTCATTCCCTGTATTTTAGGGGGTGCATTTCCCTGGACATTCCTGTTGCCGGCTGCGATTTCCGGCCTTAGAGGCACGCGTTTCAAAGATCCTCTCTTCCGGTATGCCATATGCTGGCTTCTGCTGCCATTCCTTTTACTCTCCACTTCCAGCGGCAAACTCGTTACCTATATCCTGCCGTGCTTTGCGCCTCTTGCCATTATCATGAGTATCGCTCTGCTGAAGTATTTTGAAGCGGGAAAGAAGAAGGCTTTCACAGTCGCCGTGAAGATTCTCTTGGTGATAATGGCAGCGCTTATGATTGCATTAATTTTGAGCCAGACAATTTCTAATTCCTTCAAACTCTATGAGCAGCAGGAAATGTGGAAAGTAGCACTTCTGGCTATCGGTTTTGTTGTATATGTTCTGTTTCTCTTTTGTGCCGGCAGGGCATGGGATTTCCGAAAGAAGCTGGCTTTTTTTGCCATCGGTCCCACAGCCTTGATGTTCTTCGGGCACTTTGCAATGCCCAACCAGGTAGAAGGTATAAAGTCGCCGGGTGAGTTCCTCCGGCATAACCAATACAGAGTCCATCCCGAGACAGTGCTTGTCTCCGACAACGATCTGGCATCTTCTGTCTGCTGGTGCTACAAGCGCAACGACGTTTTTCTAATACGCGCGAGCGGTGAACTTACGTACGGACTGGAATATGACGACTCGAAGCAGCGTCTGCTTGATGTCGACCTTTTTAAAGAGTTGGTCGCGAAAAGTTCAGGCAAAGGATCTATCGTTCTAATCCTTAATACCAAACGATATGCGGAATATAGCCCACTGCTGCCAAAACCCGTCTTTGAGGACGTCAATCGCGGCTTTGCGTTCGCTGAGTTTGTCAGTTCACCTTCCACTGAAGGTGCTTCGCTTCCGGCACAGAAAGCCCAAAACTAAGTAGCCGATATAAAGCTTGTTTGGTGCGAGTCCTCTGGCTGCTATGCGTCAGCCCATCTGAGGCAACAGGATTTTACGCCGTAGTCTCTCTATCGCGATGTTGTTATCCTTAAGACTGTATAGGGCTTGATGGTAATCAGCAACTTGCCGTTTACAATTTTTCCTGCTGTGCTCACGGGTGTTATCGCTTCGGGCTTTTCAAGTGTGTTCGTCGCCCAGGGTACATCAGCGGAAAGCATTTGAATTTTAGCCCGGCCGGTTGAGTCGAAGTCTTTCATGATAATTTCCAGATCGACAGGTTCGGATGTTCCTCTGTGCACGACCGAGATCAGCAGGTTTCCATCTTGAGACAGTGCCGCCATGGCATCGATTGTTTTATACGAGCAGGCGGAGGTGGCGTTCTTAAGGTCGGGCAGAACTAAAGGAGCTGTTTGCGTTGGACCGGTCAGCTCGATTTTCACCGGCACGGCGTTGGCGAAGGCAGCGAACATCGCTTGTGCGTAATGGCACGGATTGGCAAAAACCCGCTCGCGGGTCTTTCGCAAGCCGCCGCCGTGATTGACCGTGGCCGAATGAGTGACCATCTCGACGAACGGCGCCAGCCGGACAGACGCATGATAAATCAGAACGTTATACAATGCCTCGGCGTGAGTTGCCGGACTTACGAGCCTGTTATTTGTAAGCCGCCTGGGAGCATCCGCTGAAGACGGTTGGCCCATACGAGCGAACATTTGCAGCTCCGTAACCGCCAGCCGGGGATCGTTTATGCCGGCGTTTTTCATGTCGATTTCCAGGGCGGCCCATTTTTGTTCGAGCACTTGCGGCACCGCCATGAAATCCCTGAAAACGTCCAGCGGGTCGGTATCGGCGGGGACCTGGCCGCCGACAAGAGGATGGTCGGTAGTGACACGCAATATATCGCTCGCCCCGGCGATGAGAGTGTCGTTCCAGTTCTTGCCCCACATCACTGGTGCGCCGCAGGCGTAAATAGTAATGCCGGGATCGATTTCGAGGATGGCCTTGACGAACTGGCGATACCGGTCGACGTAGCCTTCGGCGGTGGTCCAGCGGTACTGCCAGTGTCCCCATAGTTCGTTTCCGACCTCCCAGTGTTTGACGTTATAAGGTTCCGGGTGACCGTTTGCCGCACGCCGCTTGCCCATCGGGGTATCGACGCTTCCGTTGCAATATTCGAGCCATTGAGTCGCTTCTGTAACTGTGCCGCTGCCTGCGTTAAGACAGATCATCGGTTCGCAGCCGACCGCCCGGCAAAAAGCTATGAACTCATCGGTTCCGAAGAAATTGTTTTCCTGCTGTCCCCAGGCGTAGTTTGGCAGGGTTGGGCGTTTTTCAATGGGGCCGACGCCGTCCTGCCAGTGGTAGCTGCTTACGAAGTTGCCGCCCGGCCAGCGAAGAATCGGCAGGTGGGATTCCCTTAAAAACCGAATGACATCCGGATCGGCTCCATTGATGTGATCCGCGGGGCGTAATAAAACCCGTTCTATGACGAATTGTCCGGGCTTGTCTGCAACCACGGCAAATTTGTATGCCTTGTCTTCCGGCAGGTTATCGGGTATCACAAGACGACCTTCGAGCTTTTGCCAGTTTGCAGTGATATCAGAAATAGTTTTCTCGGTGCAAACCGACTTGCCGTCCGGCCCGAAGAAAACTGCCTTTAGAGAATCAAGGTCCGGCGAACGAACCCACATTTCGAATTCGTACTCCCTGATTCGATGCAGAGGCAGCCACGTCCATTGCGCGATGCCCTGGCC